>OLQD01002426.1_pt1 | contig 13497 bp, 18 predicted proteins | sample 1672841 | NCBI WGS metagenome assembly OLQD01 (sample SAMEA3136729, study PRJEB25190) | human gut metagenome | biome: human gut; feature: human-associated habitat; material: faeces | place: Austria | collected 2013 | reverse complement strand
CGGTAATCCGTCTTTAACTGACGGATTACACGGTTCTGGATAATCTGATAATAGACGGTACCTTCCTTTCCCTCTATGGTGGAAGGTCTGAATTTTACTTTCACACTGGCCATATCAATCGGATTCAGATTTTACCTGTAATTTAAGTTTCTCCTGTATCAGGCTGTCGGAAACAGCTTTCAGCTCGTTTTCATACCCGTCAGCCTGTTTTCTAACCCATTCGATGGCCTTCTCGTCACGATGGATGTCAAAAACCTTGTTCAACCAGAGAATATCTTCCGAAGTACACCCACTCCAGGAACGGATGGCACGGAACTTCAGGGCATCGTCTGCATATTGCCGGTTAGACTGCCAAAGTCTGATATTTCCCCATAAGGACAGGCTGCATACCACGCCCATTCCGACTAAAAGAGAAAATACTTTACTTGACCTGATGTCAAAACTATGCCGGTGAATATGCCTTACGCATGTTGGGATCACTTCTTCTACCTGTCCGTCAGTAGGTGTTCCGGCTTTCTGTTCCAGTTTCCCGTTTATCATCTCAATCTTGTTCTTGATTTCTTCAAACAAAACATATACATTGTCTTTTTCCATACTTTACCATCTTATTTTACGTTGTTTTTTCTTTTTCTTCTTTCTCAAATAATCGTCCGGATAACCTTCTGGTTGTTCCGTTTGCGGGTTCGGTGTGAACAGACCTAAAGAACCGCTGTATAATTCACTGCCATGCGATTCCTGTTGCCATGTTGGTTCACTCTGAACAGCTACCTGTCTTTGGGTTTCCGAATGTGACGGTGTCTTTAACGCGGCATCTATCTTGGAATAGCTGAACTGTCTGTCAATCTTGGAACCGCTGAAGGAATAGCCGTTCATGATAAATACGATACCCTGTATTTCATCCGAATTTCCCTTGTATTTGAACCGTACATCCACTCCCTTTTCGTTTAATCCGGTAATCAGTTCCTTCCAGTTTCCGGCCTTTCTGACTTCCGTTCTAAGCAGACTGTAAAGTTCATACTTTGTCTTGTCCGGTTCCCTCAAGCGTTCAGTCTTGACATGATCCTTACCTTTGGCCATGTGCAGCCCATATTTCAAGGTCAGTTCCTTGCAGATGCGTGCACTCCGTAACCGCTCGTTTTTGTCGGAAATGGTCCTGCCATCATTGTCTATCCGGTTGTAGGCAATATGTATATGGGGATGCTCCTTGTCGAAATGTCTGGCTATGAAGAATTGTGTGTTCCTTATGCCCATCCGTCCCATGTATTCCAAAGCTATTTCTGCCATAATCCGGCTGGTCAGCCTGCTTTCATCCTCTTTGGAAAATCCCAGTGCAATGTGTCCGACCGGTCTGGATACTTTCGGATTCATGCCGGCCTGTGCTTCGAAAGCCTTTGTTATTGTGGCAACATCTTCAATAAACAAACCGGCATGTGCGATAATCCTGGCATTCTTTTTACTGTCAATGATATAACCGGTAACCTCACGGAATCCGCTTCCCTTTACAATCTTGGCAATCATAGCAGGATATGGTTCAGCAGTTCTTCGATTCTTGCCACCTGTACACGGCATTCCAGCTTTGCCGTATCGAATCCTCCGGCATTTGCCTTATGAGCCAGCTGGTTCAGATTGTTCGCCATACCGCATAGCTTACGGATATAGTCGGAATGTTCCGCTGTAAGTCTTTGCCGGACATATCCCTTACGGAAACATTCTCTCAGGTATTCACTTGCCGATATGCCTGCGCTTCTTGCCCTGCTTTTCAGCGTGTAGTAATCCGGTGTCGCCAGTTTCACGGTAACACGATATTTCAGTTTGTCGGTCGTACTCTTGGGAGGACGGCCGCCCTTGTTGTTTCTTTCTGTATTCTGTTTCTTTTCCATCTGTTGACTATTGTATAAAATGAATGTACTGATTAGACCAGCGGGATGAACCTCTCACTGCGTCCAGTAGTGGGAGCAAGCGGTTTCGGTCTGCCCGAAACACAAACTTGCTCCACTAAAAATCAGAGTTCCGCTATTTTGAGCGTCTCTGAATATGCTCCCTATAAATTGGGGAGAAATAATACCGTTGTCGGTATCCTCTTATGGAGGAGACAGACCTGTTTTTCCGTTTCTGTTCATCATGTATTTTCTCATTTTGTTTGCCATGTTCCGATATATCTCGGAATGAATTGTCTGGCAAAAAAAGAATATAAGTTTCCAATAGTCAAACAGTTGGTCGGGATGTGGCAACAATGTACCCTGTTGCAGTTTGCATGCAGGGCAATCGGTGTGGAATGCGGTATTTTTCCTGTTTGATGAAACAATGAACCGGGGATTCAAACAGTTACTGATCTATTGACTTGAATATTTACTGACTTAATGTCGTATTGTCGTACTGTTGTAAACATTCATATCTGTGAATCATTGGAAGAACACTTCTTTGCTTCCTTATCTAATCAATGGCTTGGAAAAGTAATGAAGTAAAGCTATAGGAAAATAAGTCATTCCTTATTCATAGTTACGAACCTTTATTGAATCAGGTTCATAGATCTTTTATTCTGTAAATCGTTGTTGGATGGAGTCCCTGAATATAGGGATATTTGCAGAAAAGGATATGAAAGTGGCCTCATAACTAGGATAATCAGCGCCACATGCTGCCAGTTAAGCGAAAACCATTGCCTTTCAGAATATATGGCTTTTCTTTGTCGCAAACAACGAAAAAAGAATAAACATCAATCAACAAAAAAGGAAACGATATGGAATTTGTAGGAATAGAAAAACAACTGTTTGAGGAATTGGTGCGTAAGTTTGAATACTTTGAGCATCGGGTCATGGAAATTTGCAACCGGGAGAACGACAGGACCCTGCACAAGTGGATGGATAATCAGGACGTGTGCCGGTATCTGAACATCTCTCCCCGCACCTTGCAGACACTCCGTGATAACGGTACCCTGCCTTTTTCTCAAATCAATCACAAGATATTCTATAAGCCGGAAGATGTGCAGGGTATCGTCAAGAAAGTTGAGGACAGAAGAAAAGAGGCTATTTACAGAGGACGTAACATATAACAGTTAAACAATAACCACTAAATCCATAATAACATGAGTGAACTGAGAACAGACAGCAGAGAATGGGTACACCGTATCATGGGAAGTCTTGACCGTATGCTGGTCGGGATTGAAAAACTGGCGGTCGGGAACCGTCCCGTACTGGGCGGCGAACGCTACCTGACCGACAAGGAAGTGTCGGCACAGTTGAAACTAAGCAGACGCACGCTTCAGGATTATCGTAATGAAGGGAGAATATCCTATTATCAGTTGGGAGGTAAAATCCTTTACCGGGAGAGTGACATTGAGAAAATGCTTCAGGAGAATTATCGGGAAGCATACAAAATAAACCGCATCTAGTCTGCGTGTATAACAATAGCCGACAGACAGGCTGGAATTATCCGCCTGCTGTCGGCTATTGCTTTTTTAAGACAGAAATCTAACATTTCAGATAGGAATGATTTTTGCCAATAATATAGACCAAAGAACCTGTACTTCCTTTTATAGCTTTTGTTATCAGATATTTCCGCAATCGGTCTGCCGGATAAGTATCCAATAGGAATGCCAGCGCAAAAATCATTTCCACATTATAAAAATTCTCGTAACAACCGTCTTTCTGTTTGATTCGTTTTTCCACTAACCCCGGATTTAATGTACCTTTCTTATAAACAGTCCGAACTGCTGCTCTGAAAGTTGGTGCAATTACGTTAAAGAAAGAAATCAGTTCCGGCTCGTTCATCCAAATTTCAGAAGGATTGCTCGTTTGTATAATAATATTTCCACTTTCATTGATTGTTATTGGTTCTCTTTTCATATACTGGTCTGTTTTTTATCGGTTTGACTGCTGCTCTTTCTTTTCTCCATTAGTTTGTCCATATCTTCTGAGATCTTATCATCAGTAACCCTGGCATATACCTGAGTTGTCTTGATATTTGTATGCCCCATCATTTTACTGATACTTTCTATTGGAACGCCGGCAGAAAGTAGCAATGTTCCGAACGTATGTCGTGCCTGATGATGGCTGAGTGTTCCTTTGACTCCTGCCAGTACCCCTATCTCATTTACGGCATACCAGAGCATATCCCGATTAGGAAGAGGAAATACCGGTTTCGTATCATCCGTGGTATTATAAAGTTCCAATATCTGCTCGGCAACCGGATGAAGTGGTATAAAGGATTCAACTCCGGTTTTCTTGCGGTTAATGCGGATATAACGCCTTCCTTCAGCAGTCTTGCCGATATGATGGGGATAAAGTTCCTTCATATCCACGTATGCTAATGAAGTGAAGGCAGAGAAGATAAAGACACGCCGTGTGAGTTCCTGCCATTTGTTGGGCATCGGACGTTCCATAATCAGTTGCAGCTGGCTCCGGCTGATATGGTTCAGCTTGGGGGCTTCCTTCTTTTCGTAAGAAACATCAGCTATCGGATTGAAGCGTAAAATTTCCCTGTCAACAGCTATATAGATCAGCCTGTTCAGCCACGTCATACAATGATTTATATGAGAAGCCTTGCAGCCTTTTGACTTGACAAACTGTTTGAAACCATAACCGAAATCTTCCGTAATGTCCTCAAATGCTATATCCGTCATTTTTAATGTGAGCAGATATTCGCGTAGGTAAGCCTGTGTGCTTTTTGACTGCCTGTAACTGGAAGTAGACCGGATTTCAACTGAACGGACTCTGAGCCGTTCACGTTCCTCTTCTCCGGCCTGAAGAAGGTATTCCGGCACTGTATTGGCCTGTGTAATCTCATTTTTAAGCAGTTCTGCACTGACAACACCTTTTGTTTTCAAGTACTTTTCATAAGTCTGTTCCAACTTGTTGCGGAGTTCAATCAAACGGTTGTTCGCTCTTTGCTCCCTGATTTCCCCCTTTTCGGTATTCCAGTCCTCGGGACGGCAATATATCCCTGTAGAAAATACACTGCTCTTGCCGTCTATGGAAATTCGGCACATGACGGATGTGGTACCGTCTGCCTTTACTTTATTGCGGTTTATGTATGGTAATATTGAAAATGTGCTGCGCATAATCGTATAATTTATTTTATTGGTGATACTTATTATCAGAGTACAAGTTTCAAGTCTTTGGTAGCCTCTATATATTTATCCATGTCTTCAAAAAGTTTCTTTGGAGTAACCCGCGCATAAATCTGGGTAGTAGAAATGTCTGAATGCCCCAGCATTCTGCTGACCGTTTCTATCGGTACACCGTTTTCGAGTGTGATCAGAGTCGAAAACGAGTGCCGTCCCATATGATAGGTAAGCGGACCGTCTATTCCGGCCATAACCTTCAGACTGGACAAGTTCCACATCAATGCCCCGTGTTCTATATGTGGAAATAGTGTCTTTCGTGATTTGCTGCGGTATTTTTCGATAAGCTCTATTGCTTCCGGAAGCAGTTTGACACGGCATAATTTTCCGTTCTTTCCTCGCTGATATTTCAGCCATAAAGCTCCGCTGTCATCCTTTACAAGGTTTGTTTCGGTTATGGACACTACATCAATATAAGAGGTTCCAGTATAACAGGCGAAAAGAAAAAGATCTCTGGTAGTAATATGCGACCAGCGGTGTTCCTCTATTTCCAAATCACGGAGTTTTTCAAAATCCTCACGGCTCAATGCTCTCGGTGGGTTCTCCAGTTTCTTTGGCAAAGTGTAATGTTCAAAATGATATTTGTCAGAATGTCCTTCCTTAAAGGCTATACGACAGACCCGTTTAAGTAGAGCCAGATAGTGGCGTACGGTTTCAACACTTAGTCCACACTTTATGACCACATATTCCTGAAACTCCCTTATGAACTGCTCGTTCAATTGTCCGAAAGCAAGATCGGAAACCTTATAACGGCTGGATATAAATTCGGCAAGTCGTTGCCGCGTATAAATATAATTGGGTATCGTTCGTAATGAATATTCCACACCGACAAGAGATTTGACTTCTTCTATGTGACGGTCAAAAAGTTTGAGCAGAGTCATGCGGCTGTCCATTCCACCTTGAAACAGATTTTTTACTGAAACGGCATCGAAATCGGTTTTCCGTTCTACAAGGGTATCAAATGCTTTGTGTATGGAAACAAGTAGCCTGTCTATTTTGGCATTGGTTTCCACCGCTTCCTTACTTTTGCCGTTCAACCGGCTTTCCCTCGGATTCCAAAGTTTCTCACTGCAATTCAGTTTACAACTGAATTGCGCTACACTACGGTTTACCGTAATTCTGCCCATAATCGGAGTTTTTCCATTCTTGTCTGTTCCGCTTCTTTTAAGGTAAAGCAACACCTTGAATTTTTCAATCTTCATACGCTTACATTTTTTGTTGTAAAACTACAATTCTTATAAGCGTTCTTTGATATGCAAAATATTGCAAATCAGCGAGAAATTATCCGGTATCAGATTACTTGATTTGCTCACCGTTACCTATATTGTTCAGGTAACTGGACAGCTAACGTTTTGGTAACTGAAACCGCTCAATATTCTGCGCTTCATTGCTTTTTCAACTTTAAGCAAAATAATGAATATCTGCTTATTTCCAACACGTTACGATTTATCTGTTCAATCTTGTTAGCTCTTGCTTTTTACTTTATACTCCATTGCTTCCGCCATACTTATGCTACGCTCCAGCTGAGCAATGGCACAGACATTTTCACGGTAAGTAAGATGTTGGGACATACCAATGTTCGTACAACGCAGAGATACACAAAAGTTGTAGATGAAAAGAAAGAGAATGCAGCCGATGCAATCAAGATAGATTTGGCTGCTATCAAGTAACATATTCACCTGTATTATATATGGCAAACATAATTGAAGAAATATTCAAGCGTTTACAAAGAGTAAACCATATCATAGCATCACGGACAAATGTATCAGACATTACATTTGCCGATGCTTGTGTGATAGCACAATTCTATCACGATTATCAGAACACCAACGGCATCATTGATGATGTTGAGAATTTGGCACGTCAAGACGGAAAATCCCTCTATGAAAGCGCTATAGGCTTAAAGAAGGAGGTGGATAAGTTTGTCTCTCTTGATTTGAGTGCTTGGAACGCATTGGACTTCATAAATATGGAGCAGTCTCACTTGAAAGAATATAAAGAGAGATGGGATGCGGCCAAAGATAAAGCAACGAATCTGTGGAGAAAGTATCAAACTGAAAGTAACAGACTTGATATGATGGATTTTAATTCAGAGGACTTCAAGACATTGGATGCACAGTGCGACAATATAAAGTTGGCATACGACAAAGCGCATAGGCAAGAAGAACTATATGGCATATATAGGCAGGAGCAATTGAAGTGTGGACAGGTGCATTATTTTGAGATGCAATTTCTGGAGTTGCTGATTCGTAAAATATCAAAATTAGTAGATGTCATCCTAAAAAATGGAGAATACTTGGAGAAGGAGGTATAGACATGATTGATAAATCTTTAATACTGAAAGAAATAGCTCAGTTGAGGGATATTGTCGACCTTGGCGTTTGTGTAGGGGTTTATCAGACCTGTAATGGCAAGCAGTTCAAGCACATGCCCGCAAGCGACTTCATCAATTTTTTGAATCTCAAATTAGATAAAGCCAAAGTCCATCCACTGCCTCGACAAAAACAACGTATTTGCTATATGTTGTTTGCTGTTTCACACACCATAGCTTTGTCAGATTCCCCAAAGCATTGGATTGAAAGTATGTTGGAACTATGCGATATATCTCCAGAGTATTACGACAAACATCATAAAGATTTCCTTAGTGTTGGAGTTTCGGAAAAGAACAAAGAATACAAAGAAATAATAGATGAATCCATAAAAAGGAGTTACTAAGTGTGGATATCCCCACCATTCCACGCTTTTCCACAAAACTTACACTGTTTAACTATTGGCAGATGCGTTATTCACTTATTATCAAGTGAATAGCGCATCTGTCATTTTTATATCCCCACAAAGCCCCACGTATTGCCACACAAACGTAAATGTACCTTTGCACACAGAAACAAATATTGATAAATATGCAACAAGAAAACATCACGTTTAATGACATGCCTCAGATGTTGGCTGTCATGTATGCCAAACTTAATGAGTTGGGTGATAAGGTGGACAAACTGATACCACCAAAGAAGAGTGAAGAACAGCAATGGTTCAATGTAGCTGATCTCATAGAGTTTTTGCCTACTCACCCGGCAGAACAGACCATTTATGGTTGGACGAGTGCAAGAAAAATACCATTTCATAAAAAGGGAAAGAGTATCATATTCAACAAGAAAGAAATTGAGGAGTGGTTAAGAGAAGGTACTTATCGAAAATCGGAAGCAGATTTGGAGAACGAAGCCATGGCTTTTATAAACAACAAGCGTTATGGAAGGAAATAAGGAAGAATATATCAGAGTGGGTACTTGTCTGTACAAGATTGCCCAACAACCTTTAGCTAATGGTACTTGCACATTGCGTCGCATCCCATGGAGCTTTGGTACTATCCGACAGGATTATGGCAAGAACAATACGCCACCAATTCGGAAATATGACGGTTTTTGTACTGTACCCAGCCATACCGATTATCATAAAGAGATTGGCGGTTTCTACAATTTGTATGAGCCCATTGACCACATACCATCAGAAGGAGAGTTTCCAGACATTATGAAGCTGATACACCATATCTTTGGTGAACAATTTGAGTTAGGGATGGATTACATGCAGTTGCTCTATGCCAAACCTACGCAGAAGTTACCAATATTACTATTGGTATCAGAAGAGCGCAATACAGGCAAGACTACTTTCTTGAATTTTCTCAAGGCGGTGTTTGAAGACAATGTAACTTTCAATACCAATGAGGACTTTCGAAGCCAATTTAATGCGGATTGGGCAGGTAAGTTACTTATTGTTGTTGACGAGGTGCTGCTATGCCGACGAGAAGACTCAGAACGCCTAAAGAATTTGAGCACAGCACAGACATACAAGGTTGAAGCTAAAGGTAAGGACAGACAAGAAGTGAATTTCTTCGCCAAATTCGTCTTGTGCTCCAATAATGAGCTTTTCCCAGTTATCATTGATACAGGAGAGACACGTTATTGGGTGCGTAAGATAATGCCGTTGGAAAGCGATGATACGAACTTCTTGCAGAAGTTGAAAGCGCAAATTCCAGCTTTCTTGTATTACTTGCAACATCGGGCACTATATAGCACTAAAGAGAGTCGTATGTGGTTCAATCCAACGCTTATTCATACGGATGCTTTGGAACGCATCATGCAATGCAACCGCAACCATACGGAGATTGATCTCGTAGAGTTATTGCGCAGCATTATGGAATGTCAGAAAGTGGACAAGGTTTCATTTATACCACAAGACCTGCTTCCATTGCTTTCGATTAATGGGGTAAAGGTGGAATTGTGGCATATTCGCAAAGTAGTGAAGGAGTTATGGCGTTTGAAGCCGGCTCCAAATGCACTTTCATATACGACATACCAATACGACTACTCTAAGCCAACAAAATTTGGTGCAGTGAGTCGGGTGGGACGTTATTATACTGTGACTAAGGAGTTCATAGAATCATTAAACATATAATCTCTGTTGATTTGTTGAAATGATGAAAAGAAGAACATATACATTGTGGCATAAGCATTTACGGCTCAACAATATGGTCAACAGTAGCTCAACGATTTTCTCTTTTCATCATCCTAACTCAACAATTCAACAACTCAACAACAAATTAACGATGAATACATTCGATAATAAGCATATACAAATAGCAGATTTCCTTGCAGAAAAAGGTTATCTGCCGATTTCAAAGAAAGGGACTAATTGGTGGTATCTGTCACCATTGCATAATGAGAATACTGCATCTTTCAAGGTTAATGTGGATAAAAATGTGTGGTATGATTTTGGTTTGGGTAAAGGTGGTGGACTTGCTACTTTGGTCAATTTACTGTACCATCCAAATAACTTTCAGAATTATCTTCATCATCTTAGCGGCATTAGGACTTCGTTTCCCTCAACTCCCAAAACGACAAGGGAAGGCTCTGAAACTTTCAGCAATGTTGAAGTAAAGAGTTTGGGTAATTCTGCCCTGTTGAGATACCTCGGAAAACGTAGTATTGCTCAGCAAGTGGCAAGCCAATATTGCAAGGAGGTACATTACCGAAACCACGACAAGAATTACTTTGCCGTAGGTTTTCCTAACCGCTCTGGAGGTTACGAGATTCGTAATGCTTACTTCAAGGGGTGCATCTCACCAAAAGACATTTCGGTCATATCCAAAGGCAACAAAGATTGTCATGTGTTTGAAGGATTCATCGACTTCTTGTCCTATGTGGTATTACATGGAGACTGCGATGCCATTGTCCTTAATTCAGTTATCAATGTTCCCAAGTCAATAGACTACTTGAACAGATATGACACCGTCTATTGTCATTTGGACAACGACAAAGCTGGACACGATGCCACAGAACAAATCAGGATTTTGTGCAAGGGCAATGTGATAGATGCTTCTGAGGAATATGGAGAAGCTAAAGACTTGAACGAGTTCCTTTGTAAAAGGATGAATAGTCAAGGGCTTGTTCTGAGTTGTGGTTTCAAGCGGTAAATTAGGTTTCTACAATAGTCAAAAACAAGTGTAATCATTTAGGGAAGTTCTTTCGGGAGCAAGTTTGTGTTTTCGATATACGAAAACTATTCCAATCGGTATACCCGATTGTGCTATTGCCTTTGCCTATCAAGCATATGGCAAAGGTCAATACCTATTGAGAAACTTGCCCCTCAAGAACTGAAATAAGAAAGAATTAAATATAATGGCAAAACATGTTATCAACAATCCAGGAGGGCGCAAGCCTCTCCCTGAAGAGGAAAAGTATGGCAAGCCCATACCAGTTCGTTTCACACCAAAACAGTTTATCCGTATCAAACGTAAGGCTGGAGAGATGCCCATAAGTACCTACATTCGTGAAGGCGCACTTCATGCCATCGTGCGCCAACCTGTTTCGAAGGAGTTGATGAAAGAGATAAGAGGTTTGAATAATCTTGGAACGAATATCAATACCTTGGTTAAGCTTGCTTACCAAGCAGGGCTTATGACCATTGCAGACAAAGCCAACGAAGCCCTTGATGGAGTCAATGCTATTCTCCATCAAGCTCGTCTCAAAATCAAAGAGAAAGAAGACAATGACGAATCAAAAAATCAAAGTTAAACTACAAAATACGACAGCGTATGTATGGCAAAATTCTTCATGGAGCATCATTTGGAGGACTTATCAACTACATTAACGACCCACGCAAAAATGCGATATTGGTTGCTTCAAGCGACGGAATCAATCTCACGAATAACCAAACCATAACAGATAGTTTCTTGATGCAGGCAGGTTTGAGTGCTCGAACCAAGAAACCTGTAGGACACTTTATCTTATCGTTTTCACCCCATGATGCGCTACGTATTAATGACAATCTGTTAGGGCAAATAGTGAACGATTACTTGAAGCGCATGGGATATGACGACAATCAATTTGTTGCATTCCGTCATTTCGACAAAGAACACCCACATGTTCATATCATGGTAAATCGAGTAAACTTTAAAGGCAAATGCACCAAAGACTCACATGAGAAAGATAAGAACATAAAAGTGTGTAAGGAATTGACTGAGCAATATGGCTTATTTATCGCAAGAGGAAAAGAGGCTATCAAAGAAAGAAGACTTCGCTCAATGGATGCCATCCGTTATCAGATGTTGCATCGAGTAAGCGAATCGTTGCAAGTCTCTCGAAGTTGGAAAGAATTTGAGAATGAATTGTCAAAAGCAGGAATCCGTTTGCGCTTCCGATATAATACTAAGACAAACGGTATAGAAGGAATATCTTTCACTCTTGCCAAGGAAAATATCAGCAGCAAGTTGAAACATGACATCTCTTATAGTGGCAAGCAATTGGATTCATCACTCACTCTTGCATGTATTTGCAAGAAGCTTGGCAACCCTATTGCTATTGTCCATGAACAGGCAAGAGACATGTATGACGATGCTCGGCAAGAATGGTACGACACCCATAATGCCTACGAGGTAAGAGATATAGACAGAGTGTTCCCTGATTTCGATTTACGTTTCCCCTGGCAAGCCCAAGCAAGAATGTATGATGCCCCGCAGATGTGTGGCAACGAACAGACTTTGGAACAAGACTTCTTTGATGAATTGTACCAAACAGCAGATGACGTTTCCAATATAGGCAAAGGAGCGATTCAAGTAGGACTCATTTCCCTTGGAGCCATTCTCTTTCCTCCATATCAACCTGCCATATCTGCAGGTGGTGGAGGCACGTCTTCTAAACTTGGTTGGGGAGATGATGACAAATACAAGAAAAAATATAGCAGTAGAAGTCGCAGCTTCGGAAGAGGCAGGCGTTAATCAAACTTATAAACATCAATAATATGGCTAAATCAAATGAACAGTTGGAGGATATACTTGATGACTTGTCTGTTATCAAAAACAATAATGTCGCAACAGAACAGAGACTTGGTAATATCGAAAATCTATTGGCGAAGTTGGCAGCGAAAGAGGAGGTCGCACCAATAACGCCTGTTGCAAGCACCTCAGCAGCCTCCTTTCCTTATGACGAGATAAAAAGTGCTGTTCACGAAGAAATGGATAGTTACTTTAACGCTATGTCTGATTCTGCAGAACTTCTATCGGATAAGACCCTCAAACGCCTGGGGACCATCTTCATTGAACTGTATGTTGAAGAAATTGATAAATACTTGGAAAAAGACGAAAAGGAAAGAAAGTGCAAACGTAATGTGTATCTGCAAAAGCGAAAAGCGCAAGGCTTAATGACAATTGAGCAAGTAGCAGAATGGGCTCCACAATATTCGTTAGAAATCCAACGGACAATCCGTTACATCGGAATGAAAATCATTGATGAGAATGAATCTGTAGAAAAAGCACATGCGATTTTGAAGATATGGGGCGATGCTTTGCAAACCATCACAAGTCCTAAAACATCTCCTCCACCTACGTTGAAATCGTGGTGGCTCTACAGGTGGAACAGATTCAAACAAAGGACTGACAAATGGAGATTGCTCCAATGGTATCTTGTCATTCTTGGCATTATCGCCTGTGTTCTCTTTTCATCTCTATATCAAAATTGGGTTATGGATCTTGACAGAACTAACCGAATTTTCTACAAGAAGGTTATCATTGATGAAAAGAGAAAGAAGAATTATCAAGAGTTGGAATAATAAACGAATCAAGTCAAGAGATGGAAGAAGTACTAAAACATTTTGAAAAATTAAACAATCAATTGGAAGAAAAAATGTATAAAGATAAAGCTGATGAAATATTCAGATATATTCCAATTAAAATGGAACAATTTTATGATAGATTTGATTCCGAATGTATGGAATTTCCTATATTCAAGTATTATGATGCATACAGAATGTTTCAAAGAATTACATGTGCAAGCGCAAAAAATATGCATTCAATAAATCAAAAGCGGAAGAAATTTACACCAAAACAA
>OLQD01002425.1_pt1 | contig 13501 bp, 10 predicted proteins | sample 1672841 | NCBI WGS metagenome assembly OLQD01 (sample SAMEA3136729, study PRJEB25190) | human gut metagenome | biome: human gut; feature: human-associated habitat; material: faeces | place: Austria | collected 2013 | reverse complement strand
TGACATCCTGATTTTGAGCAATTACATGGTCAAGACCGCCAAAGCCAATATCATAAGCCCAACCGTCACCGCCGAAGATAAACTGATACTTCTTCGCAGCATAATCCTTATCTTTAAGAAAATCTACTTTAGCATCATTAGCTTCACCATCAAGCTCTGTATTTTCAAGAGCAGCAATAAGAGCATCACTTGCTTCTGTATTAGCAGCGGCATCATCATAAGTATCAAGCCAAGCCTGAACCTTATCTGCAACAGGAGTATCAAGAAGAACCTGTGCATCATTTGCAAGTCTTTCACGAATTTGCTTTTGAGCAAGCATCATACCATAGCCAAATTCAGCATTATCTTCAAACAATGAGTTTGACCAAGCAGGGCCGTGACCCTTTTTATCAACTGTATATGGAGTTGAAGGAGCAGAACCACCCCAGATTGAAGAACAACCTGTTGCGTTTGCAATATACATTCTGTCACCGTAAAGTTGAGTTGCAAGCTTTGCATAAGGTGTTTCACCGCAACCGGCGCAAGCACCTGAAAATTCAAGATATGGCTTTCTGTACTGAACACCGATAGTATTATTAGTAAGAACTTCCGGTTTAGCGTCAATCTGTGAAAGTGCATCATATACAGGCTGTGATTTAAGTTGAGAAGCAATAGGTTTCATTGTAAGTGACTTGGTAGGGCAAACATTTGCACATGAGCCGCAACCTGTACAGTCAAGAGTAGAAACAATGATAGCATACTGATAATCAGTCTTTTTATGTTTAACAAGCTGTGTGCCTTCAGGAGCGTTCTTAACTTCTTCTTCATTAAGGCAAACAGGGCGAATTACAGCGTGAGGGCAAACCATTGAACAAAGGTTACACTGGGCACACTTTGTACCGTCCCATTCAGGAACAGTAATTGCAATACCTCTTTTTTCAAATGCGGCAGAGCCCTGCGGATATACACCGTCCGCTCTGTCAACAAACTTTGAAACAGGTAAATCATCACCGTGAAGATGGTCGATAGGATGAAGAATATTCTTAACAAAATCTTTCATTTCAGGGCGATTTGTAGGAATAACAATTTCTTTTTCTTCATCAACTGCATCTTTCCAGCTTTCAGGAACATCAATTTTAACAACTTCTTTAGAACCTCTGTCAATACCGTTGCAGTTAGCGTTTACAACAGCTTCGCCTTTTTTAGAGAACTTCTTAACAACAGCCTTCTTCATAAGTTCAATTGCCTTATCAACAGGGATAATATTAGCAATTGTGAAGAATGCAGACTGAAGAATTGTTGAAGCTCTGCCGGGAAGACCTACTTCTTCTGCAATCTTGATACCGTTGATTGTGTAGAAGTTGATATTATTTTCAGCAATATACTTCTTCATTTTAGCAGGAAGCTGCTTATCAAGCTCTTCAGGTGACCAAATACAGTTAAGAAGGAATGTACCGCCCGGTACAATATCCTGCACCATATCATACTTGGTTACATATGAAGGGTTATGGCAAGCTACAAAATTAGCTTTATTGATAAGATATGTTGAAGTAATAGGTGATGAACCAAAACGAAGATGTGATACTGTGATACCACCTGATTTCTTTGAATCATAGAAGAAGTAACCTTGAGCATACATATCGGTATTATCACCGATGATTTTGATAGAATCTTTGTTTGCACCTACTGTACCGTCTGAGCCAAGGCCCCAGAATTTACAAGAAGTTGTACCCTTTGGAGTTGTATCCGGGCTTTCTGTTACATCAAGTGAAAGATTTGTAACATCATCATTGATTGAAAGTGTAAATTCAGTCTTTGGCTGTGGTGCATTCATATTATTATAAACAGAAATTATATGAGCAGGAAGAGTATCTTTAGAACCTAAACCGTAACGACCACCGTATACAGGTACATCACTGAACTTTGAGTTTTTAAGAGCTGCAACTACATCAAGGAAAAGAGGTTCACCGAGAGAACCCGGCTCTTTAGTTCTGTCAATTACAGAAATGAACTTGACACTGTCAGGAACAACATCAATAAGATGCTTAACCGAGAAAGGTCTGTAAAGATGAACTTTAATCATACCTACTTTCTCACCACGGGCATTGAGGAAATCAACTGTTTCCTTAATTGTATCGCATACAGAACCCATAGCAACAATAACTCTGTCTGCATCTTCTGCACCATAATAATTGAAAAGCTTATAATCTGTGCCAAGCTTTTCGTTTACCATATTCATATACATTTCAGTTGTTGCAACTGCGTCATTATAATACTTGTTACAAGCCTCTCTGTGCTGGAAGAAAATATCGCTGTTTTCTGCCGAACCGCGAAGAACAGGCCTTTCAGGATTAAGCGCCCTTGCACGAAATGCCTGCACATCATCCATATCAACCATTGATTTGAGGTCATCATAATCCCAAACTTCAATTTTCTGAATTTCGTGTGAAGTGCGGAAACCGTCAAAGAAATGAAGAAACGGAACTCTGCTCTTAAGAGTTGAAAGATGAGCAACTGCACCAAGGTCCATAACCTCCTGCACATTTGCAGAGCAAAGCATTGCATAACCTGTTTGACGGCAAGCCATAACATCGGAATGGTCACCGAAAATATTAAGTGCGTGGGTTGATACACAACGAGCCGATACATGAATTACAGACGGAATAAGTTCACCTGCAATTTTGTACATATTAGGAATCATCAAAAGAAGGCCCTGTGATGCGGTATATGTAGTAGTAAGTGCGCCTGCGGAAAGCGAACCGTGAACAGCACCTGCTGCACCGCCCTCTGATTCCATTTCAGCTACACGAACTGTTTGTCCGAAAATATTTTTAACACCTCTTGCTGCCATAGCATCTGTTTCCTCAGCCATATTTGATGACGGAGTAATAGGATAAATAGCAGCGACCTCTGTAAACGCGTAACTTACATGTGCAGCAGCACTGTTACCGTCCATGGTCTTTTTCTTTCTTGCCATAAATTTTCCTCCCTAAAGTTAAAAAAGCAATATTATAATGAATGTAAAATCAAGCGATATGCAAATATTGTATTTGCATATATCAATAGCTACATTCCTATAATTTTAATTATATCACTATAAATTTTTAAATTCAACAGTTATTTATTATACAAAAATGCGATTCGCATCAGTCTAAACCACCGTCTACAACATCAACACCGGCAACAGGTGAAATTGTACCTCTGTCCTCATCCGATTTAATAACAACAGAATTTGTTTCATTTGAAATTTCAGCTTCTGAAAAGTGGATAATCACCTTAACATCACCTTTGATTTTACCAAGGCTGTATTTTTTTACGGTTTTACCGTCAAGTTTAACAATATCATAGTCAACTTCTTTTTTCTTATCAGCCTTATCTTCAAACATTAAATGTTCGTATTTCTTATCATCAATCCTTTTATACCTTACATAAAGCTTTGATTCAATATTGCTTTTATTAGGCAGTTCAACGAAAAGAAATACTTCACGCGATTTAGGCTTTTCAGTTGTTGATTGCTCGGTTGCTTGGCTTGATATCTCATCAGCCTTTTCGTCTTTCTTTGTTGCTTTTTGTGCTGAATTCTTTTTCGTGGTTTTTTCTTTTTTACTGTTTTTATCTTTTTTCGCAACGGTATTCTTGTCGCTTTTATTTGCCTTTTTGGTAGTAGTTTTCGAATCTTTACCGTTTGAGTTTGAATTTTGATTTGCGCTTTGAGTTGCACTTTGAGTTGCGTGAACTGTTTCACCATTTGAATTTGTTACAGTTTCATTCTGAACAGTTGATGAAGGAAGTGTTGCATCCGTATCCTTATATTTTTTTGAAGAACAGGAAGCAAATACAAACGCAACTGACATAATCATCAAAACAGCCATTAAAATTGAAATTACTTTTTTCATAATAAATTACACCTTAATTCAAATATTATAATAATTACTATATAAACATATTAAATGAAGCATCACTCGGCATTCGCCAATCACCGCGCGGACTGAGTGAAACAGAACCAACCTTCGGTGAGTCCGGAATACAGGAACGCTTAAACTGACTTATAAAAAATCTTTTTGTAAATACCCCGAGCCACTTTGCAATTGCAGCTTTATCATACTTTGAGCCAAAAGCTTTCAAGGCAAGTTTTTCAAGCTTTTCTTTTGAAAAGCCAAAACGAACAAAGTTATACAAAAAGAAATCGTGAAGTTCATAAGGGCCGATATTATCCTCTGTCTTTTGAGCTATATTACCGTTTTCATCAGGCGGTAAAAGTTCAGGCGAAACAGGAGTGTCAAGCACATCATAAAGAATATCAGCGGCAGCCTTATCACTTACTCTTGCAACATATTCAACAAGGTATTTGACGAGGGTTTTAGGTACACTTGCGTTAACACCGTACATACTCATATGGTCACCGTTATATGTGCACCAACCCATAGCAAGTTCGCTCAAATCCCCTGTTCCTACAAGAAGCTTACCGTGCTTATTCGCAAGGTCAAATAAAATTTGCGTTCTTTCCCTTGCCGGCGTATTTTCATAGGTAATATCTTTAACTTTGCTGTCGTGTTCAATATCATTCATATGCAAAATACACGCGTCTTTAATACTAATTTCTTTTATAGTTACACCGAGTGACTTCATAAGCTCAAGCGCATTTTGATAAGTTCTGTCCGTAGTGCCGAAGCCGGGCATTGTTACACCCAAAATATCGCTGCTGCTTTTACCGAGAAGTTTCATAGCCTGCACGCTGACTAACAGCGCAAGCGTTGAATCAAGCCCACCGGATATACCTACAACAACACCGTTTGAGCCAACATGCTCAATTCTTTTAGCAAGGCCGGATGCCTGAATTGCAAATATTTCCTTGCAACGTTCTTCCCTTTTTGCATCATCACTCGGAACAAAAGGCATTGAATCAACATATCTGTATTCAAGGTCATTTGCTTTATTTTCAAGATTTAATTTAACAAGTTCAACTTCGCCGCTGATATTTTCAAATGACATATCAGCCCGCCTTTGAGCCATAAGTTTTTCAACATCAACATCTGCAACGGTAAGCACATTTTTACGCTCAAAGCGTTCACCCTCGCTTAAAATTGCACCGTTTTCACATACAAGTGTAGCCCCGCTGAACACAAGGTCAGTCGTACTTTCAAAAACAGATGCACCGCTGTAAACATATGCACAAATACATCTTGCCGATTGGTTTGAAACAAGTTCACGCCTATACTGTGCCTTGGATACATATTCGTCACTTGCCGAAAGGTTCGCAATAATATTAGCACCTTGAAGCACAAGCGTACTGCTTGGCGGATTAGGCACCCACAAATCTTCGCACAATTCAATTCCCAAAACTGCACCTTGCCCCAAATCAAAAATCATATCGCCTATTTGGGTGTCAAACCCTGCAAAAGATATTGGCTGTGCAAATTCAAAATCAAAGCCTGATGCAAACCACCTTTTTTCATAAAATTCATTGTAATTTGCAAGATGCTTTTTTGGAACAATGCCCTTAACACCTGAATTATCTAAAACAACTGCGCAGTTATATATTTTGTTATAAAACGCAACCGGAGCGCCGAGTACAACCACAATATCTTTTTCTTTAATATAATCTGCAATTATACTCACTGCTTTTTCGCTTTTTTTGATAATCACATCGGTAAAAAACAAATCGGCACAAGTATAGCCGGTCACTGAAAGTTCAGGGGTAACAAGAAGCTTCACACCCATTTCAAGTGCCTTATCAATAGCTTCTTTTATCATTGAAACATTGAAGCTGACATCGGCAACCTTAAGTTTCAGTGAACTTGCAGATATTCTTATAAAACCATAATTCATAGCATCACCATTTGGTATTTTATTATTATATTATTAACTGAATATATATAATAGATTAAATCATTGTAATTTTAAATTTGAATGAAGCAATTTCGTTTGGTGCAAGGACAGTCATTCCTCTTTTATGTTCAAAAATTCCGTCTTCATCACTGCAGCTTGCAAGCCCCGTCCACGGTTCAAGCGCAACAAACGGAGCATTGCCGACAGCAGACCATACAAGCAAATTATTCATATCCTGGTATTCAATTTTAATACCTTTTCCGTTTTTGCCGATAAGTGTTGCACTTTTTGCTTCGCAATTTTCAAAAATAAGTGCATCTTTTTCTTCAAACAATTCGTGAACAAGGGGCAAAGTATTGCCGCCGTGCATTTCATCAAACTTTTGGCTTACATCAACAAGGCCTGAATGGTGGTCAGGGCGAAGGCAAGGCTTTGTAATATTTTTATCAAACACAACCTTATAATCTTCAAATTTTTCATCGCTGTCAATAGGGCAATTAAATGCCGGATGCCCGCCGATTACAAATGGAAGGTCGCAATCGCCTGTATTTTTAATAATATATTCATTAGTTACGGTATCACCGCATATTGTGTACTTAATTTTAAGTTCGTAATCAAAAGGAAATTCACGCTTTGTATTTTCGTTACTGTGCTGAACAAATGTAACGCTGTTTTTGCACTGTTCATCCACTTCAAACGGATTTATTCTTGCAACACCGTGGCGCTTCATTGTGCATTTTTTGCCAAAAGCTTCCATTTCACCGTTTGGCAACACACCGGTTATAGGGAAACAAACGGGAGCTTGACCTGCCCAATACTTTGAATTCCCCTGCCAAAGATATTCCGTACCGTTTTTATTAAGGGAATTGAGCATAGCACCATCAAGTCCTAAAACAGCATAATTGTTTCCACTTGTTATTTTTATTTTCATAGTATCATTCCTAACTTTATATGTAATTTTACATATTTTAATTATAGCTTATATAAAATTATAATGCAATATTGAAAATAAATAATATATAGTATATAATAATCATAAATTAAAACACAGGAGAATACAAATGGACATTGAAAGCTACATTCAGGAGGCTGTTTTCGGGGAGAATGAACAGCACACTTGTTTTTACCAACTGATGTGGGATACTTTTAAAGAAAGCGGCTTTGTTATCACAGATGAAGACGGCCACGAAATCGACGCAATTTTTAAAGCTACCGCACTTCAAAATCTTTTAGGCGAATTTATGTACAGGCTTTATGATGAAGTTAATGAAATCGGGCTTGAAGATGTTATTGAATATGTGCAAACACTCGGCTTTAGTGACGAAGACATAATCAACTACTGCAATGCCGATGATGAAATTGAAGTTGACGAAGATGATTTTGACCTGACGGTTAAAAACGCACTTGATTACATCACGGAAATCACAGCTGATAAAATGCTTGAAGAATTTTCGACAGATGATATTTTTGATTTAATGTTTACTGCAACATATGCTTTTGAGCAGGATTTCACATTCGATTTTGAAGATTATGACGAAATGCAGGCATTTATTGATACAAATCATGACCAGCTTGATAATTATAAAGAAGAATATCCGTCAGTAATGAATTGGATTGAAGCAGGTATGATTTGCTGATAAAAAGATAAACCCCTATGCAGATTTAATCTGCATAGGGATTTTTTATTCTTCATCGCTTGAAAGCTTAAGCACTGCAAGGAATGCTTCCTGTGGCACTTCAACCTGACCAAACTGGCGCATACGCTTTTTACCTTCTTTTTGCTTTTCAAGAAGTTTTTTCTTACGCGTTACATCGCCGCCGTAGCACTTGGCAAGTACATCTTTGCGAAGTGCTTTAACAGTTTCTCTCGCAATAACCTTTCCGCCGATTGCAACTTGAATTGGAATTTCAAACAAATGGCGTGGAATATGCTTTTTAAGCTGTTCGGCAATTTTTCTTGCACGGGCATACGCTTTTTCCCTATGAATAATAAACGAAAGTGCGTCGATAATATCCCCGTTCAAAAGAACATCGACCTTGCACAAATCACTCTTTCTGTAATCTGAAAGTTCATAATCAAATGACGCATAACCCCTTGTTCTTGACTTAAGATCATCAAAGAAATCATATATAATTTCGTTAAGCGGCATTTCATAGTGAATATCAACACGATCAGTTGTAATATATTTCATATCTTTAAAAATACCGCGCCTATCTTGGCACATATCCATAACCGTGCCGACATAATCACTCGGAACATAAATATATGCATTTGCAAAAGGTTCTTCGCAATAATCAATATATGCCGGGTCAGGATAATTAGTCGGGTTATCAATTTCTACCATTGAACCGTCGGTCATATGAATTTTATATACAACACTCGGCACAGTTGTAATAAGGTCAAGATTATATTCCCTTTCCAACCTTTCCTGAATAATTTCAAGGTGAAGAAGGCCTAAAAATCCGCACCTGAAACCGAATCCGAGAGCACCCGATGTTTCCGGCTCATATGAAAGCGACGCATCATTAAGCTGCAATTTTTCAAGTGCATCACGCAAATTTTCATAATCTGCGCCGTCTGCCGGATACACACCGCAGAAAACCATTGGATTAACCTTGCGATAGCCCGGCAGGGCTTCAGGTGCAGGGTTAGTTGCAAGTGTAACCGTATCACCAACTCGTGCGTCACCTACTGTTTTAATAGAAGCTGTAATATAACCTACTTCACCGGCGCAAAGTTCATCTGCCTTTTCAAGTGAGGTTGCACGCATATAGCCGACTTCGACTACTGTAAATTCAGCTCCGGTTGCCATCATACGCATAGTATCCCCGGCTTTGATTTTACCGTCCATAATTCTGACATAAACTATTACACCGCGATATGAATCGTAAACTGAATCAAAAATCAAAGCTTTAAGCGGCTTATTATCATCACCCTGCGGCGGTTTAATTTCATTAACTATATATTCAAGTACTTCTTCAACATTTTGGCCTGTTTTAGCACTTACCCTTGGTGCATTCATACACTCAATACCAATAATATCTTCAACTTCCTGTGCCACTCTTTCAGGTTCGGCGGCAGGTAAATCAATTTTGTTTATAACAGGTAAAATATCAAGGTCGTGGTCAAGTGCAAGATAAGTATTTGCAAGGGTTTGCGCTTCAACACCCTGGGAAGCGTCAACTATTAAAATTGCACCCTCGCAAGCTGCAAGTGAACGCGAAACTTCATAATTAAAGTCAACATGGCCAGGAGTGTCTATAAGGTTAAATTCATAAAGCTCACCGTTTTTCGCTGTATAATCAAGCTTTACGGCGTGTGCCTTAATTGTGATACCGCGTTCACGCTCCAAATCCATATCATCAAGTATCTGCTCCTGCATATCACGCTTTGCTACTGAACTTGTAAGCTCCAACAGCCTATCTGCAAGGGTAGATTTGCCATGGTCAATATGGGCAATTATTGAAAAATTTCTAATATGGTCCTTACTTACTGACAAGAGATTTTATCCTTTCATTACTGTTTGTTTTCTTCTTTAACAGTTTCTTTTAACATTTTTATATCACTTTTTATTCTTTTTCTGCTATGGAAAAATTTATCAAAAAGACGAATTATATAGTACGCAAAAAGCAAATACGGCTTTTTGGTTAAAACAGGGTATGTCCTTTTCATATATGCCTTTGACGGAAAAATTTTAGACCTGTAATATTTAGAAACGGAAACATCACCGTGCTTTGACCTATATTCATCATAATAAAGTTTGGCGCCGGTAACTCCCCCACTGCCATATATGCCTAATGAAAGAGATTCATTAAGAAACAAAACCTGCGAGTTTGTGATTTCTTTATCATCAAAAAGTGCAAAGCAAATACTTCTCACATCAAATTCAAAATCAACAAGTCCCATTTTTTCAAGCTTTGAATCAATATAAGCTTTATCAAGTTCATCTTTAAGCTTTGTTAGCAAAACATAAACATCGGCAAAAAATCTAATTCCGAAACCGCCTAAAATATAATGTTTATACATATGCGCAATTGTATGCAAATAAAGGTCATTTGAACTCATATGATATTCAAATTCTTTTTCATCATCTTTAGAAGCATTATCCCAAACATCCGAAAAATCAGGATTAAAATCATGCTCTTCAAAAAACAGTTCTCTGTGCCATTCAAAAGTATAATACGGCTTTTTGAAAAAATCGTCTGAATTTTCACTGCTTGAAGTAAGATTAAATCCGCGATTTTTCATAATCGAGATAAGCTCATTTCTTTTGCTGACATCATAAAGAATATCATAATCGCTCATCTGCCTCATTTTTTGAAGCGGATAATAATTTTTAATCACTCCGCCTTTTAAAAGCATATATTTAATGCCTGCACCGTTTAATTCTTTTTCTATCTGTTCAAGCTCATTTTTCATTGCAATCATACGCACAAGCTCGTTTTGAGAATAGAAAATCAATTCCTGTGCCTGCTCGGGCGGAATATTGATTTTATTTATAATCGGGGCAATTGTGGAATAAACCTGCTGTTTTTTTGATATATTAACAAGTTCTTTCCAATTAAGGCCGGCAGGAATATCAGGCACATTTTGCGACTTTAACGCACATTTAAGGAGTGCCACAAGATATTCGCTTTCAATTGATGTAAATTCCATAATTATTCCTCAATAAGATTCTTCGATTTAAGAAGATTTAAAAGTTCGTTAACATCAGCTTTTACGGCGGCTTCGTCAACTTCATATTTATCCATCATAGCTTTAACTATGCTTTCTTCTGTCTGCTCTGTTTTAAGAAGTTCAAAAATATAAGCAGCAGTAGGATTATTTTTAATAAGACCGTTAAAGCTTTTTGAAGCCTCACCGGTAGCAATGGCAAAGCTTTCACCGTCTATTGAATTTGTTACAATTCCGTTTTTAAGTTTCATAAATATCACCTTTATATTTTAGTATTATATTTTTTCTATCAATGCAACTGCTTCGATATGCGGCGTACGCGGAAACATATCAACAGCAGATACTTTCTTGGTTTTATATCCCTTTTCTTCAAGTATTTTTAAATCCCTTGCAAGAGTTGAGCTATCACATGATACATAAACTATCCTTTTAGGATTCATTTGGCAAACAGTATCAAAAAGTGACGGCGCACAACCCTTTCGCGGTGGGTCAAGAATAATCACATCAGGCTTAATGCCCTCGGATTTTAAAATTTCAGCACCTTTTGGTGCGTCTGCACAAATAAACTTTGCATTATCTATATTATTAAGCTTGGCATTGATTTTCGCATTTTCTATTGCCTGCGGAATAATTTCAATTCCAACCAACTGTTTAACACTGTCTGCCATAGTTAAACCGATTGTGCCGACACCGCAGTAAAGATCAAGCAGAACTTCGTCCCCGCCGAGATTTGCATAATCACGAGCCTTTGAATAAAGCTTTTCACACTGGGCATGGTTAACTTGGTAAAAAGAATTCGGGCTGATAACAAATTTTTTACCGAGAAGTTCATCGCTAATATAATCATCACCCCAAAGGGTTTTACTTTCCTTACCTAAAATAACATTTGACTTTTCACGGTTAATATTGATTACAACAGATTTTAAACCTGCAACCTTTTCTTTTAAAAGCGAAACAAGAAGTTCACTTTGCGGCAGTTTACCTGAATTTATAACAGCACAAGCCATAATATCGCCGGTTGCAAAACCTTTCCTGAAATATATATGGCGAAGCAGACCTTTGCCTGTATTTTCATCATACGATGTAATATCGGCTTTTTCTGCCCAAATCCTAAATGCGTCAAGCCCTGCTTTAAACTCAATCGGCTGAAGCTTGCAATCATCACAACATATAATTCTATGGCTTTTATAAGCATAAAAGCCGGCAAAAAGTTCACCATCACATATTGAAACGGGATACTGCGCTTTATTGCGATAATTTTGTGTACAATCGGCACCTATTATTTCCTCAACTTCAATATCAAGCTTACCTATTCGCTCTAAAGCATCATTAACCCTCGTTCTTTTATATTTCAGCTCTTCATCATAACTTACATTTCTAAATGAGCAGCCGCCGCATTTATCTGAAACCGGGCAATCGCTTTCAATTCTGTATTTTGAAGGTTTAATAATATCCTTAACAATTGCAATTGCATAGTTTTTAGAGCATTTAATAATATGGGCTGTTATTTCATCACCCGGAACAACACCCCTTACGAAAACAGCAAATCCGTCATAACGCCCGATTCCGCTGCCCTCTGAGGTGAGGGAGTCAATATTCAATTTTATATCATCATTTTTTGACAGCTTCACCTAAATCACCAATGTATATAATATCATAAATTATAGCAATAATAAAGTCTTTTTTTAGATTTTTTATATACAAAAAGAGGCAACTATTTGGTTGCCCCTTTAATTAACATATTTGCATTATTTTGAAGCTGATTTATTATATCAAAGCCACACTTTTTTTCAATTTCGTGAATACCGCTTTCAAAATCAGGCTTGCGCGAAGTCAAATTATGGCAATCAGAACCAATAAGGTGAATCCTTCCTGCCTCAAGAAATTTGAAAAGTTTTTTTCTGATATGCCGCGGTGAATCAACAAACGAGCTGATATTAACCTGTGCCAAACATCCCATATCAATATATTCATCAAGCAAATCGGCATCATCCATAAATGCAGGATAACGCTCAATATGAGCCAAAACAGGCTTAATGCCGTAATCATAATATAAATTAAGCAGTCTATCATAAATTTCTTGCGAAAAATCACAGGAAAAAGGATGTTCAATCAGTGCATAATCAGAATTTCCTATTTTAATTTCATCAAGACTTGAATTATTAAAAAGATATTTGGAAATATACACCTCTGCCGATAAAATAAGTTCGGGACTTTCGAGTGGCAAAGATGATTTCAGCAAATTATAAGCATTGTTACGCCTTGCCACAAAATCATCATAACTTATGGAATCCGAATAATAATGCGGTGTTAAAACAATTGCCTTTGCACCCTGCTTTTTAAGCATATCAATCATTTTTAAGCTGGTTTCAACATCAGGCGAGCCGTCATCAATACCCGGTAAAATATGACTATGCACTTCAACAAGATTTTCAATCATTTTAATTACCATAGCCTTTCAGTCGTAAAAATCAGTACTTTAAAATTCAAAATAGTACCGGGTACAATAGATATTATCATTGCAAAACAACTTTGTCAACTTATTTCACAAATCGCTTATTTAATGTATTGACAAAATACATTTGAGGGGGATCAAGGCAGGAATCTCCATTAAGCCTGCAACACCTGTAAGTGCGATCCAGCCATTTCTTAAATCTGTTGATATGGTACTTGTTATGACAGTAAACCCAGGTTTTGGCGGTCAAAAGTTTATTCCTGACACTCTTGAAAAAATAAGCGAAGTGAGATATCTAATTGACCAGACGGAAAGGGATATCAGACTTCAGGTTGACGGTGGCGTAAATCTCGAAACTGCTGGTTTGCTTAAAGAATCGGGTGCAGACACTTTAGTAACGGGAACATATGCGTTTAAGGCAAAAGATATGCCAGAGGCTGTTAAGCTTCTAAGAGAAATAGTTTAGTTTTTCAAAGGGAGTACTGCTCAATAATGGGCTGTACTCCTTTATTTTGTTTATAATCGCGTTGTCAGTAGCGCAGGTTTTCAGTAAAGCTTTTTTC
>OLQD01002417.1_pt1 | contig 13547 bp, 10 predicted proteins | sample 1672841 | NCBI WGS metagenome assembly OLQD01 (sample SAMEA3136729, study PRJEB25190) | human gut metagenome | biome: human gut; feature: human-associated habitat; material: faeces | place: Austria | collected 2013 | reverse complement strand
AATTCGTACTGCGTGCGCCGCAAGGTCGGGGCGCTGATCGTCAAGGACAAGATGATCATTTCGGACGGCTACAACGGCACGCCGTCGGGTTTCGAAAACGTCTGCGAGGACGACGAGGGCCACACCAAACCCTATGTGCTCCACGCCGAGGCCAACGCCATCACCAAGGTCGCCAAATCGGCCAACAACTGCGACGGATCGACGCTCTACATCACCGCCGCACCCTGCATCGAATGTTCGAAACTGATCATTCAGGCGGGGATCAGGCGGGTGGTTTACGCGGAGGATTACCGTTCGGAAGAGGGGCTGAACCTGTTGCGCCGCGTGGGAATCGAGTGCGTACAGTACGAGTTGAACGAAAAATGACGGTCCGATGAAAAAGGTCCTTTTCCTGCTCGCAGCGCTGGCGTACGCCGGACTCGGTTCGGCGCAGAGCATCGAGGCCGACACCCTGCCGGCGCTACCGCCCCATGTCTACTGCGAGATCACGGCCCACCACCTGCCCACGCACCGCGACAACGGCGTGCTGTTCGATTTCGGGCAGAAGACCGAAGTCCTGAAATACAACTACCTGACAGACGCCGCAGGCAACAGACTGCTCTTCAATTCGGGGATAGAGGCGCTCAACTACATGGTGTGCCGCGGATGGGAACTCGTGCAGGCCTACACCTCGGGCGAGGAAAACAGCCTCACCCACTACCTGCTGCGCATCGCCCCGGCCCGGCTGACCGCGGAACAGCGCACAGAGTTGCTCACCCCGCTCCAAGGGGAGAATCCGAAACCCGGAAAAAACCGATAAGACAAAGAGAACCCTCCGGGGTTCTTTCTCTTTTCCGGGAAGATTTGCTTTTCCGGCATTCCTTTCGTATATTCGGTGTGTGAAACCCTGAAAATCAAACCGCCATGAAACGTATCGTCATCGTGGGCGCCACATCGGGCATCGGACTCGAAGTCGCCCGGCTCTGCATCCGCGCAGGATGGCGGGTCGGAGCCGCCGGACGCCGCAAGGAGGCCCTCGAAGCCCTCCGCTCCGAAGCCCCCGGCCAGGTCGAGACCGAGACCATCGACATCACCCGCGACGACGCTCCCGAACGCCTTGCCCGGCTCGTCGAACGGCTGGGCGGCATGGAGATCTATTTCCACGCCTCGGGCATCGGCAGCCGCAACACCGCGCTGCGCCCCGACATCGAACTGAACACCCTGCGCACCAACGGCGAAGGGTTCGTCAGGATGGTCACGGCCGCTTTCGGCCACTTCCGCAGCCACGGCGGCGGACGGATCGCCGTCATCAGCTCGATCGCCGGCACGAAAGGTCTCGGATCGGCCCCGGCCTATTCGGCGACCAAGCGGATGCAGAACACCTACATCGACGCGCTGGCACAGCTTTCCCGCATGGAAAACTGCGGCATCCGCTTTACGGACATCCGCCCGGGATTCGTCGCCACGCCGCTGCTCTCCGGCGACGGCCGCTACCCGATGCTGATGCGCACGGAAAAGGTCGCGGCACGCATCATGCACGTACTGCGGCATCCCCGCCGTCGTGTGGTCATCGACCGCCGCTACGCCCTCATGGTCTTCTTCTGGAAGCTGATTCCGGAGTGGCTCTGGGAGCGGCTGAACATACGCAAGGACGACTGAGCAGACAAGACCCCGCAGAAAGATTTCCGCGGGTTTTTTCTTCGCAGGGGCGAAAAAATCACTACATTTGTTCCGCATGGCACGACAGCGACATACCCCCAAAGGGCGGCTTCTGATAACGGGAACGGTTCTGCTGATCCTGCTCGTGGCGGGCATCCTGACCGCCGGACGCACGATCAACGGCGTGGCCGTGCAGATGAGCGGCCGTATCGTCAGGCATATCAGCGAATACCATTACAGACTGTTACAGGTCGAGTTCGAGCGTTCGGAGGGGGTGCTGGACGCCTCGGTGCAATTCATGCGCGAGCGCACCGCGCCGACGGACGCCGAACTGCACGTGCTCACGGCGACGCTGATGCGGATGGACCCCAAAGCCGGGTGTGTCTGGTTCGCTGAAGCCGGGGGCCGCACGATCCGCAGCTACCCGCGCGGAAAAACACCCCGCCCCACGGAGGCAGCCGGAGATTTCCGGCAGCGGCTCATCGCCGCAACGGACGGCGACTCGGTGCGCAGCCATGTGACCGGTTCGGGACGGATTCAGGTCTGGAGCATGGCCTGCCCGGTGACGGACCGCACGGGCCGCAGGCATATATGCGGCATTGATTTTCCGCTGCCCGAAATCTATACCTGCATGACGCAGAGTCCGGCCAGCAGCGGATACGCCACGCTGTTCGATCCCGAAGGGGTGATCGTCTACCATCCCGACAGCCTCAAACTGGGCCGTCCGGCGAGCGACTCGACGGGACTGGCGGCATTCCGGAAGGTCGCGGCCACCGGACAGAGCGTCACCGTTCATGCGATCTCGGACTATCTCAACATCGACGAGGAGCGCATCTACTACCCCATTCAGCTGGGCGGACGCCGCTGGGTGGCGGGCATCGGCATCCCGCGGCTGGTCATCGAGCAGGAGATCGACGATTTTCATTTCTACACGGTTTTCGCCGCCGTGATCTCGGTGCTGTTCTTCGCCGTGCTGCTCGTCCTGGCACAACGCCGCTGGCGCCGCGAATACGATCTGCGCCGCCATTCGGAACGGGAGTCGGCACAGCTCCACCTGCAACAGCTGCTGGAGCAGATCGACCCCCACTTCCTGTTCAACTCGCTCAATTCGCTCTACGCGCTGATCCGCTGCAACCCCGATCAGGCCCGGGAGTTCACGCTAACCCTCTCGCGCGTCTACCGCCGGGTGCTGGAACGCCGCAAGCAGATACTCTCGACGCTCGCCGAGGAGATCGACTTCACGTGGCAGTACTACACGCTTCAGAAAATCCGCTTCGACGACCGCATCGAACTCACCTCGGCCATCGACCCCGCGCTGCGCAACTGGCGGATTCCCTCGATGAGCCTCCAGACGCTGGTCGAGAATGCCGTGAAGCACAACAGCATCACGGGCGGCAACCCGCTGCACATCCGCATCCGCACCGAGGGCGAAAGCTTCCTGATCGAGAACAACTACACGCCGCGCAGCGACGGCGACAAGGAGTCGCTCGGCATGGGACTGGAACGAATCCGCTCGGTATATCGGTTCTACACCGAAGAGAACATCTCGATTTCGGTCGGCGACGGAACCTTCCGGTGCCGTCTGCCGCTGCTGCCGCCCGAAAAGTAATCCGCCTGATTGAGGCATTCACTCCCCCGATCCGGGCATTCGCCCCCGATCGTTTTTCCGGTAAACATTTAAATTTTATTATTGCATCCTGCGGATTTTACCGATTCGCGCGATAACTGCAATAATAAACGATGAACAAGAGACGATTGATCGGGAGCATGCTTGCGCTGGCGACGCTCCTCCTGCTGACGGCCCCGACGGCCGAAGCGAAGGGCAAGCCGGGCCGCAAGTCGAAGAAAACCGAAGCCGCGGCCGAGAAGGCCGACACGACCAAAAAAGAGAAGAAAGGGTACGAAGAACTGCTGAAAGGCGCCGTGACCGACAAGGGCATGTTCGACGTGCACCGCAAGGGAACCGACTTCCTGTTCGAGATTCCCGACTCGCTGATGGGCCGCGACATACTGATCGTCAACAAGATTTCGGGCGTTCCCTACGCCCTGAACGACGCGGGCGTCAACAAAGGCATGGGCTACGGCGAGAAGATCGTGCGTTTCCGCAAGGACACCCTTTATAAAAAGGTATGGGTCATGACCTACGACCCGCGCATCACCTCGCCCGAAGGCGACCGCATCACCCGCTCCGTAAGGGACAACTACCGCGAAACGGCGATCGAGCAATTCCCGATCGATGCCTACGGCAAGGATTCGGCATCGGTGGTCATCAAGGTCAACAAGGTCTTCGACGGCAGCGAAAAGAGTTTCAACAACGTTTTCGGCTCCATCGGACTGCCCGGTTCGCCCAAGAAGGACCTTTCGAAGATCGAATCCGTCAAGTCGTTCCCCGAAAACATCATCGTCAAATCGCTCCTCTCGACCTCGCACACCGAGGAGGGCACGACGATCCCTCTGACCGTGGAGATCACCTCGAACCTGGTGCTGCTCGCCAGGGAGCCGATGCGACCGCGGTTCTCCGACGACCGCGTGGGCTATTTCGAGATCGGGCACCTCTACTTCAACGACGAACAGCAGAAGGCCGAGGAACGCGCGTTCATCAACCGCTGGCGGCTGGAGCCGAAACCCGAGGACGTGGAGCGTTACAAGAAAGGCGAACTGGTCGAACCGCAGAAGCCGATCGAGTTGTGGATCGACCCGGCGACCCCGCCCGTATGGGTTCCCTACATCAAGAAAGGCATCGTCGAGTGGCAGGAGGCCTTCGAGGCCGCAGGCTTCAAGAACGCCATCGTAGCACGGGAGGTCACCCCCGACGACCGGGAGTTCGACATCGACGACGTGCGCTACTCGGTGGTGACCTACGCCGCCTCGGAGATGGCCAACGCCATGGGCCCTTCGGTGATCGACCCCCGGAGCGGCGAGATCATCGAGGCCGACATCATCTGGTGGCACAACGTGATGAGCATTCTCCACGCCTGGATCCGCCTCCAGACCGGCGCCGTGGACCCCGCAGCGCGCGGCAACACGCTGCCGACGGAGGTGATGGGCAATGCCGTGCGCTTCGTCTCGTCGCACGAGCTGGGGCACAGCCTCGGACTGAAGCACAATTTCGGGGCTTCGTACTCCGTGCCGGTGGATTCGCTCCGCTCGAAGAGCTACACCGCAACGAACGGGACGGCCAGTTCGATCATGGACTACGCCCGCTTCAACTACGTGGCCCAGCCCGAGGACGGCATCACGCAACTGACGCCCAAGATCGGAACCTACGACAAACACGCCATCAACTGGGGCTACCGCTGGCTCGACGTGCAGAACCCGCACGAGGAGCTGCCGACGCTCAACGCCTGGCTGCGCGAGCACGAGAACGATCCCGAATACTGGTACGGCGAACAGTCGCGCGAAGGCATCGACCCCCGGTCACAGTCGGAAGACTTGAGCAACGACGCCGTGCTGGCCAGCACATACGGCCTGAAAAACCTCCGGCGCATCATTCCCCACGTGACGGACTGGACCTCGGAGGAGGGCAAACTGCAATACGAAGGCGGCCGGCTGCTGATGGCCATCGTCTTCCAGTGGCTGGCCTATGCCGACCATGTGAAGACCAATGTCGGCGGTTTCTACCTCAACAACGTCGTGGCGGGACACGACATCGACCGTTACGTGCCGGTTCCGGCCGACTACCAGCGCAAGAGCGTCAAATACCTCATCGACGAGGTGTTCACCACCCCCGAATGGCTGTTCGGCGCCAAGGCGTGGGACAAGGCCTATGCGCAGCGATCGTCGCCCGTGGGACAGATGGAATACGCCCCCTACAACTTCGCGCGCGAACTCCAGTACAAGACCTACTACGAACTGCTGGCCGACCAGCGGCTGGTCCGCATGTACGAGGTCGAGGCGCGGCAAGGGCGCGGGGCGAAGACCTACACGCCCGAGCAGATGATGGACGACATCACGCGCGCCGTCTTCATCCGCCCCGGAGGCCGCTCGCTCTCGATCTGGGAACGGATGAGCCAGAAGAACTACGTCGACGCGCTGATCGTCTCGTCGAACCTGACGATGGTGAAGACCACCAAGCTGGGATCGACGCTCCGCGACCACGCGCACGACGGGCGCGGATGCGCCTGCTCGCTGATGCAGGACGCTCCCGAGCTGAACCTCGAACCGCTGCCGAGACCCGAGGAGATCGGCTTGCGCACGGCGCACAACTACGACATGATGCAGCGCGTGAGCGAAACCACGTCGGCCAAACGGGCTGAAATGCGAAGGCTGCTGACCGTCGTGCAGGGCCGCTTCCAAAGCGGCGACCAGGCGACCCGAAACCATTACCGCGATCTCGAATTGAGGCTGAAAGAAGCCTTGCGAATGTTATAAACCAAAACGCTGCAAAAGCCGTCTTCCACCCCGGGAAGACGGCTTTGCGGCAACTGAAAGGGCTGTTAAAGAGGTTACGATCTCGAAGCAATATCGGAAAAACAGATTCGATTTAACAGAAAAACAACTCAAACACATCTATATTTGTAATATGAAAAAATTCCTTACGCTATTCGTTCTGGTCTGTCCCCTGCTGGCGCTGGCGCAGCAGACCCGGCAGATCACGGGCCAGGTGCTCGACCGCGCCGACGGAGCGCCGCTCGTGGGAGCAACCGTCTTCATCGCACCCGAGGAGACCCAGGCCAAAGACTACAATCCGCAGGGAACAATCGCCTACGAGCAGGGACGCTTCGCCTTCAAACTGCCCGCAAGCGTCCGGAAAGTCGTGGTCAGCTACCTCGGCTACGAAGCCCGGACCCTCGATATTTCGGGCAAGAGCGATTTCACGATCTACCTCTCGGCGTCGGACAACAAGGTGGACGCCGTGGTGGTGACCGGATACCAGCGCATCGAGAAACGCAAACTGACCTCGTCGATCTCTTCTGTCAAGATGTCGGACATCGCGCGGGACGGCGTGGCGAGCGTCGACGAAATGCTCTCCGGCTCGATCGCCGGTCTCGTGTCGACCCCCACCTCGGGCGGACCGGGCGCGGCCAGCAAGATCAAGATCCGAAGCACCGTGACGCTGAACGGCAACACCGACCCGCTGTGGGTGCTCGACGGCATGCCGCTCGAAGGCAACGACATTCCGAAGGACTGGTCGTCGAAGGAGAGCGTCGACAACCTCTACAACATGTCGATCGCGGGACTCAACCCGTGGGACATCGAGGACATCACCGTACTGAAAGACGCCGCCGCGACGGCCATTTACGGCGCCCGCGCGGCGAACGGCGTCATCATCATCACCACCAAGAAAGGCCTCCGCAACCAGGCGATGCGCGTCAACGTCTCGGCATCGCTGTTCGTGACCGACCGTCCCGACCTCTCGCGCCTCAACCTGATGAACGCCTCGCAGAAGGTCGATCTGGAGCTGGGGCTGGCGGCGAACGCCCGACTCAACTACCTGCCGGGCATGGGCGGCGTAGCCCGCATCCTGGACAAGGCCGGGGAGCGCCCGGCGCTCGTCAACGGCGGAAGCCTCGCATCGCTCTCCCCCGAGACGCAGAGCGCGATCGGCGCCCTGCGCCGCAACGGCACCGACTGGGGCCGCGAAATCTACCGGACTGCGCTCAACCAGCAGTACAGCGTCAGCATTTCGGGCGGCAGCGGCAAGACCGGCTACTACTTCTCGGGCGGCTACTACAACGAGCAGGGAACGACCGTCGGAACGGGATTCGAGCGTCTGAACCTCACGATGAAGACCGACTACGACCTGCTGCAGAACCTGCGCTTCGGAGCCTCGGTGTTCGTGGGGCAGAACAAGAACGACTCCTACCTCTCCGACACGGACGTGTTCACCAACCCGTCGCGCTACACCCGCACGGTGAACCCCTACCTCAACGCCTACAATCCCGACGGCAGCTACGCGTACGACCCCGACATGACGGTCAATACGGGCAACACCGACGTGCTCGACTTCAACTTCCTGGAGGAACGCGCCCGCACGGAGTACACGCTCAAGACCCGTTCGATCAAGACGATCTTCGACCTGGATTACCGTCCGGTGAAGGGATTGAAACTCTACACGCAGTTCGGCCTGCAGGTCGACAACTCCGCGACCGAGAAAATGGCGCAGGAAAACACCTACTTCACCCGCAAGTATCAGCTCAAATCAATGGTGGATCAGGTAGTGCGCCTGCCGAAAGGCGGCGTAATCCAGAACTGGAACGGCGACCTCTCGCAGTACAACTGGAAAGCGCAGGCCGAATATGCGGGCACGTTCGGCGGAAAGCATGAACTGGACCTGATGGCCGGTCTGGAGATGCGCGGCGTAACCAACACGACCGTACACACCAAGGGATTCGGATACGACCACAAAACGATGACGACCAAACCGATCAACGTACCCGAAGACAGCGACCTGCTGGACGACGAGAGTTTCAGGCAGTATACGAAAAGCTTCTACGAAAACCGCTACATGTCGTACTTCTTCACAGGGTCGTACACCTACGACAACCGCTACACCGTTTTCGGTTCGATGCGCTACGACGGCACGAACCTCTTCGGCGTGGACCCCAAATACAAGTTCAACCCGATGTGGTCCATCTCGGGCGCATGGAGCATCAACCGCGAACGTTTCCTGCGCGACGCCCGGTGGCTCGACAACCTGCGCCTGCGGGTATCCTACGGCGCCCAGGGCAATATCGACCGCACCACCTCGCCCTACATTCTCGGTACGTGGAACAGCACCTCGCTCGGCGGAGCGAGCGAAGACCGCATCGACGTAACGTCGCCGCCCAACCAGAACCTGCGCTGGGAGACGACCTATTCGTGGAACACGGCCCTCGATTTCGCTGCTTTCGAACACCGTATCGGCTTCACGTTCGAACTCTACGGACGCCGGAGCAAGGACCTGATCACCACGCGCACGATCCCTTCGGAGACGGGATTCATCTCGACATCGAGCAACTACGGCGAAATCTCAAGCAAAGGTATCGAATTCACGCTCAACACAGTGAACGTCCGCACGCGAGACTTCCGCTGGGAGACCTCGATCAACATCGCCCACAATACCGACAAGGTCGAAAAGGTGCGTATCGACGACAACAGCTGGAGCCCCTCGCTGCAAGGCTATTCGTCGGGCGCCGTGTTCGCCATCAAAACCGCCGGGCTGGACGCAAACGGCATTCCGATGTTCTGGCGCGACGGAAAGAAGATCTCGCTCCAGGAGTTCGTCGGTTTCCGCGTGGAAGCCAGCGACCCCTGGGGACTGGGAATTCCGGAATATTTCGAATACGGTCCGGCGATGAATGTATCGCAGAAGGACGTGCGCAGCTACCTGACCTACGTCGGTTCCCGCAACCCAGATGTGACGGGAGGTTTCAACAACCGGTTCTACTACAAGAATTTCGACCTGGCGATCTCGTGCAACTTCGTTTTCGGACAGCTCATGACGCGCTCGCCCTTCTACAACCCCGCGCAGACCAATCCCGGGCAAAACTACACCACCGAAATGAACAAGGTGTGGTCACCGTCCAACACCTCGGGAACCTATCCTTCGCTCACGGGCAACCTGCAGGCCGACGGTTCGGCCTGGGGCGACTGGGACGAGAATCCCGATCCGTACAGGGTCTATTACTGGATCATGGACAATTTCCCGACAAACGTCAACCTGTTCAACAGCCTCGACATCTGGAACAGGAAGATCAACTACTTCCGCGTGAACAGCATCCGGCTGGGATACTCCTTCCCGCAGCGAATCACACGCAAACTCCACATGGCCGGACTCCGCGTTCATTTCGAGGCCCGCAACCCGTTCGTCATCGCCTCAAACTACGACGGATATTTCGATCCGGAGACCTACGGCAACATCTATGCGCAGCCGATGGCGCGCACCTACTCGGTCGGACTGAACATTACCTTCTAATACGTTGAAAAAATGAGAAAAAACGCATATATCCTGCTTGCCGCACTGGGACTCGCCTCGTGCAACTACCTGGAAATCGAGCCTGTCGGAAAGGTGATTCCCCACAAGACCTCGGAATACCGGGCGCTGCTCACCGAGGGTTACAGCCGGTTTCCCTACACCAGTTCGAAGGCCTACACCGGACTGCTGTCCGATGAGGTCGGCATGTTCCACGAAGGCAACTTCTTCGACAGCAGCGACGCCATAGCCCTCTCCTACAACTACACCTGGCAGTACGAAACGCAGATGTGGGAGTATCCCTACCAATATTATTACCGCGCCGCCTTCCAGGCCAATGCCGTGATCGACGGCGTGGCGGACGCGGACGACGACTCCTCGGAAGACAAGCGGCAGATTCTCGGCGAAGCCTATGCCATGCGCGCTTACGCACACTTCGATCTGGTGAACCTCTACGGGAAGCCCTACGATCCGCAGACCGCTTCGACCGACCGGGGCGTACCCCTGTCCACCTACATTGACATCGAGCAGAAATACCGCCCGACGAACGTCGCCGCAGTCTACCGGCAGATCGTCGAAGACATCGAGGCCGCCGAAAGGACGATGACCCTGGAGAAACAGGAGAGTCCGACGCTCAACTACCGGTTCTCGCTCGATGCGCTCGCCGCCTTCAAGGCACGCGTCATGCTCTACATGCGCAACTGGCAGGCGGCTTACGATGCAGCGACGGGCCTGCTGCCCAAATACGAACTGGTGGATTTCAATGCCTCTCCCGAAAGCGGCGACCTGCCGTGGAAAGCGACCTCTCCGGAAGCCATATTGGCCTGGGAACGCCCGTTCGGCGGCGGAAACGGCGATCTGCGCGGCGCCAGCATCCTGTCGGACAAGATCCTCGGGCTGCTGGACGAAGCGACGGACAACCGCCGCAACTACCTCAACCCGGTGAATGCCTACGACGAAAACTGGACGCCGACGCTGCTGGGATACTGCGTGAACCGCTCGTCGTCGGACCGCGTGTCGATCCGCATCGCCGAGATGTACCTCATCGCCGCCGAAGCCGGCTCGTACCTGCCTGCGGAACTGGAAAAGGCCAAGGGATACCTGCTCGACCTGAAGGCCAAGCGGCTGAAACCCGAGGCGATGGAGACCCAGCGCACGAAGGTCGGAGCGATGGATGCGGAGCAGCTGCGCACAGAGATCGCCGACGAGCGCGCCCGCGAACTGATCGGAGAAGGACACCGCTGGATGGACCTCCGCCGGACGACCCGGCCGGCCATCGTCAAAACCTACAAGGACCGGACCTACACGCTCAATGCGAATGACGCGCGTTACACGCTGCCCTTCCCGCAGTCGGCCATCGACAGCAACCCCGAGCTGAACGACTGAACCGAGGGAACGGTCCGGAGACCTTCGGGGTCCCGATGAAAAAACAGTCCGGTTTTTGCACCGGACTGTTTTTTTTATAATTTTACACGCCATGAGAGCCATTATCATAGAGGACGAGCCGCTGTCGGTCGCGGAGCTGCGCACGACGCTCGCAGAGGTCGCGCCGCAGATCGAGGTCGTCGCCACGGCATCGTCGGTCGCGGAGGCCGCCGCTGTCATCGCCGGCGTCGGTCACGACCTGATTTTCATGGACATCCACCTCGGAGACGGCAGCGGGTTCGACATCTTCCAGCGCACGGAGATCTCCGTGCCGGTCATCTTCATCACGGCCTACGACTCCTATGCCCTGAAAGCCTTCGAAAACAAGGGCATCGACTACCTGCTGAAACCCTTCGGACGCGAGGATTTGCAGCGGGCGATCGACAAGCTGGGGCTTCTATCGGGGGGGGGAAGCGCGTCTGCGGAACACGGAGCCCCGACGCAGACGCCACCGGTTTACCAGGAACGGTTCCTGGTACACATGGGCGCCCGGATGAAATCGGTCACCACGGCCGAGATCGCCTATTTCATGGCCGACGGCAAGTACCTCCACCTCGTGACCCACGACGGAAAAGACTACATCGTCGACCGCACGCTGACCGAAGTGGGCGAAAAACTGCCGCCGAACCTCTTTTTTCGGATCAACCGCCGTTTCATCGTCGCCTTCGACGCCATCCGGGAGATGATACGCTACTCGGGCAGCCGAATCAAGGTGGTGCTCCACCCGCCCCTCGCCGAAGGAGAGGAGGCGTTCGTCAGCACCGACCGCGTGCCCGATTTCAGGCAGTGGCTGAACCGGTAGCACTCCAAGCCATCAGCCATAAAACCCTCCGAGAACGGATTTTTCGGATTATCCCTGCAATTTTTGATTTTAAGCGAGTGAGTTTCGCGCATCGTGAAAAACGGAGCGGATGGGTAGTACTTGAAGTACATTCCATTCGCCCCGTTCGAGGGATGTGCGGAAACAGCCGCTTATAAATCGAAAATCAAAAAGGCAGGTCGTCCGGATCGTCGGCCGGGACTGAAGGAGCCGCCGGCTGGGGCTGCGGAGCCGCTGCCGGACGGGGTGTCTGCTGCTGATAACCGCCCTGCTGGCCATAGGAAGCCCCCTGCGGCTGTGCGCCGTAGGAGGGAGCCGGAGCGCCGTCCGAAGCGGGATTGTCCGAGCGACGCCCCAAGAGGTTCATCGTGTCGGCCAGAATTTCGGTCGTATAGCGTTTGTTGTTGTCCTTGTCCATCCATTCGCGGGTGCGCAGGCGCCCCTCGATATAGATTTGCGAGCCTTTGCGGACAAAACGGTCCACCACGTCGGCAAGACCGCGCCACAAGGTGATCGTATGCCACTCGGTGTGTTCCTTCGTCTCGTTCGACGCCCGGTCGAACAGACGCTCCGTCGTCGCCAGACGGACGCGGGCGACCTTCACGCCGCCCTCGGTCGTACGCACCTCGGGATCGAGGCCCACGTTGCCGATCAATATAACCTTATTTACCATAAGTTTACAGGTTTTTAATCATTCGACGGAAAAGAAGCTCCATGCGCACGCCGGCCTTTTTGCCCTGACGCTGCACGTCCTCGTGATCGCCCACCTCGTCCGAAAGGCCGCAGTTGGTGATGACCGACACGCCGAAGACGGGAATCGACATGTGACGCGCCACGATCACCTCGGGAACGGTCGACATGCCCGCGGCGTCGCCGCCGATGGCCTTGAAATAGCGGTATTCGGCCTGCGTCTCGAACGTGGGACCCGTGCCGCCGACATAGACGCCGTACTGGAGCTTGATCGACTCCTCTTCGGCGATCTTCGTGGCAACGGCGATCAGCGACTTGTCGTAGCAGTTGTGCATGTCGGGGAAACGCGGCCCGGGGGGAATGTTGGCTCCGCGCAGGGGATGTTCGGGCAGAAAGTTGATGTGGTCGCTGATGAGCATGAGGTCACCGATTTTGAATACGGGGTTTACGCCGCCGGCGGCATTGCTGACGAAGTAGGTATTGACGCCCAGCGCCTGAAACACACGTACCGGAAAGGTGACTTCCTGCATGGAGTAGCCCTCGTAGTAGTGGAAGCGGCCCTCCATGGCATATACCTCGCGGCCGCCGAGACGTCCTACGAGCAGGCGGCCGTTGTGTCCTTCGACGGTTGATACGGGGAAGTTGGGCAGGCAGTCGTAGGGAAACATGTCTACCACTTCAATTTCACGGGCCAGGCGTCCGAGCCCGGTACCCAGAACGATGGCCACAGTGGGGCGCAGGGCCGTGTGGCTTTCAATCCATTGTTTGGTTTCTTGTATTTTCGGCAACATAGTTCAGTATGTTTTGTGTGAAATGTTCTTCCCTTCCGTCAATGAAACATACGCTGACGGGTTGTATCCAGATGGCTCTGAGCAGGGCCTTGTCGGTCAGCTTGTAGGCGCGCAATCGGGCTGCGTCCTTTTCGGTGGTCAGGACGATACTGCCGGCCGGAAGCTGGCGCCAGCGGTTGTTTAGATGCTGTATGTCGGCATCTGAAAAGGCGTGGTGGTCGGCAAAGGTGAGCGACTCAACACGGCTGCATAGCGTTTGGGCATGGCGGAGCAGCTGGTCGGGATGCGC
>OLQD01002410.1_pt1 | contig 13570 bp, 13 predicted proteins | sample 1672841 | NCBI WGS metagenome assembly OLQD01 (sample SAMEA3136729, study PRJEB25190) | human gut metagenome | biome: human gut; feature: human-associated habitat; material: faeces | place: Austria | collected 2013 | reverse complement strand
TAAGCTGTCAAACATCAAGCGAAAACAAGAATTTACTACGAAGCAGATCTCAGAATTTATGACCAGTCCGGGAGCAGCAGAGGATCTTGTGATCAGTTATGCAGAAAAAGTACTAGGAAGTGCCACATACCATAAAAAGCCAGCAGCCATTACCCTCATCAATCATTCAAAGAAGCAGAAAAAGACTAAGGAGCAGCTCATCGCTGTCCTGGATGAGATAAGCAAGCCATACCGCCGAGTCGATGAGGTCAGAGGTGACCATCCGGAGCTTGAGATCGACAAGTGCAAGAAAATTCTCCGGGATATGGACATAAACCTCATAACGTTGGACAAGAACACAAAAGTGCGTGAGTTACCATCAATACCGGCATTGCTCCGGGAAGCCATAGAAGAAGAGACCAGATCGTAAAAAAATCTGGTTCTTTTTTATTTTTTTTGCTTGAATTTTTTTATAAGCATCGTTTGATAGTAAATGAGCTTTATTTTTTTATCCTCAGAACAGCCTCACCGCAGCCCCACCACCCACATACAGCAGTAACACACCACAAGCCCCACACAGACCACCTAGATGCACAGATGGTAAATTGTCCACCCACACGCCAAAAGTGGCTCAAAACGGCTCTAAACGCCTCCTGGATGGTCGCTTTTGAGTCGGGGCAGACCCCCTAGCCACACTCACGAGAATCGAATATCAGTTCTGTATTACTAAGTAATACGTTGTAGTGTATTACATATAGCCTATTGACAGGTCACCGCCGAGGTGGTATAGTAGACATAACAAAGAAAAATCAATGAAAAAGGAGGTCACCGCCGTGGCAGATGAGAAGGTTTTACGACCAAAATCGTTCAGATTGGACGATGAAACAGCGGATAAATTTAGGAAAATCGGGGAAACCATCGGAGCCAATCAGCAAGAAACGCTTGAAAGATTGATCCAAGCATATGAGCTACAGATCGGCAAATCCAATCTGACCGAGAAAAAAGCTGATATGGAGAAGTTTGAAAGCTATATTGCTATTCTTAATCGCATGTATATGGCCAGCCTGGAGGATAATCAGCATATCACAGACGTAGTGAAAGAAAGTTTTGAGGATGCTTTAAAGTCGAAGGATCAGACAATCCAGGAGCTACAGCAGCAGAAGAAGGCAGCAGAAGAAACAAAGCAGCAGGCCACCGCCGAGGCAAAAAAAGCTACAGAGGAAGCGGATCAGCTCCGGAAGGCGCTGGAAGAGACTCAGAAACGATGTGAAGAGCTGACAGCAGACAAAGAAACATTTGCAGGAAGAAATAAGGATCTTGAGGCAGACAGAAGCCGTCTGGAAGCAGAAGTAAACGTTCTGAAAGAAGCACAGCAACAGATTGAAGCCCTCAGACGTGATCTGGAAGCAGCCACGGCCGCCAAGGAAGCAGCAGAAAGAAAACTTACATCAGAGCGAGAGCAGATGCAATTCTCCCTGGACAAAGCTCTTCTGGAAGCGAATCGGAAGCATCAGACAGAGATCCAGGCATTAAAAGAAGAGAAACAGCAAGCAATAGACAAGTACCAGGAGAAGTGTGCAGCTTTACTGGAAAAGCTTCAAGACAGGAAGCCGGAAGAAGTAACTACAGAGAAGTAACTATTCAGCAGCCAGAAGGGAGGATAAAGTTATGACTTTTTTAGGATTCATTGTGTGTGTGATTGTCGTGGGTGCTTACCTAGCAGTGTGTTATGAGGATTCTGACAAACGGAAATTTGAGAAACGTTGGGATCATATTAAGAAGACTGGTGGATTTACAAATTATAACCGTGACGGCTCTTTGAAACATGAAGATTATCCATGCCAGAATCTCAATGAGCATATGCGGAAGAAATATGATGAAATGAAGAGGGATGGTAGGCTGTAAGAAGCTGACATTCATCCGGGGGTTGGTTCAAACTGCGAGCTGTCCCCCGGATCTCCCGGCACCTATAAGCTGTTTTTTCTACAAACTAACCGGATTTTTCAATCTAATTCATATCTAATTTATTCAATAATTTCTTACAAAAAATCCAGAAAATTTGGTAAAAGTCAATTCACAAAAATCCAAAAAACCAGCGGAAATATCACGAAAATTGAACATGGGAAATTAGACCTATTAGGAGAGTAAAGAAATGTAATGTTTTGTTGCACTCTGCAACTTTTTGTTGCAAAAAATAAAATTTATTATGGAGGAATTTTTCAAAAATGGAAAAAAGAAAGAAAAACACAAGAGAAGACTATCTAAAAAAATGGGAGAAGCTAATGGAAACTTTTAATTTCATTCCGCAGGCGGGAGAAGAAATCGTACAGTGCAAGGAACCTTATCCGGCGTACTGGTTTGTCAGTAATAAGGGATATGTGCTGTCAGTGTGGGGGAACGGGATCAAGTATATTGCTCCGGTGATTAAGCGAACTGGAGCAAAGAATAAAAACGGCGAAAGACCGGGGAGAGACTGGTACTACAATTATTTTAACAAAAAAATGACAAAAATATCTGTACATAAGATTGTCGCAGATCATTTTTTGATCAATGAATTTACCGGAAATCAATCCGGTGACGTCCATCACATTGTCAAAAAGAATAGCTTCTCAAATGATGAATGGAAAAAGTGTAACGAAGCAGCTAATATGCAGAAGCTTCCGACGGATATTCATGAAGAACTGACTCAATATGCGAGAAAGTTACCAGAGCAGATTGAATCAGAGTGGGATCAGCAGATCAAAGAAGATCATGCAGAGGTGATCAACATGACAAACGATCAAATGATAGCGTTGATCAACACACTGATTCAGCAAGGCTACGAAGCAAGAGTTTATTTAGTTCGGGATAATGACCAAGCAGCAGCAGCCTATCCGGTCGCTGGAATTGCTACACGAACGGCGGCGGATGGATCCGTGACAAATAGGTTTGTTCCAAAAAAGATAAAAAAAGATCCGAAGTGAATTATCCCTAGGGCGGTGGCTTATGCTGCTGCCCTATTTTTTGACTTAGTCCAATATGAGTCTCAGCTGTCCGGCACCAAATGGTGCCCGTGACCACGCCAAGATTGGATTGGCTCTCCAGAGGTCTTATAAATAGCACAGGCCTAAAAGGTCAATTCATTCCAGATGGATTTTTTTGGATACTGACCGGATTTTTTGTCACGATAAACGAGATCCGTGAGGTCAAAAAAACAATTTATACTGTCAATTCAGATGAAAAAAGGATCTGCTGCGACCTACTTCGGAGCGGATCGGCGAGAGCGGAAGAACGCCACAATTCATAAAAACACGCATTGCGTATAGTGGCAGACCGCTGGATGAAGTTATCATATTCAATCTCGCCTAAAATGTCATTTAAACTATAACTGAAAAAGTTTTTTGAAAAAATACTCAAAATAGCTTGAAAAATAGTTTAAATGAGTATATTATAAAACCATAATTAAACTATAGTTTAAATGAGCATTAACGAGATTGAAAAATGAGGTGGAAAAAATGGGAAGAACATATTATTACATGCGAATCAGCACGGCGGAGGAAAGAGGAAAGCAAAAATTTACAAGACAGGAGAAATCCATCCAGGATTATTGTAAAAATCAGAACATCGAATATGATGAGCATGATGTATTTAGAGACGATTGTTCCGGCAAGACGTTTGATAGACCAAGCTGGAAGAGTCTAAAAAGCAGACTGCAAGCCGGAGATACCGTGGTGTTCAAAGATATTTCTCGATTCACCAGAGTGGATACAAAGGAAGCATATGAGGCTTATATGGATCTGATGAAACAAGGAATCCGGCTTGTGTTTATTGACAATCCGATAGTTTCAACGGATTATATCCAAGAGCTTGTTGGAACTGCAAAAAAATCAAACATAATCACGGAAACGGCTATGGAATCGACGGTCAAACTGCTGCTAATCGTTGAATTGAACAGAGTCGAAGAAGAGCGAAAGAACATTTCAAAGAGGATCAAAGATGGAATCGCAGCGAGCGAGAAAAAGACCGGAGAGTGCCGAAAAGGTAAAGTCTTTAAGCTGGATGAGAGTCTGAGAGAAGATATAAAAAGATATTTGGGTGATAGAACTATCAAGAAATCGGATTTACTCAAAAATCGTAAAATGTCACCAAACACGCTTGATAAGTACATCAAGATTATAAAAAAAGAGATGGAAGAAGAAGCTCCGGAGGATTAACCCGGAGCAGTCTTCCTCCCGGCTCACAGGTGACTTCCTGCTGCCATGCCTGGGAACCGTTCGCAGATCTTTACCATCAGATCCGGATCCAGGAATTTTGCTGCCACCTGGCAGATCTCCTTGTGCAGTTCCGGTGTGATCTGCTGCTCACCAGTCCAGGCAGCGAAAGCCGGATCAGACAGAAGAAGAGTGAACGCCATCAATGATTTTTGATCGGATGTAATGTTTTTCGTGTTATTCATAACTCTATCAATCCCTCCTTTATGCTGATTATACATGTATTTAGATGCATGTACAATAATACGGCTATAATTTTACCCGTATTCAGTGCAGAATAAAACCAGAAAAAGCACAGGAGCGGATGAAATGACAGATCAAGACCATGGAAAAATCAAAATAAAGATAGCTGATGTAATGAAAGAGAAGCAGATCAGCAAGACAAAGCTTACTTATCTGGCGTTCCTACAGCTCCGCCAACTGAATAATCTCATCAATGAGAAGGCTGCAAGAGTGGATTTTGATGTTTTGGCGAGGATCTGTAATGCTCTTGATTGCAAGATCGAAGATATATTGGAATACGTTCCGGCGGATCCGGAAGGACAGGAAGAAGATAATAATTCAAAAAAGCAAGAATCTTGAAAAATAAAATGACATATGATATAATTGCCGTAGGCAAATGAAGAGAATTAAATCCATGCAACAAAGCAAAATCCCCCGGAGATCCTACCTCCAGGGGATTTTTTTGTCGTTTGGGCGAGGTGACTTAAGCCTCAGGCCGACTACCAGCTATTTCTTCCTATCCAGCCATTTGCAGATGTAGTAGGCAACTACACTTGCCATGACAGAAAGAATAAATGAAGAGAACAAGTCCATACAACAACACCCCCTTCCTGCTCCAGTATGGGGGCGGTAGCTCCGGTATTATAGCATAAAAAGATCGTTTTGTGACAAATAATAGCATGTATGTTTATAAAAGGTGCAAAAACCTATTGATAAGATACACGGTCAAGGGAGACATATAGGTTTTTTAAAATTGTTTTAATAAAATTAGTTAATATCCAGCTATATATAATATTAAATACCTATTTTCTTTCTGAATATGGTACGACTTGAACATGTGGGATGGTACGACTTGAATATGTGGTAAAGTACGACTCAGATATGTGGTAAAGTACGACTCAGATATGTGGCTTGATACGACTATATATTGACGTAAGTAGTACCTAGGCATTATACTTGATGAGTAAGAAAAGAGGTGCGAAAAATGGAGCTGTATCCCGAAAAAAATTTTGAGATTGTAACGCAGGCGGAAGATTCCAATAGCTTAAATAATCAAATAGTTGCTATTAGTAAAAGTTTGGCTAACACTCAAATCCAGTGGAGTCTTGAGCAACGAAAGCTCTTCTACATGTGTCTGACAAAGATAGCTTGGCGGAAAGATGGAAATAATCCGGAAATAATTCTCGATAAAAAAGAGATTGTTGAGACGTTAGGCTTAAAACTTGATAGTAAGCACAGGAGCCAATATTTGAGAAGTGCTTTTCGCAAACTTGCTGATAATTCGCATGTTCACTGGACAGATCCGGACGACAGCGAGGTGTGGGAAGATGGCCGATTGATAAGACGAGTTAGAAGCACCAGGGGAGAAATAGTGGTATTGTTTGATGATTACTATATGCCACATCTTCAGAACCTTGCTCAGAGCTACATTACATTTCTGACCGATGATGTATATAGCTTTAAAAGTAAATTTTCGTACATCCTCTTCCATGAACTTAGGCTACACTGTGATACAAGACGAACTAATCTCCGAACTTACTCAACTAAACAGTTAAAGGAGTTATTTGGACTTTCTAAAGATGATTATGTGCGGAAAGACGGAAAGTTTGATAGATATTCATTTGAAAAGAAAGTGCTGGATGTGGCTATAGAAGAGATTAACGGTACAGAGATGATACAGCTACAGCCTCTTCCGGCAATGGAAGCTACACCGAAAAAGCCAAATAAATTATATGAGAAGGTAAAAAAAGGTGGTCTGGTTGTTGGATATCGTTTGAAATATATCGTAAAGGTCAAAACCACACCACCAGAGGGGGAATAACGGATGGAAAGTAAGCAAATGAGCGAAAAACAAGAATACATGACAATCAAAGAGTTCGCAGCAGCAGCAGGAGTGACCGAACAAGCGGTTTATAAACAGTTGAACAACAAGTTGTCAACTTATTCAACCATGTTGAACGGTAAAAAAGTCTTGAAAATTGAGGCTTTAAAGGAATACAAAAGCAAAGAGGTTGAAACAGAACTTACGCAAAAATTAAACGAAACAGAGGCAGAAGTAAACCGGTTGAAGGAACAGCTCCAGCAGCAAAAAGTTGATGAACTGTCAAGAGCCGTGAATGAATTAAAAGAGCAGCTCAAGGCGAAGGATCAGCAGATTGGATCCTTACATGATCTTTTGAAGGAGTCGCAGGAAGCGTTGTCCAGACAACAGCAGCTAACAGCTATCCAGGAAAAAAGGATCACGGAATTGACAGCAACGGATCCGGAAGAAGCCGCAACGGTGGATCCGGAAGAGCCGGAAGAGGATCAGACAGCAGCAGAGCGGCAGAGGAAGGGATTGTTCCGAAGGATACTGGAAGCATTGACGGCTGATTGAGAGTTAGTATTTTTAGAGACTCAAGTTAGTAATTGAGTTACAAAAAGCTTCTGTTTTAGTATACCCTGTTTTTTATTTCGTCAAAAAGGCCGAAAAATCAAGGTTTTTGGAGAATATTTAAAGCCGGAAAAAGTGGAAAGTTAATTTTTTTGTTATTATTTTGTTTTATTGTTAGCATCAAAAACCACCGAGCAGCTACTAAAAATGCCGTGACACCACTCAAAATCAATTCTCTCATTTTCTTCCCAAAAAACAAAACAACCTCAATCAAAAAGTCCTCATATTAGCGACGATTTTTCTAAGGAGATCTCACAATGATACACACTTACACAGCAAGAATCAACGTTTGCAGCGACTTCTACTCACAGTTCCTATCCCACCCATCAACAAAACTGTACAAAGAGCGTTCACAAGCTCACCAGACCGCCAAGAACGGTCTTTTATCAGAAATAGGCATAACTCTCTATGGTCATAAGTACAACGTCACCTACGACCGCATAACGTCCACAGGAGCCACCGAGCAGATCTCTTACATCAACTATGTGATTGACGCACGGGTTAATCCTTCGAAGGTGATCTATCGAGAATCAGCCATTGACATTTACAAGCCGTCCGATTACTCACTCTTCCAAGATCGGTTCAACCAAGAGATCAAGTCGTTTAATCTCCCATTCCTGCCGGATCTGGACGGATGGAAAGCTCATCGGATTGACTTTACTTACAACATTCATACGCCCTACGTCAAAGACTACATCCGTCTTTTTCACAAGTCGGATCTCCGGGGCTTTACCATCAAAAAGGATCAGCACGGACACCGTGCTATGAAAGCAGGAAGCCTCTATATCAATAATTCAGCGGTAACTTTAAACTTCTATGATAAAGCCGATGAAATGCAGAAAGCCGAGGGAGGAACACGCCACACGCCGGAAGAGATCCAGGAAGCAAAAGACATATTGAGGATTGAAGTCCAGGCAGGAAGAGATAAGTTATCTGGAATCAAGAGGAAACAAGAATTTACTTCGAAGCAGATCACGGAGTTTATGCAGCAGCCAGAGGCAGCGGAGGATCTTGTAATCGGCTATGTATATAAGGTGTTGGGCGGATCCACATACAGAAAGAAACCTGCTGCCATAACATTGATCAACAAATCAAAGAAGCATCAGAAGACCAAAGAGCAGCTCATAGCAGTCATAAACGAAGTAAGTCAACCATACCGCCGGGTCGATGAGGTCAGAGCCGCTCATCCGGATCTTGAAATAGATAAATGTAAGAAGATCCTCCGGAGCATGGACGTAAACTTAGTGACGCTTGATAAGAATACAAAAGTGAAGGAGTTGCCATCAATCCCGTCATTGCTCCTGGATGCAATCGAGAAAGAAAGAGTCAGATCATAAAAAAATCTGGCTCTTTTTTATTTTTCCCGTGAATTTTTTTGTCAAACGTCGTTATATAGTAAACGAGCTTTTATTTTTAGCATCAGAGCAGCCATCAAATACCCTCACACCAGTAACACACCACAAGCCCCACACAGCCCACCTGACATCACAGATGATAAATTGTCCACCCACACGCCAAAAGTGCCTCAAAACGGCTCTGAACGCCTCCTATAGGGTCGCTTTTGGGTCGGGGCAGACCCCATAGCCACACTCACAAGAATCGAATATAAGTTCTGTATTACTGAATAATACGTTGTAGTGTATTACACACAACCTATTGACAGGTCACCTCCGAGGTGGTATAGTAGATTTATCAAGAAAAAATCAATGAAAAGGGGGTCACCGCTGTGGCAGAAGTAAAGCCAAGATCGTTCCGCATAGATGAAGAGACGGCGGAAAAGTTCAAAAAAATATGCTTGGAAGCTGGATTGAACCAGCAGGAGACACTTGCAAAGCTGATTGAATCGTATGAGCTGCAAGCTGGAAAAGCCGTATTGACGGAGAAGAGAGATGAGATCGAACAGTTTGAGCGATATACGTCTATATTGATCCAGAAGTATATGGGAGTGTTGGAAGATTACCAGAATGTAAAAGAGACAGTGCGGACGGAATTTAATGCCTTAATCCATTCAAAAAATGGTTTGATTGAGGATTTACAGCAGCAGAAGAAAGCAACAGAAGAGGCAATGAAGCAGGCCACCGCCGAGGCAAAAAAAGCTACAGATGAGGCGGATCAGCTCCGGAAGGATTTAGAAGAGACTCAGAAACGATGTGAAGATCTCAAAGACAGCCTGGAAGACAAGAATCAGCTGAATAAAGCACTGAAAGCAGACAAAGACCGTCTGGAAGCACAGGTAAACGTTCTGGAAGCAGATCAGCAGCAGATGGAAGCCCTCCGGAAGGAGCTGGAAGCAGTCAAGGAAGCAAAGCAGGCAGCAGAGAAGCAGCTGAAAGAGCAGCAGGCAGCAGGAAAGAAAGCTCTTGAAGATCTCAGAGAGAAGATGGAAATTGACAAGGAAAGAGCCGTGCTTGATGCGGAAAAGAGACTACAGAAGGAATATGAAGAACAGCTCCGAGAGATCAATCAGAGGTATGCAGAGCTGATTGCCGGGAAGCTCCGGACAGAAGAGGTAAAAGAAGAGAAATGATCTGGAGCAGATCAGAGGGAGGAAAAGTTATGACGGTAACAGGTTTTTTTGTATGTGTGATTATTGTGGGTGCTTATCTGGCTGTTTGCTATGAGGATTCCGACAAACGGAAATTTGAAAAACGTTGGGATCACATTCAGAAGACCGGTGGATTCACCAACTACAACAGAGACGGATCTTTAAAGCATGAGGATTATCCGTGCCAGAATCTCAGTGAGCATATGAGAAACAAATATGACGAAATGAAACGGGATGGTAGGCTGTAAGGCCTCTGACACCCAGCAGGGGGATAGTTCAAACTGCGAGCTGTCCCCCGGATTTCGTCTTGTCCATAAGCTGTTTTTCATGCACACTGACCGGATTTTTTCATCCAGTTCACATCTAATTCAATTCGATTCAATTCAAGAATTTCTAATTATTTCTTACAAAAAATCCCGAAAAATTGGTAAAATCACAAATTCAAAAATCCCGAAAACCAGCGGAAATATCACGAAAATTGAACATGGGAAATTAGACCTATTAGGAAGGCAATAAAATGTAATGTTTTGTTGCACTCCTGCAACTTTTTGTTGCAAAAATAAAATTTATTATGAAAGGAACTTCCCAAAATGGAAAAAAGAAAGAAAATCGCAAGAGAAGAGTACAAAGAAAAATTTAATAAGCTGATGGAATCATTCAATTTCATCTATCAGGACGGCGAGAAAATTGTCCAATGCAAGGAACCATACCCAGCTTACTGGTTCGTAAGCAATAAAGGATATGTCATGTCAGTTCATGGGAACGGGATCAAGTTTTTGTCTCCGGCGATTAAGAGAACAGGGCCGAAAAACAAAAACGGTGAAAGGGCTGGAAGAGATTGCCATTATAACGGCCGAATAAACGGTAAAAAGACAAACATATCCGTACACAAGATCGTAGCAGACCATTTTTGCCTGAATGAGTTTACAGGAGATTATTCTGGCGACACCCATCACAAGAGAAAAAAGAACAGCTTTGCAGATAACGAGTGGAAGGAATGCAACGAGGCGGCCAATATGCAGAACCTTCCTCCGGAAATTCACGAGGAACTGACCTCATACGCAAAGAAGCCAGCGGAGCAGATCGAGGCCGAGATGGATCAGCAGGAATTTGATGAAACCATTGAACTTTCATCAGATCAGGCGATAGCATTGATAAACACTTTGCTGCGACAAGGCAATGAAGGCAGGATTTATTTAGTGCGGGACAGTGACCAAGCGGCCGCAGCCTATCCGCTGGGAGGTGTGGTTAATCATGTAGACGCAGACGGAAAGGTGACGCAGAGGTTTGTCACTCCTAAAGAACTGGAACGGCTTGAGGGGAAAGACAGCCCGCTGGCCGGAGAACAGAAAGAAGAGGTTTCGGAAGAAGAGAAAGAAGCGTGATCGATCACATACATACCCCCAGGGACAGCAGATCACTGTTGACCTGGGGATTTTTACTGAGTCCCTATATAGGCCCCAGCTATCCAGCACCAGATGGTGTCCGTCACCAATCCAAAATTGGAGCGTGATCCTCTGGAGGTCTGTGCTGCAGGTGAAGAGCTGCAGGGGAAAACGTGGACGTAGAAGGGAAGTTTCTCGAGACTCTCCGGATTTTTGGGCCTACGATAACTTTTTTCCAGAAGTGCCAAAAAACAATTTATGTACTGTTTCCAGGTGAAATAAGCATCCTGTGCAGCAGGAAGCCGGAGTGGATCAGCGAGAGCAGCGAGCGCAACACAATCCATAAAAATACGCATTGCGTATAGCAACAGACCACTGGATGGAGATATCATACTCAATCTCGCCTAAAATGTCATTTAAACTATAACTGAAAAAGTTTTTTGAGAAAACACTCAAAATAGCTTGAAAAATAGTTTAAATGAGTATATAATAAAACCATAATTAAACTATAGTTTAAATGAGTATTTACGAGATTGAAAAAACGAGGTGGAAAAAATGAGCAGAACTTATTATTACATGCGGATCAGCACAGCAGAGGAAAGAGGCAAGCAAAAATTCACAAGACAGGAGAAATCCATCCAGGATTATTGTAAAAATCAGAACATCGAATATGATGAGCATGATGTATTTAGAGACGATTGTTCCGGCAAGACGTTTGATAGACCAAGCTGGAAGAGTCTAAAAAGCAGACTGCAAGCCGGAGATACCGTGGTGTTCAAAGATATTTCTCGATTCACCAGAGTGGATACAAAGGAAGCATATGAGGCTTATATGGATCTGATGAAACAAGGAATCCGGCTTGTGTTTATTGACAATCCGATAGTTTCAACGGATTATATCCAAGAGCTTGTTGGAACTGCAAAAAAATCAAACATAATCACGGAAACGGCTATGGAATCGACGGTCAAACTGCTGCTAATCGTTGAATTGAACAGAGTCGAAGAAGAGCGAAAGAACATTTCAAAGAGGATCAAAGATGGAATCGCAGCGAGCGAGAAAAAGACCGGAGAGTGCCGAAAAGGTAAAGTCTTTAAGCTGGATGAGAGTCTGAGAGAAGATATAAAAAGATATTTGGGTGATAGAACTATCAAGAAATCGGATTTACTCAAAAATCGTAAAATGTCACCAAACACGCTTGATAAGTACATCAAGATTATAAAAAAAGAGATGGAAGAAGAAGCTCCGGAGGATTAACCCGGAGCAGTCTTCCTCCCGGCTCACAGGTGACTTCCTGCTGCCATGCCTGGGAACCGTTCGCAGATCTTTACCATCAGATCCGGATCCAGGAATTTTGCTGCCACCTGGCAGATCTCCTTGTGCAGTTCCGGTGTGATCTGCTGCTCACCAGTCCAGGCAGCGAAAGCCGGATCAGACAGAAGAAGAGTGAACGCCATCAATGATTTTTGATCGGATGTAATGTTTTTCGTGTTATTCATAACTCTATCAATCCCTCCTTTATGCTGATTATACATGTATTTAGATGCATGTACAATGCTACGGCTATAATTTTACCCGTATTCAGTGCAGAATAAAAGCAGAAAAAGCACAGGAGCGAGATAAAATGGCGGAGCAAAATCATGGAAAAATCAAAATAAAGATAGCTGACGTGATGAAAGAAAAGCAGATCAGCAAGACAAAGCTTAGTTATTTGGCATTCCTACAGCTCCGGCAGCTAAATAACCTCATCAATGAGAAGGCTGCGAGAGTTGATTTTGATGTATTGGCAAGGATCTGTCATGCTTTGGATTGTCGGATCGAGGATATATTGGAGTACGTTCCGGCGGATCCGGAAGAAGATAATTCAAAAAATCAAGAATCTTGAAAATTGAAATGACATATGCTATAATGGCAACAGGCAAAATGAAGAGAGCAAGTGTCCATGTGGCACGAAACAAAAATCCCAGAAGTTCGCACCTTCTGGGATTTTTTATACCGTTTGGGCGAGGTGGTTTAATCCTCAGGCTGGCTACCAGCTGTTATTTTCTATCCAACCATTTACAGATGTAATAGGCGATTACATTTGTCAAGATAGACAGCATAATTGAAGAGAACAATTCCATGAGGCACACCCCCTTCCTGTACCTGTCTAGGGGCGGTAGCCTGCTCAGTATATCATAAAAAGCTCATTTTGTGACAAAAAAATCCCGTACCGGAGATTGTCCAAAAAAAAGCTTGCGTCATACGGAAGATTGGCGTAAAATGAAAAAAGCACCGGGATTGCCGTCCCAGTGCAGATTTTCATTTTTTTTGTAGCTGAAATATTGGATTGCCGTCCTTTATTTCTGCTCCTATGTACAATCCCCGTACACATGAATGACCGCTACAGAGCCATCAGTCAGGTATTATTGTAGTTTTTTTTCATTACTTTGTCAAGTATTCTGGTCTCTTTGTGTGTGCAAAAAAAATAGCATACATGAAGAGCTTTTTTTATACATAAAAGCGACTGGACACAGTCAACCAGGAGAAAAAATCTGTGGTCTTTGCATTGACCGCCACAAAAAAAGAGTGCAAAAGTCGTGGCTAGCGACTATAAAACAAATAAGTGGCGGTCATCCGATGTGGGATGCAGTCATTAGCCCTGGGCGGATGTAGGGCTGACAAGCTGCATACTATTGCCGTCTGAAGCGTCCGAGAGGTCATACAGATAACAATACCCCCTGTTTTCCAGGGGGAAACTTTGCGAACTGAGCGGAAG
>OLQD01002404.1_pt1 | contig 13584 bp, 11 predicted proteins | sample 1672841 | NCBI WGS metagenome assembly OLQD01 (sample SAMEA3136729, study PRJEB25190) | human gut metagenome | biome: human gut; feature: human-associated habitat; material: faeces | place: Austria | collected 2013 | reverse complement strand
CCGTTCGACTTGCATGTGTTAGGCGCGCCGCCAGCGTTCATCCTGAGCCAGGATCGAACTCTCCGTCCAAAATATATGGGCTTCGAGCCCGTCCGGTCCTCTCAGTTCATCGCTGATCGGTTCCGTTCGATTCATATGGTTTTAGTATAGGAAAAGGAATTTCTCGGGGCCGCCTCTCGGCGGCCTTGCGAAAAACAAATCCAAGTTAGACCATTTCAAATGGTTCGATGTCTGCCCGGATGCGACACAACTGGTGTGTCCATCCTCGCAGTATCCGGTTCTCAAGGTGCACGCCTGCGCTGGTTCCCGGTTCCACCGGGCCGCGCGGCAAGGAGATATATTGCCAGACCGGAGGGGCGCCGGGGGCGGGAATCGCGCACTCCATATTTTGTTCACAAATGAATAGGTCCCTCAGTCGCATCACTGAGGTTAAAACTGAAGCATTGGCTTCTGATATTGGCGATGACCAGCTGTTTTATGTGTATTGAGACATCGGTCATCTCTGGAGCGCTACTTTACTCCAAAGGCATCAGTTATTTGTTTCCCATCGGTAAAAGGCGGGTTTTGTTCGCCAAGCGTTCTTATATATAGATAGATACGGGTTCGAACCCGTGCACCGGCAACAAAAAAGCGACCAACCGGAGTCGATCGCTTTCTTTTCTATGCTGGAGCATCCAGAGGGTGCTTCCGAACTCGTTTTCTCGCTGCCATTCATGCTTTCGAAGCATCTTTCGACCTTCGCGGTCTCATGTTTTGAGGATCTGCCGTGTTTATCACTGTTATTAATGAGTGTGTGTAAGTGATCCTCATACAGATTCATGCAATCCGCCAGAGAACTGAGTAGCATCTTTCTGCAGCCCTCGTTGCCTATCCTCGCATCTCTCAGGTCTTCCGGTAATTCACAAGCAGTCTTAGGGTCAATTTGTTTCTGCTTTCAGAGACTTGTTTGAGAGCTTTTAAAGACAGTTCAAAACAATAAGTGAGACACCATAAAGCAGTGCAAGATGTGCCGGATAGAAAATGTAGAAGAAATATTTCAGCTTCAGTCCTCGCTTGCCATTATAAAGATTGATAAGCAACAACGAAATTATCGCGGCAGCAACATCAGGATTAAAAATATTAGCTGTAGTGAACTCAAATCCGCCGCCAATTATATGGCATGACGAAAGGAGCACTGCACATACTGCAGCAAAGAACATCTTAGCTTTGCTGTCATGGAATAAATAGAATGCAGCCACAAGTAGAATGCCATACACACCGCCATCCAGCTTAGTGTATTCAGCTGCCAGTGCTGTCAAAACAATCAGAGCAATTTCTGCAATGTGCCTCTTCCATTTTGAAAAACTTTGTATCTTTTCCAGAATAATCAAAAAAACCAAGGAAAGCAGGAGCTCATACATAACATTTTGTTGCCGAAGGTCAAATAGCTGCCCGGTTTGAACGAAATCGTATATGGGCTCCGCAATGATTGCGAAGACAAGCATATTTCGCAGGTACTTCTTTATGTCATGAGTATGCAAAAATCCCTCAACTATCAAAAAGCAAAATAAGGGAAATGCAATTCTGCCAAGAACATGAAGCACATCCGAAGCCTCGCTTAGAATCGCCCACTGTTCGTCTGATATCTGATTGTACGATGCGTGAGTCATGATTCCATTGGTCAGGACGATCCTGCTTACATGATCGAGAACCATCGAGATGGCCGCTATTATCTTTAATGTGCTGCCGCTAATTCCGTATCTATCTGTTTTCATTTCTTTTACCTTTCTTTGGGTGGGCCGTCAGGGGTTCAGCCTGCTCCGCAGGCGGCCGCTGCGGCGCTTCGCGCCTCGCGCGCTGCGCTGGCAAACGCTCACGCGTTTACTCAGCTCCGCGCCCCGACGGGTTCGAACCCATGAAAGGGCGACAAAAAAGACGGCCAACCGAAGTTGACCGTCTCAACAATCTTTGGGTGGGCCGTCAGGGGTTCGAACCCTGGACCTTGGGATTAAAAGTCCCCTGCTCTGCCAGCTGAGCTAACGGCCCGCGGGTGGCATTGTACCACGGTCTGGGACTATTCCCAACTCCATTGGCCGTTCTGGAAAATCACAACTTCACGTCCATCAGGCGTAATGCCCGTAATATCGATGTCGTCCGTGCCGATCATAAAATCGACGTGCGTGCTCGAGACGTTAACGCCATGCTCCAGGAGCTCCTCCTTGGACATGTCATACCCACCCTCGATGCATTCGGGGAAACCGACACCTAGCGCGAGATGGCAGCTAGCGTTCTCGTCATAGAGCGTATCGTAGAACAGAACACCACTTTCGCGGATCGGCGTGTTCTTGGAAATGAGCGCGACCTCTCCCAGGTGAGCAGCGCCCTCGTCAGTATCGATGATACTTGCGAGCGTTGCCTTGCCCACGCGGGCGTCGTAGTCCACCACGCGGCCGCCCTCGAACTTAATCCAAAAATCTTCGACCTTATTGCCGTGATGGATGAGCGGCATGGCCGAGTACACGATACCGTCGGCGCGCATGCGATCGGGCGAAGTGAAGACTTCCTCGGTGGGAATGTTGGGGAAGAAGGGGTGCCCATCGGGCGTCTTGCCCTTGCCGCCGGCCCACTCGTGACCTTTCGTCATGCCAATCGTCAGATCGGTTCCATTTGCCGCGTTGTAATGCAGGTAGTCGAAACGATTGTCGTTCAGGAAACGCAGGTTCTTTTCGAATGCGGCGTCATGGAGTTCCCAGTCGCTCTCTGGGTCCTGGCCATCGGCGCGCGCGGTGTGCAGAATCGCATTCCACAGCTTATAGATTGCAACCTCATCGGCGTCTCCCGGGAACACCTCGCGCGCCCAAGCCGCGACCGGCGCGCCGGCGATGCACCACGGGTTGATGTTGTAGTCCAGTCCACGGCGAAAGACCTTGCATTGCGTGTTCCTTGCCTTAGAAGCTGCAGCGGGCTTGGCGGGATCGATACCCTTGAGAGCCGCAGGATCCGCACCCTCGATAAAGACAAAGCAGGCACCATCCTGGGCCAAGGAATCCAGCTGCATGCGCTTCCACTCGGGCGTCTGCTCAAAATAGCTTTTCTCGACATGCTCGTACGTGAGCCTCGTCACGGCATCATCGGCCCAAATGACCGTCACGTGGCCGGCACCGGCAGCATAGGCCTCCGCGACCACCACGCGCGCAAACGGCGCGCACTCGACCGGAGACTGAACGACGACCTCCTGGCCGGGCTTGACGTTTACGCCCTTGCGGACAACCAGGCGCGCATAGTTTTTAATCTTGGGCTCCAGGGCCTTCATGCCCTCCAGAGCCTCTTCGACCGTCAGGGCAGCTCGAATCATGTGCCACTCCATCTATCTATAGAACAGTAAAAAGGCGCGCCGCAAAAACGACGCGCCTTATATCTTAGCGATAAGTATGTATGCAAACGCTACTTCTTCTTGGAGTCCTTCTTGTCCTCCTCGGCAGCCGCGCGCTCAATAAGAGCGTTGAGCTTGTTCTCGGACATGCCCTCGGCCTGCGCGCGGTACATGTTGCGCAAGGGACGAATACGAGCGAAGTCATAGATAAAGTCGCCCAAAATGATGACGTAGGACAAAACAATGCCGACCATCTGGACAGGGCTGGACACCATGCCAGCGGGAGCGAAGTACAGCGAGGCCCAAATTGCCACGACGAGCACCATGCCAATGGCGAGCACAATCCACCAGATGCGACGGCGCTTGGTGTAGTCCTCGTCCTGCTTGAGGAGGATATTCGACACCGTATAGATGCGGTCCTCCTTGGCGCGCTGCTTAGCCTTGCGGGCGCGCTTCTCCTCTTTAGAGAGGCCCTCGAGGTTCTCGCCCTTCTCGAGCTCTTTGCGGCGTGCCTTAGACGAAGCCGGCACGACGCGAACGGAGCTCGCTGCTTGGCGGGCGGGCTTAGCAGATGCGGCAGACTTGCGCGCAACCCCGGTAACTTCGTGGGATTGCGTGCGCTTGTTCGTGGCGCTACGGGTACTCACTTATGCGTTCTCCTTCATGCTTGTGAACTGGGAGCCCGTGATGATCTGGAAGGCCTCGCGATAGCGCTCGGACGTGCCATCGATGACCTCGGCGGGCAGGTGCGGGGTCTCCCCCGTCATATCCCAGTTGGCTTTGAGCCAATTGCGGACGAATTGTTTGTCGTAGCTAGGCTGGATCTTGCCCTCCTCGTAGCTGGCAGCAGGCCAGAAACGGCTGGAGTCGGGCGTGAGGCACTCGTCGATCAGCGTGACCTTGCCATCAATAACACCAAACTCGAACTTGGTGTCGGCAATGATGATGCCACGGGTCGCGGCGTACTCGGCAGCGGCCTTGTAGATCTTGAGGGACAGGTCGCGAATCTGCGTGGCGATGTCCTCGCCCACGATCTCGCAGCAACGCTCGAACGAGATGTTCTCGTCGTGGTCACCGATCTCGGCCTTCGTGGACGGCGTGAACAGCGACTCAGGAAGCTTGGAAGCCTCGGTCAGGCCCTCAGGCAGCTGGATGCCGCAGACGGTGCCGTTCTCGTCGTAGGTCTTCTTGCCCGAACCGGTCAGATAGCCGCGGACGATGCACTCGATAGGAATCGTCTGGGCCTTCTTAACCAGCATGGCGCGGCCAGCGAGGTAGTCACGATACTCAGCAAACTCCTCGGGGAAATCCGCCGGGTCGATGGAAACGAGATGGTTGGGGACGATGTCGGCAAACTTATCGAACCAGAATGCCGAGATGCGATTGAGCACCTCTCCCTTAAACGGAATCTCGTCGGGGAGAATAAAGTCGAACGCAGAAATGCGGTCGGTGGCGACCATCAGCAGGTTTTCACCGGCATCGTAAATATCACGAACCTTGCCACGGGAATCCGGACGACGCTCCATCGTTGTCACGTGAGTCACTCCTTACCTAAATACGACAGAAATGCGGGTTCTTTCCCGCATGTTTTCGCAAACTCGGAGCGGCAGGGACGAAACCCCTCCTTCACCGAATAGCGAAAAGCTAGTGCTCCATTGTAGTAGATGCCGCGTCTGCCGTGTGCTCGCGGGGCAGATGAATTGTAAAAGTCGTACCCTTTCCAAGCTCCGACTCCACGGATATGTAGCCATGGTGACGCTCGACGATCTGCTTGGTCACGGCGAGGCCCACGCCCAGGCCACCCGCCTCGCGGGCGCGACTGGCGTCGGCACGCCAAAAACGACCGAAGATGCGCGACAAATCATCCTTGGCGATACCGATGCCCGTATCCGAAACCGCGATATCGACGTGTTTGCGGTCGCTGAGTACCGACACCACGACCCAGCCCCCCTCGGGGGTATAGCGCATGGCATTACTCATGAGGTTGATGACACATTGCGTAATCATGTCGGGATCGACCTCGACGACATCGTCGTGCCCCTGCGTCTCATCTGCAAAGCGCAAACGCAGGTCACGGTCGGCAAACAGGCGCTCCTGGCCATTCACAATCGAACGCACAAACGGCACCATATCCACCGGCTCCAGGTTGAGCGGCGCGGCGCTGTTTTCCATGCGTGACAGGTCAAGCATCTGCTGCACCAAACGAGCCAGGCGACGCGTCTCGGAAGCAACTGTCTCCAGATGCTCGTCGTCGGTGGGGTACACGCCGTCCTGCATGGCCTCAACCGTTGCAAGCATTGCCATGAGCGGCGTGCGCAGCTCATGAGCCACATCGGAAGTCAGGCGCTTCTCGTGCTTCATGTCCTTCTCGAGTGAGGTGGCCATCTCGTCGAAGGTCTCTCCCAGCTGATCGATCTCATCATCGCCGCGCAAGCCCGTACGAGCGGACAGGTCTCCATCGCGAATCTGCTTGGCGGTGCTGGTAATACGATGAATCGGCTTGGTGAGCATGCGCGACATGAGCGCTCCGATAACGACCGAGATGCAGACGGCCACAACCGCGGCAAGGGCCATGGCGTTAAAGGTCTTCTCTCTGAATGCCGAGTCTGCCCTGGTGAGCAGGGCATCGGAGCCAACCGCCCACAATTTGACCTGACCCACGTGCTCGCCGGAGGACGTCACGATCTCAACGTTGGCAACACTATTGGAATCGGTGGGAGCAGACGAGACTGGGCTGTGCGATGCCCTCTTTCCGCTCGCATCGTCGGTCGTCGCCTGATTTTCGCGTACATCGGCAGTAGCGCTTGCCGAGGGCCACGAGTCGTCGTAGACGATGACGCCCTTTTTATTGACGACCTGCATACCAAGATCGTCGGACACCAAACTCGATGTCGCGACCGTACGCAGCTCCCCCGCAGTCCAAGAACCGTTTTCCTCATATGACGTTGCCAACTTTTCGGCAGCGGAATTGGCGATTTCGACAATATTGGAGCGCGTGTAATCCGTAAAAACCGTGCCCCATACAACGGAGACTACGCCCACCAGCACCAATACCGTCATGAGCGATGTCAGGGCAAAAGCCAGGGCCATGCGCGAGGGATAGCTCATCGTTGGCCGTGAATCGGAACGAGGCGTGTTCCAACTAGCCTTGGAACCCGCCTCGTTCTCCTGCTTATGCTTTTGCCCGATTTCAAAGCGCGCAGGTGTCATATGTGATTTCCCTTATTTCTCGTCCGACTTATCGGTCTTGGTCGGAGCCTCGAAGCGGTAGCCGACACCGTGGACGGTGTAGAGCCACTTGGGCTTCTTGGGGTCGTCGCCCAGCTTGGCGCGAAGGTTCTTCACGTGGCTGTCGATGGTGCGCTCGTAACCCTCAAAGTCGTAGCCGAGCACCTTCTCGACCAGCTCCATGCGGTTGTAGACGCGGCCGGGGTGACGGGCAAGCGTGGTGAGCAGCTTGAACTCGGAAGCCGTCAGGTCGACCTCCTTGCCCTCGACCAAAATCTTGTGGCCCGAGATGTCAATGACCAAATCGCCAAAGTCGAGCACCTCGACGGCCGGCTCATCGGCCTGGTGGGCACGGCGGAACAAGGCGCGCACGCGCGCGACAAGCTCGCGCGGCGAGAACGGCTTGATCAGGTAGTCGTCGGCACCGAGCTCGAGGCCGATAATACGATCCTCAATCTCGCCCTTGGCCGTCAGCATAATGATGGGGACATCCGAGGTGTCGCGAATGATGCGGCAAACGCGCTCGCCGGGAATCTTAGGGAGCATGAGGTCGAGCACGACCAGGTCGAACTGATGCTTCTCGAACTCCTCGATAGCGGACTGGCCGTCGCCCACGCCCACAACCCAATAGCCCTCGCGCTCGAGATAGGCAGCGACGGCGTCACGGATTGCCTTCTCATCCTCGACCAGCAGAATCTTTTTTGCATCTGAAGCCATAACACGGCCCCCCTGTCTCAATTAGCTAAGAACAAGCTCATTTTAACGCACCTGAGCCCACCGGGTATCGCATGGGTGCGATAGCTCGGCGGGCGGTACTCATAGTCACAACGCGCTTATTCCCCTGCCGACGCCTTTTTAACCCCTCGGAGACTAAAGAGAGAACAAGCGAGCGGTAACCGTCTCGGGAATCCCCTGACTGTTACGCACCGTTGCGTACGTTAAGAACGAGTTCGATTTACCCGCCGTAGCAGGATAATCGCCATACTCCAAGGCTCGGTCGGGCGACAGAAGCGAGCCGTAGGTCTTAGCCGAAGTGTCAATCAAAAAATGCGACGCCTGAACTTTAACCAGGTATTTGTTTTTCCTTCCCGCGGCGCACGCGAGCGGCTCACGCGAAAGGAAGAGGTACGGCCCGCCCTCGCTACCGATATAGGTGCCCATATTGCCCAGGCTACCCACACCGCTATACGTCGCCTCAATGGAGAACACGAAGGTGTCTCCCATATACACGGCCTCGAAAGGCGAAACCGACGAAGGAAGCACCAGCTGAGCTCGCTTCGTGTTGTTGCCGTCAGTCAGGTCGATCGCCGTCATACCGTAATAGACGCCCTCATCATTGTGCACGCGGGGCGAGATGGTAAGGATGCCGTCGCTCACACGCGGGGCGGATGCGAAGCGGCCCGTTGACTTCCAAATAGTCTCAGGCTTGGACTCGCTGGGCGCCTGACGGTAACAGTACGAATCGTTACTCGTCTTGGTGCCGCCGGACGAAGGCATCTTATACCAGATGACCGACGGCCCATACGCTGTGAAGAGCGGCGGATCGTAGTTTTCGCCACCGCGGTCGAGCTCGACAGCGTTGCCGGTAAGGGAGGAGCCTGCAAGGTTTTGCGCATAGAGTTTCCAGGACGCATTGGCAAAGTTCATCTCGACCCACGCGAACACGCCATCACCCGCGCGAACGTCGTAAAACGCATAACCGGTTCCCTCAATGGGATCCTCAATAAGTGTGGTAAGCGAGCCATCGCCCAGGTTGAGCACACCAAGCGTATTGGCATGCAGGGCAGAAGCAGGCGCCATCATCGCGGCAGCGTAGTCTCCATCGCAGTAGTACAGCAGCGTGCCCAGCGGCAGCGTCCACGAGGCTGCGGGCTCAAGATCGATATCGACAGCCTCGTACTCATCAGTGATCGAGACAATCTTCGAATCGTCCTTGATAACCTGCGGCTCGCCAGCGACGTCATCACTCGTGCCCGTTTTTTTCGAGCAACCGGCCAGTACGGCAGCAGCACCGGTAGCGGCGCCACCCAGCACAAAACCTCGACGCGTTATTCCATTCTTAAAGCGATCAACGATGCTCATTAGGCGATCTCTGCGCGAGCGGCCTCGATAGCGCGCGTGAGCTGATCGGCGCAAGAGGTCTTTTTCATACCGCAGGTATTACCGGCGAGAACCTCGATTACGCGATCGGCGGGAGCGCCCTCGACCAGCCTGGAGATGGCCTTGAGGTTGCCATCGCAGCCGCCGGTAAACTCGACGCCCAGCACCTTGCTGCCATCGTCAGAGAGATTGAGGTGAATATTGCGAGAGCATACACCCTGAGGCTTGTAGTCAAAACTAATCATTGAGATCCCCTCTCAGAAAGAAATTTCAGACGTCTATTATCCCCGCCTGGACCGACTTATTATCGCAAGCACCGATTCAACATCCTACGATGCTTGGACTGGTGGGGGCAAGATTAGCAGTCCGCACCCTGTACGTGGACCATGCGCTTCTCACGATACATATTGTGGTCGGCGACGCGATATACATCGGCCAGCGTATTTCCAGCCGTCTCGACGGTCGCCACGCCAATCGATGCGCTGACCGTCAGGGTCTCATCGCTTACCGCGGCAAGACCGAGACGAAGATCCTGTTCCAGCCCGAGCGCAGACTCGTTGTCAGTATGGGGGCAAACCAGTAAAAACTCGTCGCCGCCAACGCGCATCGGCAGGTAATCCGCACCAGCCACCCGCCGCAGCACGGACGCCGTCCGTCGCAGCAGCTCATCCCCCATCTCGTGACCATAGATGTCGTTGGTCCGCTTGAGATAATTACAGTCCACCATAATCACGCTCACCGGCAAGTCCTCGTTTACCAGGCTATCTCCACGCGATTCCAGATAGTTGCGGTTGCGAAGCCCCGTCAGTTTATCTTGGTATGACAGCTCCTCGGCATGCTTGACCATCGATATGTTGTGCGTCGCCACGACAACCGACTCCAGCCGGCCTTGCTCATCGCGATGCTGGGGGACAACCTGTAGCGAGTACCAAGCGCCTCGACAATCTCGCACCTCGGCAGCCAAGTACGGTACGCCCTCCATGCGTTCACGAAGCGTACTTATATCTACGAGCCCCACAACCGCTTCGCGGCTTTCGGGGCTCACGATATCCCGGCAGACTGTGTCCATAAAGTCATATGCCTCGTTGTGCTCGGCGAATATCTTCGCTATCGCCGGCGACATATTGATTCCCTCGATCTCGAGGGTGTCGAGATGCAAAAGGAAGGTCGAATCGTAGATGGCGCTTATGGCATTGATAATGCCGAGCTGTTTATCCTTTTCGACCAAATTGCGGTGGTCAACGATATTTCGAGCCAACAGTACCACGACCCAAAACGCAAGGCACACCAAGACGCCGACGGCGACAAATGAAATCCTGTCAGACATGACCTCAGATTTGGGATATAGCGCAAACAGGCGGTAGTCCTTATATGCCGCACGCACGGCATATAAGGTGGTCCCCCGATATTCGATACGTGTTACGCCCTCGTCTTTCCAGTCAATTCCGCTATCGGCGAGAAGCCGGGCAAGGGTTATATCGACGGTCGAATCGTTTGAAGAAACGATTTGCGCATCGCGCATCACAAGCACCGTTGGACTCTGATGGAACGTGTTGTTCACAAGGACGTCGGCGATCGTGTATGAATAGTCATCGGCGGGCTCAGCCGCAAGGGATCGATACCCCAACGCCACCCCATCACCGTATGGAACGGCACTCACGGCAAAGTCGACACCGCGGCGCTCGACAGCGGTCGAGTAGGAAACTTTGGACCCTCGATACATCGATGCGACCGGCGAACAGGCCAGCTCCTCTCGCCACAACATGAGCGGATCGCGACCATCGATGTCGTAGTGGGCAGCCATATGGCCATCGGAGTCCATGACCATCAACCCCGAAAGGTTCTCGGCATGGACAAATTGCTCGATAAGATCGTTGTTAACCTCAACGCGATCAGGGGACAGGAACGTCGCAAACGATTCGACCGCGGCGAGCAAATCGTGCATCTCCTCGGTTTTTCTCCCCTGTTCGTAGCGGTCATATTTTTCGCAAGCGTTTTCCAAAAACACCATGGTTTCTTGGCCAAACCCAAGCGTTTTTTCGAGGCAGCGATGGGTTCCAACCGTATACAACAGGCCTAACAAGACAGCGCTGACAATAACGCCGACAGCTATGACGGTCAGAGTCTTTCGACGCAAGCGGTGTTTGTCATTTGTCATGATTCCGCTCCTTGCCCGCCCGTCGTCGCTCCTGCCTTGTAATTGTCCACAATGCGCTCTATCGTGCCGTCTCGATCCATATCGAACAGCACGGTATTGAGGTTTTTGACGCACTCTCCCTCATAGGCAACATCAAATGCAACGCCCAGGTCAACCGTCATAACGTTGTCGGCGAACACACGATAAACGCCAGGATACTGGTCAACGAGTCGATCAAGCGACTGAACGTCCGCCATCCAACAGTCGACATACCCTTTGGCGAGGGCGGCTTTGCAGAGCTCGGCAGAACCATACGATTTGATTTGCACGTCCGGCGAGATTTCCAGATCCCCTGCGAGCAATCGGCGTTCGCTCACCGAGCCCGCAATCACCGCAATGGTCTTGCTTCCATCGAGATGCGCCAAGGACGTGATGCCACTCGTTTTCTTGGCGGCGACCGAAACCGTCAGGGTCAAATACGGCTCAGTCCAGTAATACTTATCCTCGCGATAACAGGGAGAATAATCACACCACAGGCAATCGATATCACCGTTTTTGAGCAGGCGATCGCGGTCATTCCAGGATATGTCGATGAATTGTGGCTTGATTCCCGCACGTCTGCAGGCCTCGCGGGCGATATCGATATCGATGCCGGCGTAATCGCCCGTGGTATCGATATACACATAGGGGTCGTTATCCGTAACGCCGATTTTGAGTACCGGAAGGTCTTTGTCGGCTTCATTCGGGGAGGAAGAACTGCTTCGAACGGTATACGTCAGGGCGGCCACACAGGCGACAACAAGGAGCATGAGCGTAAACGAGACGATGGCGGCTCGCTTGATACGTCTGGGCACGCGCCTCCCTTCATCGAAACAGCAGTCGGAGTTCATTTTATTACCCAAGGGCTTATGCGACAGTAAAAAAGCGCCCCGCCCAGGACGGGCAAGGCGCCAAAGACTGAAATGCATCCGCAAGCGGTCGAATGAGGCCGGTCCTACTCGAAGTTCAGCTGCTCCAGGCGGTCGAAGACCGTATCGATGCGGGTGAGGAAGTCCCACGGGTCAAAGATCTCGTCGAGCTTCTCCTGGCTGACGGTGCAGCGCGGATCGGCCTCGAGACGCTCCTTAAAGGTGGGGCCAGAGACACAATCCTGCACCTCGTGCCAGGTGGCCATGGCGTTTTCCTGCACGATAGCGTAGGCGTCCTCGCGGGTGATGCCCGTATCGACGAGGGCCAGCAGGACCTTGGAGGAGAAGATGAGGCCGCGGGTCTTGTTGAGATTGGCCATCATGCGGGCTGGATACAGCTGCAGGCCGTCGATAACGCGGATGAGGCACTGGAACATGTGGTCGAGCGCGATGAAGCTATCGGCCTGGGCGACACGCTCGGCGGAAGAGTGCGAAATGTCGCGCTCGTGCCACAGAGCAACGTTGTCAAAGGCGACCTGGGCGTTGGACTTGACGACGCGCGACAGGCCGCAGACCTTCTCCATGGTGATGGGGTTGCGCTTGTGCGGCATGGCGGAGCTGCCCTTTTGGCCCTTGCGGAAGGGCTCCTCGGCCTCGAGCGTATCGGTCTTCTGCAGGTTGCGGACCTCGGTCGCGATGCGCTCGCAGGTGGCCGCTGTAGTGGCAAGCACGCCGGCAAGGTAGGCGTGGTGATCGCGGCTGATGACCTGCGTGGACAGCGGATCGTGGACCAGGCCCAGGTGCTCGCAGACGTACTCCTCGACGAACGGCTCGATGGAGCTGTAGGTGCCGACGGCACCGGAGATGGCACCGAAGGCAACGTTCTTGCGAGCATCCTCAAGACGATCGAGATCGCGCTTGAGCTCCCATGCCCAAGAGCCAAACTTCATACCGAAGGTCATCGGCTCGGCATGGATGCCATGGGTGCGGCCGGCGCAGAGCGTATTGCGCTCCTCGAAGGCACGACGCTTGCAGATCACGCCGAGCTTCTTAACGTCCTCGATAATCAGGTCACACGCCTGAGTAAGCTGATAGCACAGAGCCGTATCACCCAGGTCAGAGCTGGTCATACCGTAGTGAACCCAGCGGCTAGGCTTGGGCTCGCCCTCGGGAACATCGGCGTCGATATATTCCTTCATGTTGGTCAGGAAGGCGATGACATCGTGGCGCGTGACCTCCTCGATCTCGTCAACCTTCGCCTTCTCGAAGTTGGCGTGGTCGCGAATCCACTGGGCCTCTTCTTTGGAAATACCGATCTTGCCGAGCTCCGCCTGAGCCTCGCAGGCCAGGACCTCAATCTCCTGCCAAATGGCGTACTTGTTCTCGAGGGAGAAGATGTGTCCCATCTCCGGGCGGGTATAGCGATCGATCATAGCGGCTCCTTTTTTGGTTATTGGCACGTTGGTCGTAACCCAACCATTGTACCGTGCGCAGGTGCGAGTATGGGCAGTAGGCATTAACCTAACATTTTGTAGCATAGAGCGGCCATGAGGGCGTCCGCGTATTTGCTTCGCAAATCCGCACCGGCTGCGGGCGGCATGCCACGGTCGGCGCGCATGCACGGGCAAAGCGGGTTGAATCCGATGTTCCCGAGGCCTCCCATGCTCGATGGAGCGGGCAACGGGACGTCCGCGTATTTGCTTCGCAAATCCGCACCGGCTTCAGGCGCCTTCCGGCGCCTTCGCCTGCTCGCTACAAACGCTTCGCGTTTGCTTTACGCTCGCACCCTGGCGGGTTCGAGTCCCGGCACTTTATTGAAAAAGGCACGGCACCGGAACGGTGTCGTGCTTTTACTTTTT
>OLQD01002401.1_pt1 | contig 13588 bp, 9 predicted proteins | sample 1672841 | NCBI WGS metagenome assembly OLQD01 (sample SAMEA3136729, study PRJEB25190) | human gut metagenome | biome: human gut; feature: human-associated habitat; material: faeces | place: Austria | collected 2013 | reverse complement strand
GAGAATAAAACGGAAAAAACATCTGTATCGGGCACCAAGACATGGGTAGATACGGGATATGAAGCGTATCGTCCATCCAGCATTGAGTTGAAACTGTATCGATTGAAGAAGGGTACGACAGCCGATTGGAAGTTGGTAAAAACACAGAGTCTGAGTACAACAGAAACGACGAAGAACTTTACCTTTGATAATTTGGATAAATACTATGCAGGTACAAATGTGGAAATCCAGTATAAGGTAGAAGAGACACCGGTTTCTGGGTATACGACGACATATGCAGCGAATGGCTATGATATCACGAATACCTTACAGACAACGAAGGTGTCAATCCGGAAGGATTGGGATGATAATAATGACGCAGATGGGAACAGACCACAGAATCTTAAGGTTTCCTTAATGGAAAATGGAGTTTCCCTGTCGAAGGATATTACATTGACGGCAGCGAATAACTGGACGGCAAGCTGGGGCAATCTGCCGGTTTATAAGAATGGTGTAGAGATTCAGTATTCGGTTGTTGAGGATACTGCAAGCATGCCTGCTTCATATTCACAGAAGTCTTCTGTAATCCAGAAGCAGAGCGATGGAACGTATCTGGCGGTTATCACAAACCAGTATTCGATGGATAAAGTCAGTCATACAGTGACAAAAGTATGGGAAGATGACAACAACCGCGATGGTTTGCGGACACCAATTACGGTACAGCTTATGGCAGATGGCGTGGCTGTAACAGATCCGGATGCAAAGCAGAAATTGAATGAGACAAACCATTGGACATACACATGGAATGATCTGAATAAGCAGGATGCAAGAGGAAACAATATCGTGTATACGGTCGAAGAAGTTGGTACAGTCACAGGCTATACAAAAGCTACTGTATCAGCAGGATCAGCCACAAAGATTACGAATACACATACAGTTCGTACAAGAGACATTACAGTCGATAAAGTATGGGCGGGTAATAATTCTACATCCCGTCCAACGAGTGTAAATGTTCAGTTGTATGCAAATGGTTCTGCATTTGGAACTGCTGTAACACTGGAAGATGCAAATCACTGGACTTATACATGGAATGACCTTCCATATAATGAGGCTGGACAGGAGATTGCGTATACAGTCAAAGAGGTAGCTGTACCACAGGGCTATGGCGTATCTTATAGTCCGATGACAGTTGATACGACAACAGGAAATGGTTCTATTACGGTTACAAACTCTCATCCATCTACAACAAGAACTGTGACAAAGGTATGGGATGATCCGAATAATAATGATCGGAAACGACCAACCAGCATACAGGTACAGTTAATGTATGATGGAAATGTATATGACACGGTAACTTTGAGTGAAACAAATCATTGGACTTATACATGGACAGAGCTTCCGAAGTACAGTGATGTAGCAGCAAATACAGAATATGTATATACAGTCAAAGAAGTCGATGTACCAGCCGGATATATTGTAAGTTATGTGAAGAAGAATGCTTCTGGTACAACTGTGACAGCAGAAGATGCTGGTGAAAACGGTGTATTTGAGGTTCGAAATTCATATACAACACAAAAGGGTGATATCGAGGTTGAAAAGAAGTGGGTTGGCGACAACCTGGCAGCAGATGATCATAGTGCAATCACAGTCACGCTTTATAAGAATGGTGTTGCAACAGCAAAGACTTTGAAACTGGATAAGACAAATAACTGGAAGGGTACATTTACAGATCTCGACAAATACGAGAATGGCGTTGAGATATCGTATAGTGTGAGAGAGACAGAGGTTGCAAATTATGTAGCTTCTTATGCACCGGCAAGTGGAAGTATTGGAGATACGATTGTTGTAACAAATACATATGCTCCGGCGAAGCTTGTGTTGACAAAGACCGTAGCGGGTGGTGTATCCAAAACAGATGCGGAGCAGACAATTCGCTTTGAGGTTGTTGAGGATGCAACCGGTACAAAGACAACCTATAGTCTTGCAGATTTTTCTTATGATACTGCTAGTAAGACGTGGACGAAGGAAATCAGTTGCAATGCAGGCAGCTATACAGTCAATGAGATTGCTTCAGATGTAGATGGATATACGTTGAGCAAGATCACATATGTGGTAGACGCGCAGACTGCAGTGGAGGGCAAAACCGCTTCGGTTGTAATCGGAGATCATGCGACAGCAAATGTTGCATATACAAATAAGTATGACAAGATAACGACTGAGACAACAGAAACAACTGAGACGACCGAAACAACGGAAACGACTGAAACAACGGAAACCACAGAAACCACAGATACAACCACAGAGATTACGACGACGGAGACAAGTACTACGAGTACGACAACCACGACGACAACTACTACGACATCTTCCAATACAGTGAAGAAAACAGGCGATACAGCGCCGATTGCGCCAATCACCATTATAATGATAGTTGCGGCTGTTGGAATAATCATTCTGGGTGTTTCCAAAAAGAAACGAAGCGATAAGTAAATAAGTTTTACGAAGAAGGGCTTTCTATAAGCCCTTCTTTTAAGTAAACAGAAGGATTTGAAAATAAATGAAACAAACATACTATAAGGAAGCGTTTCGATCGCTGATCACCTTATCCATCCCGACCGTATTAGAAGAGGTGCTGTCGACGCTGCTTCAATATGTTGATACGGCGATGGTGGGACATCTGGGTGAGAAAGCAACGGCAGCAGTCAGCACGACAACAACCATCGGCTGGCTGATCCACTCAATTCCAAGTGCGATTGCGGTTGCTGTGCTGGCGATTGCATCGAAGGCAAATGGAGCCGGGGACGAAGCCAAACTGAAGAAACTGGCTGGACAATCGATACTATATGCATTTACCATCGGAACGTTATTGGAAGTGATCGCGCTTGTGCTGTCCCCGTATATTCCGGTGTGGATGGGCGTTGAACCGGATATTGTAAAACCGGCAAGTGTGTATTTCACAATTACAAGCATTTCACTTGTGTTCCGGGCGTCTTCCCGCGTCTTTTCCGCGATGATTCGATCCATTAAGGATACGAAATCGCCGATGTTTATCAGCGTGGGTGAAAATGTGTTAAATATCCTATTGAATACGGTATTTATATATGGTCTGAATCTCGGCGTGGCAGGTGCGGCAATCGCATCCTGCATCAGTTTTGGAATCGGCGGTATTGCGATGTTTTTGCTGATGCTCAGCAAGACAAAATTACGTCCAGAAAGGCTCGATATGCGGCTTGATCGGGAGATTTTGTCAGAGACGTTTACAATCGGACTTCCGGCGCTTGGCACGACCTTCGTAAGCTGCTTTGGATACATTGCGTTTGCGCGCATGGTATCTGGCATGGGAACGACAATATTCGCGGCACATTCGATCGCCATTACAGCGGAGCAGATCGTCTATATTCCAGGATACGGACTGCGTGTGGCGACCAGTACATTGGTCGGAAATGCACTCGGAGAGAAGGATATCCGGAAATTAAAAGCAACGGAGCGGGTATCGATCCTGATCACATTATTGATTATGGTATTAAATGGTATCGGACTCTACCTATTCGCATATCCATTTATGCGTCTGTTTACGAATTCCGTCAATGCGGCGCGGATCGGAAGTGAGGTGCTGCGTCTGGTTTCGTTTTCAGAGCCGTTTTTTGGACTGATGATTGTCTTAGAGGGTATTTCCTATGGTATGGGTCGGACGAAGCATGTGTTCGCGTGTGAGGCGGTCAGCATGTGGGGCATCCGGATATTTGGTACGTTCTTATGCGTGAATGTGTTTGGACTGGGTTTAAAGGCAGTCTGGCTTTGCATGATCGCAGACAATATATGTAAGGCAATTTTGCTGTATATATTCCGCCCGAAACATGTGGAAGAAAATGCTGATGATAGAGGAGAGCTACGGTGAGTATTACAGAATCCGAGAAAATACAATTTTATCTGGCACCGATGGAATCCGTGACAGGATACGTGTACCGGAATGCATATCATGCGATGTTTGGCGATATGGACAAGTATGTGACACCGTTCATCGCACCATCGAAGAAGAAAATATTGAAGACAAGAGAGCGGAAGGATGTAGCACCGGAGCATAACCGGGGCATGTATGTCGTGCCGCAGATTCTGACGAACGATGCGGAACAGTTCCTTACGACGTGCAATATGCTGGCGGAGCTTGGCTATCAGGAAGTGAATCTGAATCTGGGCTGTCCGATGGCAACGGTCGTATCGAAGAAGAAAGGAAGTGGATTCTTAGAGGAACCAGATCGATTAGACCGGTTCTTTGATGCGGTATTTGAGGGGATATCCAGACTGCCGGAGGAGCGAAGCTGCAAGATCTCTGTGAAGACGCGGATCGGAATGGAGTTTCCCGAAGAGTTTGCGGATATCCTGCAGATCTATAACCGGTATCCTATCTCCGAAGTGATCATTCATCCACGTCTGCAGAAGGATTTCTACAACAATCAACCGAATCTCGATGTATTTGCGGAAGCACTGAAGGAATGTGTGCACCCGGTCTGTTATAACGGAGATATCTTCACGGTGGAAGATTATCATGTGTTCCGGGAGATGTTTCCACAGGTAGACCGCATTATGCTTGGAAGAGGTGTAATTGCGAATCCGGGACTGGTACGGGAGATCCGGACAGGGCAGTCGGTAACAACGGCAGAGCTAAAGGAGTACCATGACCGGTTGTATGCTGGGTACCGGGAAGAGATGGACTGTGAGCGGGATGCGCTCTTTAAGATGAAGGAAGTGTGGTTTTATCTGGGTAAGATGTTTCCAGAAGCAGAGCGGGAGCTGAAGAAGGTAAAGAAAGCAGATCGACCGGAGGAGTATCTGGCTGCGGTGAGAGGTGTATTTACTTTGCCAGTGCATGCGCTGCAATAACCTCCATTGCCTGCATATCCTCTGGTGTGTCGATGTCTGCTAGCTCATAGTGTTGTGTAACCGGTAGGAGTCTTACATGTTCCCTGTGGTTTTGAATCACAGTATTGCCGCCATTTTTTGGAGGTAGTGCAGAAAGATCATCAAAGTAAGCAGATGGAAAAACAACCGGGGAACCGGCAGTACTCTGATCGCAAGTCCGCCAGATTGTATCGGGTGCATTTTTGGCGCAGAAAAGCAATGCAGCGATTGTCTCCCGTGAGACGAGCGGCTGGTCTGAAGGCAGGAACAGGCAGTGGCTTGCTTTGTCTTTTATTGCACCGGTTCCAAGTCGGATCATATCGTTCCGGTCCGGCAGATTATGCAGAAGAAATGGGATATCCTGTTTCTTACATATATGTGCAATTTCCGGGTGGATCGTCACAACCAGCCGGTTTTGTCCAAGCATTTCGGTCGCATCAAACGCGTATGCAATCAGTGGTTTCCCATTAAAATCTGTGAGGAGTTTATTGGCACCGAAGCGTTTGCTTTTTCCGGATGCCATGATGATACAGAACGCGTCTCCATAAGGCTTATCTAAATCTACGAGAAAACAATCATCCCGCTTGCAGAGAGAGTCCAGGAAAGGAAGTTTTTGTTTACGGACAACTAAAAGTACATGTTTGGTTGCGAGCAGACGGGAAATTGCTTCCTGATACGCAGGAATTGTCTGTTCCAGATAACCGGTTTCGTCGATGGTTACCCAGTCGGACGGATGACGGATACACATATCCAGAAATTCGATGCCTTTTGTGAGAAATGCTTCCGGAACCGGTTGCATTTTGTTTGTGTTTCCGGGTGCATCTGCCTGATATCTTCCAATCTGGACAGTCTCGCCTGACAGGTTTTCTTTCATATAGACACCATCTTCGGGTACTACATAGGATGTAAGCCCGGGCATTGGTTGTGGGAAAAGGGCAGAAAGAAGCGTGGACTTTCCGCTTCCGCGGCTTCCGTTCAGAATCAGATGCTTTTTGCTGCTAGCGCGAAAAGATCTCCAGATACAATTTGCGGTTGGCCTGTATGCAGGCATCTCGATACCGTTCATATTTTTCTATCCATTCCTTTCCTTCCTGTGTCAGAGTGCTTCCACCGCCGGATTTGCCACCGACAGTCCTGCTTGTGAGTGGAAATCCGAGTGCATGCTCGGCATTTTTTATCATACGAAGCGCTTTCGAGTAAGCAAGTCCCATCGAGCTTGCAGCTGCACGCAGGGAACCTTCTGCTTCGATGGCATGCAGCAGACGACAGGGACCTTCTCCAAAGAATTTTTCATCCTGTTCATCGTAAAAAGTAATTTTTGTAACAGCTTTCATATGGACTCCTCCTGTATCATAACAAGGTGTTCGTTCCCGCTTTTGTCGTGGAGCTTTGTGATATTGATTGTACCATAAATCGAGGAAAGCAGCGACTCCATCTTTGAAACAGGAGTCGATTTCGGGGAGATTTTCCCGGAATGTGTGCCTTTCGACAGGACAAGGAGCTCGTCACAGGTGTTTAATGCCAGAGAAGGGTCATGGAGTGTGACAAGCGCACAGGCGTCGTGGGCAGTCACATATGTCCGCAGATGCTGCATCATCTGGTTCCGGAACCGGAAATCTAAGGCGCTTTCCGGCTCATCGAGGAGCAGAAGCTTACGTGCGCCGGCGAATGTCCGTGCAAGGATACATAACTGTTTTTGTCCTTCACTTAGCTGGTTGTAGTTTGCCTGCTCACGATCGGGAAGACCTACCATCGTGAGAGTTGCTTTGGCATGTTCTTTCATCTGCGCGGTGGGAGGCTGCAACAGCGATAAGTCCGGATGATACCCCATCAGGACAACATCCAGAACTGTCATATCAATTGTGATTCCGCTTTTTTGGGGGATATATCCACATTGCTTTGCAAGTTCCCGTGCAGAAAGTGATTCCAATGTATTTTCTGCAAGCAGACAGGAACCTTTGTGCGGGAGGATGTTCGCAATCGCTTTTAAAAGTGTAGTTTTGCCGCATCCATTTGCACCGAGAATACCGGTGATTGTTCCGGGACGCGACGTAAAGCTGATATCGTGTAGGATTTCTTTTCTGCCATATCCGGCAGACAGGTGACTGACTGTGAGCAGACTCATGATTCGCGGTTCCTCCTTACGCATAGATAGACCAAAAATGGTGCTCCGACAAGACTGGTGAAGATACTGACCGGCAGCTCTGTGGAAGCTACGCTTCGTGCCAGAATATCTCCGAGTGTCAGCAGGCAGCCACCGATGATCCCACTTAGAAACATCGTGGATAGCCGGTTGTTTTTGATGATCAGACGTGCACCGTGCGGTGCAAGCAGAGAGATGAAGCTGATAAGCCCGGTCATGCTGATGATTCCGGATGTTGCCAGCGTTGCAATCAGGAGAATCAAAAGCCGGAGATGTTGTGTGTGAACACCGAGCATACGCCCTTCGTCATCGTGCAGGGAAAGCATCATAATCTGCCGGTACAACAAAAAAAGTGCGCTGATACAGAGGATACAGAGAATCACATTTCCTTTGATGGTATAGAGACTGATGCCATTTAAACTTCCCATAATCCAGTATTCGATGGATGCAAGCTGTTTTTCCGGGTCGGCGAGCAGCTTCAGGAAGATGAGAGTGGTCTGGGCTAAGCTGTGTACCGCGATTCCTGCCAACACGATTCCTCTGCCATCCTGCCCGGCAGTGAGGGATGCGAGCATAAGCGCTAGAACAACAGAACCGAGAGCACCGGCAAATGCAGACGCAGTCACTGCCATAGAGCCGGACAGAAACAGGATGCCGAACGCGGCACCGGCGCTGGCACCGGAAGATACGCCGATGATATCCGGTGATGCCAATGGATTCCGGAATACAAAACCTGCTACGCCGAGAACGAAGCCGCCGATACAGCCGACGATTCCGCGGCTTGCGCGCAATGTCACAAACACCTGCCACTGTCTTGGATCACCGGATATAATTCCGGAGAGTGTGAGTGGGTAGCGGCCGACAAAAAATGAAAAAATCGTCAGAACCGTTAAGATAACGGTTCCGACGATAAGAGTGAATTTAATTTTATTATTTGATTCCATAGAAAGTTTCATAGAACGCTGCCTTTTCTTCTGTATACATATCTGCAGATACCTCATCCGGGTGCAGGATTCCGGCAAGCCAGATGGATGCCAGGATTCCGCCCGGTACAGGACTGTCTAATGCTTCGATATCGCCGGGGATTGCATAGACATTTCCGTTTTTGACTGCGGTGCACTCCTTCAGATTCTCGTCGTTTAATACATCTTCGGGTGTGTATTCTGCATCCGAAGCGAGAATAATATAAGAAGGATCCCATGCCAGAAGCTGCTCGTAGCTGATCTCGGCCCAATAGGTATCCGTGATTTCGGATGCTGCATTTTTACCGCCTGCCAGTTCGATAAGCCCTGACTGATACATCGCTGGACCGGCAGTGGAAAGAAGGGAAGAGTTACCGGCGAGATAGACGCTTTCTGCATCGACGCCGGATAAGTCTTTTTCGAGCATCTCTTTTTTCTCATCAATATAAGAAAGAAGGGCATCTGCGTTTTCCTTTGTATTGGTTGCGGTGGAGACAAGTTCAATCATCTGTTCTAACTGATCTTCGCTTTCCGGATTGACGAGCAGGACAGGGATGTCAAGCTCGGAGAGGCTTTGCGCTGCATCCTTTAATTTCATAGGCAGGATGACAAGCTCTGGGGAGAGGGAAGCGCAGGTTTCTAAGTCAAATTCCTTGGCTGTGCCGACATTTGGAAGCTCGAGGAATTCTGGCGCCGCAAGTTTGTAGATTGGCCGCTTATCTGCTTTTGCTTCGATGCCTGTTACCTTGTCTTTCAGACCGAGTGCAAGCAGGAGACTTGTGGAGATATAGTATCCGCTCACGATCGACTCCGGTTCTTTTTCAATTGTGACTTCACGACCAGCCTGATCGGTGACTGTGACCGGATAGACCGTCTGCGCATCAGAGCCCTCTTCACTGGCATCTGCGGGGGTGCTGTCTGCCGTTGTAGCAGCATCCGATATGGAGGCTGCCGGTGCTTCTGTGACAGCTGCTTCCGTTGTTGTGGTTGTGTCTGTGGATGCAGGTTTGCCGCATCCGATCAGAGAGAGCAGCATCAGGCTGATGAGTATAAGTGCTACATGTTTTTTGAATCTTTGTTTCATGATAAAAACCCCTTCGTTGTAGTTTTGATAATACAACGGTATTGTAACAAAACCGCTTTTCAAAGGCAAGTATTTTTACTATAATATAAAGTTGGAAAAAAGCGGTTAGAGAAATAGAAGGAGCTTTTATGGTAACAATACAGAATTATGTTCGTGTAAAAAATCTGGAAGAAGCTTATACGCTGAACCAGAAAAAAGGAAGCATGATCCTCGGTGGAATGCTTTGGACGAAGATGCAGGATCGGACAATCCAGACGGCAATCGATCTGTGCGAGCTGGGACTTGACAGGATTGATGAGAACGCGGATGCATTTTTTATCGGTGCGATGGTGTCTCTGCGTGAAATCGAGCTGCATGAAGGTCTGTATGCATATACGCAGGGCGCAGTCAGAGATGCCTTAAAGGATATTGTCGGTGTTCAGTTCCGGAACCTGGCAACTGTCGGCGGCAGTATCTGGGGACGGTTTGGTTTCTCGGATGTCCTGACGATGTTCCTTGCTATGGATACATACGTGGAACTGTTTCAGGGCGGTATAATTCCGTTGCAGGAGTTCGCCGAGAAAAAACCGGACCGGGACGTGCTTGTGCGTCTGATCGTGAAGAAAACACCGGGTGTCTATGCGTATGCATCGGTTCGTAATCAACGGACAGATTTCCCGGTTCTTGCATGTGCAGCGGCAAATGTTTCCGGTACATACCGGATTTCTGTCGGTGCGAGACCGGGCAGAGCAATCTGTATCACGGATGAGGAAGGATTTCTCACAGACGGAATCACAGAAGCGCGTGCAAAACAGTTTGCAAAATGGGTAGAGACAAAAATCCCGACAGCCGGCAATCACCGGGGCAGTGCAGCATACCGCACACGCCTTACAGGTGCGCTTTGCTATCGGTTAACAAAGAAAATCGGAGAGGAGCAGGCATAGACATGGATATCAAAATCAAAGTAAATGGAATACTGATTTGTGAATCAGTATCGCCGGATCTTCTGCTCCTTGATTTTCTGCGGAAGCATGGCTGCTACAGTGTGAAGCGCGGTTGTGAGACCGCAAATTGCGGGCTTTGTACCGTGCTTTTAGATGGAACCCCGGTCTTGTCATGTTCGGTGCTCTGTGCAAGAGCGGATGGACATGAAGTATATACGCTCGAAGGACTGCAGGAGGAAGCATCCGGTTTTGTTGGATTTATCGCTGACCAGGGGGCTGATCAGTGCGGATTTTGCAATCCGGGATTTGTCATGAATACGATTGCATTGCTCCGGGAGAATCCGGATCCTTCGGATGATGAGATACGTGCGTACCTGGCAGGAAACTTATGCCGGTGTTCCGGATACGAAGGACAGCTCCGGGGAATCCGGAATTACCTGGACTATATAAATAGGAAGAAGCAGGGAAAGGAGTAAGCGATGGAACATAAGAATTACAATGCCATTCACAAATCAGTCCGGAAGAAAGACTCCATGCAGCTGCTGCTGGGAAAACCGGTGTATACAGATGATATCACGGGTCCTGCGCTTGTCGTGAAGCTTCTGCGCAGTCCGCATGCCAATGCGATTGTGGAAGAAATCCATACAGAAATTGCAAAGAAAATTCCGGGCGTGGTGGATATCTATACATGGGAGGATGTGCCGAAAACAAGGTTTGCAATCGCAGGTCAGACTTATCCGGAGCCATCTCCGTATGACCGGTTGATTATCGACCGGCACGTGCGGTTTGTGGGAGATGTTGTCGCAATCATTGCAGCAGAGGATGAAAAAGCGGCATGCAAAGCGATGAAGCTTGTGAAAGTGAAATACAATGTGTTAGAGCCGGTGCTTGATTTCCACAAAGCGAAGGATAATCCGGTGCTTGTGCATCCGGAGGATGACTGGTATCCGCCGGTTGATGTGGGCGGTGATGCAAAACGGAATGTGATCGCACATGAATTGAGCGGAGATGGCGATGTCGATGCCGTGATTTCGGACTGTGAGGTATCATTTTCCCATGCTTATCATATGCGTGCGTTCAACCAGGCGATGATGGAAACATTTCGCACATATACATGTCTTGACCGGTATGGAAGACTGCATGTGATTTCTTCGACACAGATTGTTTTCCATGTGCGCCGGATTTTATCGAGAGCGCTTGGAATCCCGAAAAGCAAAATCCGCGTGGAAAAACCGCGGATCGGTGGTGGATTTGGCGCGAAGCAGACTGCAGTCAGCGAAGTGTATCCGGCGTTTGTGACGATGCAGACGGGGCGTCCGGCGAAACTCATCTTCACAAGGTACGAAAGCCAGATCGCAGGTTCGCCGCGGCATGAGATGGAAGTCACTGTCCGGTTGGGTGCAGACCGGGACGGACATATCCGCGGACTTGATCTGTACACACTTTCCAATACAGGTGCATATGGGGAACATGGACCGACGACGGTCGGACTTAGCGGACACAAGTCAATTCCGCTTTATACAGGAGGACTTGAGGCGTTCCGGTTTGGTTACGATGTCGTCTATACAAATACAATGGCGGCGGGCGCTTATCGCGGCTATGGCGCAACCCAGGGAATCTTTGCTCTGGAGTCCTCGGTCAATGAGCTTGCGGAGTCGCTTGGCATCGACCCGACGCAGATTCGGGAGAAAAACATGCTCCGGGAGGGCATGAAGATGCCGGCGTATTATGGAGAGACTGCAAATGCCTGCGCGCTTGACCGCTGTATGGCAAGATGCCGTGAGCTTTTTGGCTGGGAAGAGAAATATCCGGTCCGGGAGATGGGCGATGGAAAAGTGCGGACCGCCGGTGTTGCGATGGCGATGCAGGGTTCCTGTATATCCAACGTCGATGTCGGTTCTGCAACTGTGAAGCTGGCTGATGATGGAACGTTTAACCTGATCATCGGTGCGGCAGATATGGGAACCGGCTGTGATACGATTCTGGCACAGATGGTGGCGGAGTGTATGGACTGCTCTGTGGATGACGTGGCAGTATTTGGTGCAGATACGGACGCATCTCCGTATGATTCCGGTTCTTATGCATCTTCGACTACCTATGTAACAGGAAAAGCAGTAGAACTTGCCTGCGAGGAACTGAAGAAAAAACTGTGTGCGATTGCGGCGGGAATGCTTGGATGTGAGCCGGAAGAAACGGTATTCGAAGATGGGTGTGTGCGGAAGATTAACACAGACGAGCGTGTCACACTGGCGCAGATCAGTGTGAAGGATCAGGTGGCAAATGATATTGCAGCGGTTGCGACTGCATCGCATTCTTCACCGGTTTCTCCACCGCCATATATGGTTGGTATGGTGGAAATTGAGCTTGACCGCTATACAGGGGAGGTAAAAATCCTCGATTATGTGGCAGTTGTGGATTGTGGAATCGCAATCAACCCGGCACTTGCACGTATCCAGGCAGAGGGTGGAATCGTGCAGGGAATCGGTCATACGTTGTTTGAGAATATCACATATGATGAAACCGGAAAACCGGTTGAGTCCAATTTTATGCAATATAAAATCCCAACGCGGCTGGACATGGGACACCTACAGGTTGAGTTTGAGAATAGCTACGAGCCGACAGGTCCATTTGGCGCAAAATCCATCGGAGAAATCGTGATCAACACACCGGCACCGGCGATTGCTCATGCAATTTACCGGGCGACAGGTGTATGGCACAGAGAACTTCCGATCACACCGGAGAAGATATTGATGTCGATGCCGGAAGATGATTTTAGATAAGCAAATACCAAAGACAAGGAGAAAAACAGATGAAAAAGAGTTTTAAGTTATCGGATGCGGCATTTCAGATGGATGGAAAGATGCCGCTTGCGCAGGCAATTCCTCTTGGATTGCAGCATGTTTTGGCAATGTTTGTTGGAAACCTTACGCCGCTTTTAATCATCACAGGTGCCTGTGGAATCGCAGGAGGAGAGTTTGCTGGGCTGCAGCTTTCCCTGCTTCAGAATGCAATGCTTGTTGCAGGAATTGTGACATTGGTGCAGCTTTTTGCAATCGGTCCGGTCGGCGGACGTGTACCGATCATCATGGGTACATCATCCGGGTTTATTGGTGTATTTAACAGCGTTGCAGCAACGATGGGGGGCGGTGTATCCGCATATGGAGCAATCATGGGGGCATCAATTTTAGGCGGTTTTTTTGAGACGGTGCTTGGGTTCTTTTTAAAACCGCTTCGGAAGTTTTTCCCATCGGTTGTGACAGGTACAGTTGTTATGTCCATCGGTTTAAGTCTGATTTCTGTTGGAATCAATTCTTTTGGCGGTGGAAACAAAGCGGAAGATTTTGGCTCGATGGAGAATCTGCTGCTGGCACTTTTTGTGTTGATTGTGATATTGATCTTCAAGCATTGCACAAAAGGATTTTTGAGTTCTTCCTCGATTTTATTGGGTATTATTGCTGGATATATTGCTGCAATCGTTATGGGATTTGTGCTTCCTACGACCGGGGTGACTGCCGATGGCGTCGAGTATACAAAAGCGTGGGTGCTGAACTGGGACAAGGTCGCACAGGCGGGCTGGTTCTCGGTACCCAAGCTCATC
>OLQD01002398.1_pt1 | contig 13605 bp, 10 predicted proteins | sample 1672841 | NCBI WGS metagenome assembly OLQD01 (sample SAMEA3136729, study PRJEB25190) | human gut metagenome | biome: human gut; feature: human-associated habitat; material: faeces | place: Austria | collected 2013 | reverse complement strand
TGCACGCGGGACTCATCGGGTTCATCCACCCGCGCACGGGCGAATATATGGAGTTTGAAGCGCCGCTGCCGCCATATTTTACGGATTTTGTGAAGACGCTGCACGCGGAGGACGAATAAGGAGGAGCGCTTGTGCGCGCGGGAAGTCAACGGACAATTTTACTGTTCGCGCTGTTTTTAATGGCGTGTGCGGCGGTGCTGTTCTGCGTTTCCTTTGAGAATACACCGCTTGAACCGTACAGGGTGACATCGACAGGGCAAAGCGAAGCAGCATCGAGCGCGCCGGCTGCATCCGCTTTAAGCGAAGAAAAAGTCAACATAAACACCGCATCGAAGGAAGAGTTGATTGGCCTGAACGGCATCGGAGAAGTACTCGCCGACAGAATCATCGAATACCGCGAAGCAAACGGTGGATACAAAGATGTGCGCGAGCTCACGAATGTAAAAGGCATCGGCGAAAAGCTGCTTGAGAAACTGCTGCCGTGTGTGACGGTGTAAACAAAAAAGGCATACGTTCCTGAAAACGGAGCGTATGCCTTTTGCTATACTTTTATACTTACTTCAAAACGACCTTATGGAAGACCTTTTTGCCTTTTTTGATGATGACATGGCCTTTTTCAAAGTCGGCTGCGGTGCAGGTCTTGGCGATATCGGTGACCTTTACGTCGTCGACGGAAACACCGCCCTGCTGCACGAGGCGGCGGCCCTCGCCCTTAGATGCGATGAGTCCGGCCTTCTGCATGAGGTCGAGAATGTTGATTGCGCCGTCGGTGAGGTCGGCTGCGGTGATCTCGGTGGTCGGCATGTTCTCGGAGTTTGCGCCGCTGCCGAACAGTGCGCGTGCGGCTTCCTGTGCCTTCCGGGCTTCCTCAGCGCCATGTACCATCTGGGTGAGCTCAAATGCGAGAATCTCCTTTGCGCGGTTCAGCTGGCTGCCTTCCCAGCTTTCCATCTTTTCAATCTCGTCAAGCGGCAGGAACGTCAGCATCTTGATGCACTTCAAAACGTCGCTGTCGTCTACGTTTCTCCAGTACTGGTAGAAATCGAACGGGCTGGTCTTGTTCGGGTCAAGCCATACAGCGTTTCCTGCGGTTTTACCCATCTTCTTGCCCTGAGAGTCGGTCAGAAGGGTGATGGTCATTGCATAGGCATCTTTTCCAAGTTTACGGCGGATCAGTTCGGTTCCTCCCAGCATGTTGGACCACTGGTCATCGCCGCCGAACTGCATATTGCAGCCGTATTTCTGGAACATGTGATAGAAGTCGTAGCTCTGCATAATCATGTAGTTGAACTCCAGGAAGGAAAGACCTTTTTCCATACGCTGTTTGTAGCACTCTGCACGGAGCATGTTGTTGACACTGAAGCATGCACCTACCTCACGGAGCAGTTCTACATAGTTCAGGTTCAGCAGCCAGTCTGCGTTGTTGAGCATCATAGCTTTTCCCTCGCCGAACTCGATGAAACGCTCCATCTGACGTTTGAAGCACTCTGCGTTGTGGTCGATCTCCTCGCGGGTCAGCATTTTTCTCATATCGGTTCTTCCGGACGGGTCACCGATCATGGTGGTGCCGCCGCCGATCAGGGCGATCGGTTTGTTTCCTGCCATCTGCATCCGTTTCATCAGGGTCAGTGCCATGAAGTGACCTGCGGTCAGACTGTCTGCGGTGCAGTCGAATCCGATATAGAACGTTGCTTTTCCATTGTTTACCAGGTCTCTGATTTCATCTTCGTCGGTTACCTGTGCCAGAAGGCCTCTGGCGATCAGTTCGTCATAAATCTGCATTTTGTTTTTCTCCTTTTTTCGGTTGACTTTCGGGTATGTGTTACCGTCTGGGACCAAAGTTTTTTATACAAAAAGACTCCCGTCCTTTCCGATTCAAAGGACGAGAGCCCGTATCTCCCGTGTTACCACCTTACTTCACAGCTGTCTCACGGCAGCTGCCTTTGTCGGTATCCAAAACCTCTGAATACCCTGACGCTGTAACGTTCGTCTCTTACGTCGCAGCCTACTAAAAACGTGCATCATAGTTCTTCTGCCGCCCGTTTTATTCGGTGCGCAACTCCGGGATGTATTCGAATCGTACAGAACCTGCATGCGCCTCTCATCTGCCGGCTGCTTTCTGTCCGCGTTTTTGTACGTCTACTTGTTCCCTTCCAAGCCTTTTTCCATGTTCCATAGTATAAACGGTGATTCGAAATCTGTCAAGACTTCTGCTTTCCGTTTTTTCATCTATTTTTAATATCCGCGGTCCTGATCCATCATATACAGGAGTGCGTTGCAGATGCACGCCGCGATATTGCTGCCGCCTTTTCGTCCGCGTGCCACGATATACGGGATATTGGTCTGCATAATCAGTTCTTTGGACTGTACCACATTGACAAAGCCGACCGGAACTCCGATGATCAGCGCCGGTTTTATTTTTCCTTCCCCGATCAGTTCATAGAGGCGGACCAGTGCCGTCGGCGCATTTCCAACCGCAATAATCAGCTTTTTATCCAGCTCCGCCGCTTTTTCCATGCAGGCTGCCGCGCGGGTGCTTCCGGTTTCTTTTGCTCTTGCCGCAACATCTTCGTCTGACATAAAGCAGAGCGCTTCACCGCCGTGGCGCGCAAGCACCTTTTTGTTGATGCCGGATCTTGCCATCTGCGTATCCGTCACAATGCAGGCTCCCTCCCGGATCGCCTCGATGCCTTTTTCCACCGCATGCTTCGAAAAGCAGAGATTATCCGCATAATCAAAATCCGCACTTGTGTGGATACACCGCTTTACAACCAGTTCCTGATCCTCTGGAAACGTTCTTCCGTTTAATTCTTCCGTGATAATTTCAAAGCTTCTCTTTTCAATCTCGTGCGGGCTTACCTGCTCCAGTTCTATCTTCATCTTTATGCCCCTTCTTCCAGAATTTGATAAATCTTCTTCATGTCGAGATGCTCGCGCAGCGCATCTGCGAGAATATCGTACTGTGTCTCTTTGAATGTCTGGTAATCGACACCGTGAATCTGCTCCATGGCAATTCCCTTATTCTTTGCAAGTGCTTCCACGATCCGCTCGGCAACTTCTTCTTTGTCGAAAATGCCGTGCACATACGTACCGTACACATTTCCTTTCTGTGCACCGTCCAGCTTATCCGAATCAGCACGGTTCTGATCATCGATGAACGTGAATGCTTCTGTTCCTTCTTTCCGCACCGTTTCTCCCATATGGATTTCATAGCCCTCGATCCGGGTTCCCTCGATCCCGGCAAGAACGCCTTCTGTTTTTCCAAAAGCGCCCTCCGCGCGGGTTCTCGTCTTCTCACCGGCAAATACGGTATCCATCGGCAGGAGTCCCATTCCTTTGATCGTTCCGCCGGCTTCGACACGCAGCGGATCGCTCAGCGTATCTCCGAGCATCTGGAAGCCGCCGCAGACACCGAAAATTACTTTTCCGGCCGCAGCCGCCTTCAGTACGGCCGCTTCCAGACCATTCTGACGCATCCAGAGCAGATCCTCCATCGTGTTTTTCGTTCCCGGAAGCAGAATCATATCCGGATTTTTCAGTTCGGAGACAGAGCTTACGTAGCGGAGTGATACGCCTTCGATCCGCTCGAACGGGTTGAAATCGGTGAAGTTTGAAATACGCGGGAGACGGATGACCGCAAGGTCAATGAGACCGATCTCCTCTTTTCTGGTGAATCGCTCGGTCAGACTGTCCTCGTCTTCCACTTCGATGTGGAGATACGGCGCCACGCCGACCACCGGGATGTGTGTTTTTTCTTCCAGCATCACAACGCCCGGGTCCAGGATGGTTTTGTCCCCGCGGAATTTGTTGATAATCAGACCCTTGATGCGGTCGCGCTCATCCGGCTCTAAAAGCTCTACGGTACCGTAAAGCTGAGCAAAAACGCCGCCGCGGTCAATATCTCCGACGAGGAGCACCGGTGCATCCACAAGCTTTGCCATTCCCATATTGACGATATCATCGGCTTTCAGGTTGATCTCCGCCGGACTTCCGGCTCCCTCGATCACAATGATATCATACTGTTCTTCCAGTGCATGGTACGCTTTCATGATGTCCGGGATCAGCTCTTTTTTGTGGGAAAAATATTCCCGCGCACTCATGTTTCCCAGTACCTCACCGTTTACAATCACCTGCGAACCGGTGTCATTCGTCGGCTTTAACAGAATCGGGTTCATCAAAACGGACGGTTCGATCCCGGCCGCTTCCGCCTGCATGACCTGTGCACGTCCCATCTCAAGGCCTTCTCTCGTAATAAACGAATTCAGCGCCATATTCTGTGATTTGAACGGCGCCACACGGTATCCGTCCTGATGGAAAATCCGGCATAAGCCCGCCGCAAGCAGACTTTTTCCCGCATTTGACATCGTTCCCTGTATCATAATTACTTTCGCCATCGTTTTTCCTCCTAAAACCACTGCAGAATCTGTGAAACGGCTTCTGTCAGAATCTGGTTTTCTTCATGTGTGCGTACGGCTGCACGGTAATATCCGTCGGCAAGGCCCGGGTAGTTGGAACAGTCGCGGATCAGAATGCCGCCTTTTTCCAGCCGTGCGGCAAGTCCTTTCGGTCCCTCAAAGAACAGATAATTTGCACAGGAATCCCATACGGTAAGACCTGCTTTTTCCAGTTCTGCTTTCATCCAGGCGCGTTCTTTTCCGATCAGTTCCCGTGCTTCTTTGACGTAAGCATCCTCGTTCAGGGCGGCAAGGCCTGCCATCTGCGCCGGAATCGAAACATTCCACGACTGCATGCTGCGGCTGATCCGATCCAGCAGATCCTCGTCGCTGCAGAGCAGATAGCCAAGACGCAGGCCCGGCATTGCGTAAATCTTTGTGAACGCACGCAGAATCAGCAGATTCGGATATTCGTCCAGTTTTCCCTGCATCGTCACTTTTTCCGGCTCCGGCAGAAATTCTATGAAACACTCATCCAGCACCAGATAGATGTTACGCTCCCGGCAGTTATCCAGGATCTTTAAAAGAAGCTCCTGCGGAATCGTAAGGCCGGTTGGATTATTTGGATTACATAAAAAGACAAGATCCAGATCGTCGGTCAGATCATCGCAGAAATCGTCCTGTAAAAGAAAGCCTTTTTCCTTTTGCAGCGGATACATACGGATAAAACACCCTGCCGCTGAAAGTGCTGCTTCATACTCTGCAAATCCCGGCGCTGCAATCAGCGCTTTTTTCGGGCGGAGAGCCTGTGTCAGGGCAAAAATAAGCTCCGCGGCGCCGTTTGCAAACAGGATATTTTCTTCTGGAAGCTGCTCCTTTTCCGACAGTGCCCGGGTCAGGTCCCGGCACAGTGCGTCAGGATACTGTTCCACCGATTCCGCGCTCTTTCTCACCGCCTCTTTCACACTTTCCGGAGTTCCAAGAGGATTGACATTCACAGAAAAATCGACTCTGCATTTTTTCGTGTAAATGTCTCCTCCATGTGGATTTTGTCTCATACCATATGCCTTCCTTTCTCTTTTCCGTTGTGTTTCTATCTTCTCTTTTTACAGAAATAAAAAGAACGCGCGGATTCCCGCAAAGAACACCAGTCCGAGGAACGAGGTCAGATACATCAGATGATTTGCTCTTTTGATATCTTCCGCCTCGACCGGGCGGATGTCATCGCCGATCGTTGGTTTCTTTACGACTTTGCCGAAATACACGGCATCTCCGGCAAGCTGTACTTCCAGCGCCCCTGCCATAACTGCTTCTGTCTGCGCAGAATTTGGGCTGGCGTGGCAGTAACGGTCGCGTTTGTAAATTTTTTCTGCATTTTTCCAGTTCATGCGCTCGCATGCAGACGCAAGAATCATCAGCCATGCGCTGATTCTCGCCGGTATGTAATTGACGACATCGTCCAGCTTTGCCGCACACCGTCCAAAATACAGATATTTGTCATTTTTGTATCCCACCATGGAATCCATGGTATTGATGGACTTATACAGAAAGCCCACTGCCGGTCCGCCGATGGCAAGAAAGAGGAGCGGTGCAATGACACCGTCCGACGTATTCTCCGCGATCGTTTCCACGGCAGCTTTTGTCACTCCTGTTTCCGAAAGATTTTCCGTATCACGTCCTACGATCATGGAAACCGCATAGCGCGCCCCCGGAAGATCGTTTTCTTTTAATTTCTGATAGACCTTCATGCTCTCATCCTTCAGGCATTTCGTTGCCGGAATCTGCCAGCACCAGAGAACCTCCAGAAGGAAGCCGATGACCGGATGAATTTTAAATGCCGCAAAGAGCAGCAGTGCCGGAACACCGTATCCCGCCAGACAGACGAGGATCACGAGAAAAACTCCTCCGGCAAGCTCTCCCTTTGGCGTTTTCGGAAATACCTTCCGCAGCCATTTTTCCAGCAGGGCAATGAGATTTCCGATCACACGGATCGGATGATACAAAAAGGAGGGATCTCCAAGCAGCAGGTCCAATCCATAGCCCACAATCAGGGCTGCTAATGCTGTTTTCATCTTGTTTTCTCCTGTTCTTTCCGGTAAGAGACACACTGCTCCAGAAATTCCAGTGCGAGGTGCGGACTTGCCATATAGTAAAGATGCGGGAATCCCGCCATCATCCGTTTTGTCGCATGAATGCATTCCCAGTTCCGCTTCCGCAGCGGTTTTGCCGCATGCCATGCACTTCCGCAGTCTGTGCTGTCAAAGTAATGGAACTCATGGCCGCGCACCGGATTTCCGCCGTTCCGAAAGGTATCCTTCGTGTTTGGCGTGAGGGTGATATAGCCGAATCTTCCCAGCTTTTTTGTCCGATAAACATTTCCCGGAACAGCCTGTACCATAGGATACACATTTCCATCCATATCCTCCATGGATTCTGACAGGTACATATAACCGCCGCATTCTGCAAGAACCGGCATTCCCTGACGGATGTTATCGCGGATCTTCGTTCTCATGGTCTGGTTTTCCGAAAGCTCTTCTGCGTGCAGCTCCGGGTAGCCGCCGCAGAACAGAAATCCGTCTGTATTCTTTGGCGGCTCCGCATCGGAAAGCGGCGAAAAATATTCGATTTTGGCTCCGAGTGACGCGAGAAGCTCCAGATTATCTCGATAAAAGAAACAGAATGCTTCATCCTTTGCAACGGCAAGAATCGGCTTCGCAGCACGCACCTTGGCGGCTGCTTCGCTTTCTGTCACCTTACGCAGGGCTTCCGGCATTTTTCCCGAGAGCTCTTCTGCCCCTTCTGCAATCGCAAGAATTTTTTCAAAATCCAGTGTCTTCTGCAGTGTTTCTGCAAGCAGATTGACCTGCTCCTGCAGATTTTCCACCTCATCCGGCATCACAAGGCCGAGGTGGCGGCTTTCTAAGTGGCATTCCTTCAGTTCCGGCACAAAGCCGATACAGGAAATGCCAAGTTCTTTTTCCGCCATCGGCGCGATCTCCCGGTACAGCATCTCTGACATCCGGTTAAAGATTACACCGGCGATCCGGCTGTCCTCTTTGTACTGCAGGTATCCCTTGATAAAGGCAAGCGCTGAAACGCTCATGCCTTTGGCATCGACAACCAGAAGAACCGGCGTTTTTGTCATACCGGCGAGATCGTAGGCGCTGCCTTTGGTAGAAATTCCGCCAAGACCGTCGTAATACCCCATAACGCCTTCCAATACGGAAATGTCATGACCCGCTGCATGTTTGCAGAACAGATACTGTGTTGTTTCTTCCTCTGTGAAAAACGGATCCAGATTACACGACGGGGCGCCGATTACCTGTTCGTGAAACATCGGATCGATATAATCCGGGCCGCATTTAAACGCTGCGGGCTGCTTTCCCATCTGCTGCAGTGCACGGAGCAGTCCGCAGGTGATCATCGTTTTCCCGCTTCCGCTCCTTCCTGCTGCCAGCATGATTCTTGGTGCTTTCATTCTTTGGCACCTCCCTGGGCTGTAAAGATATAAACCGGATTCTGGGCAATCATCAGATGGCTTCTTCCGGCCTTTTTCGCATTGGAAGCCTGCAGGCAGACGATTTCCGGCTCTTCAAACGCAAGTTTTTTGAAACACGATGCTGCCTCCGCTAATGTTTCCACGGTTACTGTATTTAATACCACGCGGATGTTCGGATTCTTCCGCAGGAGCAGTTCCAGAATCTCTTTTAAGTTTCCGGCAGACCCGCCGATAAATGCATGCGTCGGAACCGGGAGTGCTTCGAGTGCTTCCGGTGCAGTTCCCTCAATAATTTCCAGATGATCCACTGCAAATTTCTTTTTATTTTCCTGCAGAAGTGCAACGGCTGCCGGATTTTTTTCTATCGCATATACCTTTCCCTGTGCTGCACGAAGCGCCATCTCAATCGAAACAGAACCTGTGCCCGATCCAATATCATAGACAACAGAATTCGAAGAAAGCTGCAGATGTGAAAGAGACGCATTGCGCACTTCCCGCTTGGTCATCGGTACTTTGTCACGCAGAAATACTTCATCTGCCATGCCGGCTGTAAACTCCGGTTCCGGATTCGGGTTTTCAAACAAAAGAACCGCAAGCGGAGCAAACTCCATTTTAGCAAGTTCGAATGGGGTTCCTGTCACAATCTGTTCTTCCGGATACGACAGATCCGTTCCCACATGCAGCACAATCTGCTCCCAGCCGTACGAACTTAACGTCTGGCAGATTTCCCTGACACTGCCCTTTCCGCCGGCGATCGCCAGAGTTTTCCGGTTTCGGCGGACCGTCTCCAGAAAGTTGCAGTGCTGTCCGTGCAGGCTCACAAATGCTGCATCCTCCCAGGACACTCCGATTTTGGCACAGAAATAAACCAGCGAAGAAATTCCCGGCTCTACACGGACAGAAAAATCCGCATCTTCCGCAAGGACGGCCTGAAGTTTCTTTGCTCCGCTGTAAAAGCCGACATCACCCGACTGCAGAAGAACAATCTTTTCATATTCCGGGTGCGCCTTCAGATACTCGTAAATCTTTTCCGGGCTGTATTCTGCAAGCATTGGCTTCTGATATTTTTCTACTGCTTTTGTCATGCGTCCCGCACCGATCAGCACATCCGCCTGCTCACACGCGTCTACGAGCGCCAGCGTCATCTGTGCTTCTGCACCAGGTCCGATTCCGGCGATCACGACGTCCCGTTTCACGGACAGATCAAATTTTTCAACGAGATACCGCTTGACCTCGTCCTCCGAGAGTCCTTCTTCCTCTTTCGGACGGCCGATCAGAACGACACGGACACCGGCCGTTTTTGCTGCCTCAATTTTTTCTTCAAAGCCGCCGTTTCTTCCGGATTCCTTCGTTACCATCCATTCGGCATGGAACGACTGCAGCATTGCAACGTTCATGTCCATAGAAAACGGTCCCTGTATGCCTATGGTATGTGCGGCATCAAATCCAAGTTCCGCGCAGGATGCAATTACGCCTGGCAACGGCAGCACCCGGGCATACACACGGTTTTTATAATCCGGAAGCTCTGCAAATTTTGCGAGTTCCTTGCTTCCTGTTGTCACCAGAATCTTTCCCTCTGTGCCCGCCAGATACGATACCGCTTCTTCTGTCGTATCGACCATGACGCAGGATGGATCTGCCGCAAGCGACGGCCGCAGCAGCCGAAGATACGTTTTTCCTGCTTTTTCACATGCAGACCGGATATTTTCCGACACAAGATCGGCATACGGATGGGTTGCATCGATAACCATTTCCGGCTGTTCTTCGCCAAAAAGCTGTTCCATCTCTTCTTCTGTCATTCTTCCGCTTCGAACCGTCAGGGCACCGCCCTCCTCGATCCGGCACTTGCCGTATTCTGTCGCCGTACAGGCAAGGGATGCAATCTCATATTTCTTCAGAAAACTGCAGATCTCCCGGCCTTCCGTCGTTCCGGCAAAGACGATTACTTTATTCATAGCGATATCCCCTCGGCGTTACCATGTGATCCCGGATTTCCTTTGTCTGACTGTTTCCGATAAATACCGTCGTAAACATATCCACTTTTGTATTGCGAAGTTCTGCAAGCGTCATGGTCCGGCTCGTCTCCCCGTCTCTTCCGATCTGGCTTACGATTCCGCAGACGGTTTCCGGCGCTTTGTAACGAAGCATCAGATCACACGCTTTTTCCAGATAATCCGCTCTCTTATGGCTTCCCGGGTTATAAAGACAGATGACAAAATCCGCTTCCGATGCCAGCAGAAGACGTTTTTCAATTTTCTCCCACGGTGTCAGAAGATCGCTCAGGCTGATCAGGGCGAAGTCGTGGATCAACGGTGCACCAAGAACGGCAGCGCCTCCCGTTGCGGCGGTCACGCCTGGAATTACCTTAATTTCAATATCAGGCCATTCTTCCGAAAGCTCATACATCAGACCTGCCATACCGTAAACGCCGGCATCTCCGCTGCAGATCATAGCAACCTGTTTTCCCTCTGCCGCAGTTTCAAATGCTAGACGGCAGCGCTCCACCTCTTTCCGCATCGGCGTCGTCAGAAATTCTTTTCCTGCAAAATGTTCTTTTACCAGATCCACATAGACGGTATAGCCGATGATCACATCGCAGTTCCGCAGCGCATCCGCCGCCTCGATCGTCATTTTTTCATATGCTCCGGGGCCGATGCCCACGACAAAAATTGTACTCAAAATACTGCCCTCCAGTCCGCCGCAGCCAGTGCAACTGTTACACCGTCCGCTGCCTTTTTTTTCTTTATCAGTCTGCCGCCGGCGAGAACTGCGCTGCGCTCACAGACATTGTCAATTCCTGTAATCTTCTTCACAAACGGAGACGGCGTAAATTCCCCCTCCGCTGTTTCCAGTTCTTCTGCAGAAAAGGTCCGGTACTGCCAGCCATACTTTTCCACCAGCTGCAGAATTCCCGGCTCCTGCGCTTTCAGATCAATACTTGCCGCCTGTCGAACTGCTTTTGGAGAAATCCCGGCCGCCGCAAGTGCCGCAAGAACCTTTTCTTCAATCCGGCCGGCCGGTGTATTCTTCTTACAGCCGATGCCGACGGTGATCACCTTCGGGATCAGGTGAAGTGTTCTCTCATATGGCGAATCCTCTTCCGATGTGGTAATGCAGATTCCCATCGACGGTTTTGCCGCCTCTTCCGGGATCAGTTCCTCCGGTTTTGTTCCCTCCACCGGAAAACGACTGCAGAATCCAACCGTTTTTCCGTCCACCAGAAGCGCCGCTGCCTCTTTTGCCAGCTCCATCTCACAAATTTCACAATGATTTTTTACAGCAAAGACATCGACCGCAAACTTGTGATTGACATCCGTTGCCGTTGTAATGACCGGAACCGCACCCGTTACAGCTGCAACTTCTTCCGTCAGCTCGTTTGCCCCGCCGATATGGCCGGAAAGTAATGAAATCACGAACTTTCCCTGTTCATCCATACACAGAACCGCCGGATCTGTCTTTTTACTTTTCACGTACGGTGCAATACTGCGCACCGCAATCCCGCACGCCCCGATAAACAAAATCGCATCCATTTCCTGAAACATGCGCTCTGTCCATGCAGGAAGCGACGGTGCAATCGCAGGAATTCCCGCTTCTTTCCCGTACTTTTCCAGTGCATATCCTTCACAGCTGTGTTTTTTCAGTGCCGCACAGAGTTTTTGATTCCAGACGCATCCGTTTCTTGTAAAACTTGCTATGGCTATTTTCATCTTATTTTTCTGCCTCTCGGAATTCGGTGGTAAACGCCGGATTGTACAGATCACTTCTGCGGTAATTTCCCTGGGAAACGGCATTTCCGATGATCATCAGCGCTGTCTTGGTGATCTGGTTCTTTTTCGCCGTCTCGGCAAGTGTTCCAACGGTGCAGACGAACGTCTTCTCCTCCGGCCAGGTTGCTTTGTAAACGATCGCTGCCGGAGTATCTGCCGTATAGCCGCCTGCAATCAGCTCACGGGAAAGTTCCTCTAAGAGTCCCGTGCTTAAGAATACAACCATCGTTGCCTGATGTGCCGCAAAAGACGCAATGCTCTCCCGCTCCGGAACCGGTGTTCTTCCGGCCATTCTGGTGATGACAACACTCTGGGAGATATCCGGCAGCGTATATTCCATTTCAAGGGCAGCAGCCGCTCCGCAGAAAGAGCTGACACCCGGACAGTCATCGTGAGCGATTCCAAGGGCATCGAGCGCATCAATCTGTTCGCGGATTGCACCGTACAGGCACGGATCTCCCGTGTGGAGTCTTGCCACAGTCTGGCCTTTGCTTTCGGCCTCTTTCATAACATCAATCACCTGCTCCAGCGTCATGGTTGCACTGTTATATACCACACAGCCCTCTTTTTTCAGATCCAGCAGTGCCGGATTGACAAGAGAACCTGCATAAATGATAATGTCCGCCTCACCAAGCAGCTTCTGTCCTCTTACCGTAATCAGATCCGGGGCTCCAGGGCCCGCTCCAATAAAATGTACCATCTATTTTTTCCTCTTTTCTTTTACAATAATCAGTGAATAGTAACTTGCCTGGTCCGGGATTTCTTCCGCGCTGAAATACTTCTGTTCCGTATCCATGCCGCAGTTTTCTACCATCACCGCCCGGCAGTTCTTTTCCTTCAGGAACTGTTTCACAGCCGGCATCTTTTTCCCCGCTTTCATCAGAACCTTTGTTCCTGAAAGTTCCAGTGCATCTTCAATCTGATAAGACGCCGGAATCACATGCAGTTCTTCGGAATTTTCCACCAGTCCCTCGGAAAGAGATGCTGCTGCCGCGCAGAACGATGTAACACCGCTTACAATTCTCGCATCGTAACCGTCTTCCAGTACCCGTCTGTGTACATAAAGGTAGGTAGAATACACGGTTGGATCTCCGAGTGTCAGAAATACTACGTTTTTTCCTGCATCCAGCAGCTCCTCTATTTTTTCTGCACCGCGCCGGTGATTTTCCTCCAGTTCTTTGGCATTCTTTGTCATCGGCATTGGAATAGCAACGAGCTCTTTTTCTGCCAGTTCCGGCACTGCCTGAACAGCAATCTGGTAGGCAATGCTCTCTTCCGGTTTCTCTCCTGGTACTGCAATCGTATCATTTTCCCGGATCAGACGGACGGCCTTTAACGTCATAAGCTCCGGGTCTCCCGGTCCGATTCCTGTTCCAAATAAAATTCCTGTCATTTTGTTTTTACTCTTTTCTGTTTTCTTTTTCTTCCTGCTCCCGCAGGCGCTCCAGAAGTTCTCCCGCTCCCGGGGTTTCCCCGAGCAGGCCCTCATTGCTTGAAAAAACAATCGCCTCCGTCTGCACTCTGCCCTCAATATGGTAATTCATGTAAAAAGCAATTTTTTCTGTCACTTTTTCCATGGTCTCTTTCAGGCATCCTGCTTCCTTTAAAATCTGCACCGCTTCTTCCGTCGTTCCGGTCTCCAGCAGTTTTTTTGCCAGTGCAAGATCCGCCCCTGCACGCACCGCCTGCGCCGTAAGAAGCTCCGCACGGCAGTCTGCCTCGTGGGAATGGGTATTCATAATTCCGCCGGACACCTTGACAAATTTTCCAAGATGTGCCACAAAAAGGATGGCGTCAAAGCCGAGCTCAGCTGCAAATTCCAGTGTTTTTCCGACGTAATTACTGCACTTAACGGAATGGTCTGCACGGACCCACGGATACGTTTTTAAGAAGTCCTGTCCGTAATTTCCCGGTGTCACCAGAAGGACGCGGTCACCCTGTGCTT
>OLQD01002389.1_pt1 | contig 13649 bp, 10 predicted proteins | sample 1672841 | NCBI WGS metagenome assembly OLQD01 (sample SAMEA3136729, study PRJEB25190) | human gut metagenome | biome: human gut; feature: human-associated habitat; material: faeces | place: Austria | collected 2013 | reverse complement strand
TGCTGAAGGTCTTGCGGGGCAGCACGCCGCCCAGCACAACGCCCTTGAACAGGTCAGCCTTCGCAAAGTCGGGCAGAAGAATGGCCGTGGCTGGTTTGGCCGGGTCGGAGGCCAGCGCCAGTGCCGTGCTTTCGCCGTGGATGTAGTCCACGGTCACGCCGGGATGGGCGGGCAGGAAGTCCGCCAGAAATGCCTCCACACTGCCGACGGTCAGCGGCGCGGGCGGGTTGGCCAGCGCGACGGCACTCTCGCCGTGGGCATCGGCCAGGCGCAGACGCTGGTCGGACATCGTCGTACTGCTCCCCTGCTGCTGGTCCCAGGCGTCGAGCGCGGCATACAGCTCCTTGGCACCGACGCCGAACACGACGCGGTGGATCGGCTCGATCTCAATGGCGGGGCTGTGGACGTTGCAGACCTCGGCCAGGCACCAGCGCGCCGGATGGGTCCTGCGCTGCTCCTCGCTCAGGGTGGGCTTCAGCTCCTCCCAGTAGGCCTTGGCGGTGGCCAGGCTGTGATTACCGTCACCGACGGCCAGTACCATCGGCTGCTGCCCTTTGGCAGCGGGCCAGCGGCGGGCAAAGGCGGCAGGGTCGGCCAGCGCCGCCAGCGCGGCGTCGATCCCGGCGATCAGCGCGGGGTCCTCGACGGCCCAGCCGCGCAGATGCCCGCCGCCCAGCATCAGCTCACCGTCGTAGAGCGGCGGCAGCTGGTTCTTCATCAGTCCGATGGGCTCGATCAGCGTGCAGTCGGCGTCGTCGGCCAGCATCATGACGTGGGGCGTTTCCAGCGTCGCCCCGCGGCGGACCTTGAGGCGCGGCGGGATGCGCTCCACGACGGTGCTCTCGCTCGGGCGGATAGCGGGCTTGGAGCCCTTTGCGTAGTCGTAGGCATCAAGATCGACAGCGCCGACAAGGCCCTGCCGGACCGTGCCGTCCATCTGGGTACGCTCAACATAAACGTAGCCATGTACTTTCCGGGTCAGAACGGACTTGCGGTACTCCTCCATCGTGCGGCGGATGCTCTCTAAGCGCTCGGCCTCCTGCGGGGTGCCTAAGTACGCCTCCGGCAGAACGATGTGCAGGGTGCTGGGCTTGCCGTCGGCCAGGTGCTCGGCGCGCTGCCAGTACTCCGGCTGGGAGGTAAACTGGTCAACGGCGATGCAGGCCCACGGGTCCAGCGGGACCCCGGCGGCGGGCAGTAAAATATCGGCTGCGGTAAAGCAGGCTTCGGACATAACAACGACCCCCTAACAGTTACAGAACAACGGTGTGGCCAACCAGAGCGTAGATCGCCAGCGACAGCACGCCGACGTAGATCATCGAGCTGGGCAGACCCTGGAAAATCGAGGAGATGGCCTTGCTGCGCAGACGGCGGCGGCCCTCCCGAACGATAAAGACGGCAAAGACATAGCCCAGCCCGCTGCCCAGAGCGAACGCGATGCTTTGCAAAATCGTATAGTTCTGGTTCGCGCAGATGAGCATCGTGCCCAGCACGGCGGTGCTGCAGGTGGCAAGGCTGAGTTGGCTGCGGCAGCTGGCGCGCAGCTTGCGGGGCAGCACGCCCAGCAGCAGCCAGGCCACGGCCATGGCCGCGATGCCGCAGGTCAGGTAGACGATGGGCCGCAGAGCCGAGATGGGCAGCCATGCGGGCAGATAATCACGCAGCCACGGGAAAAACATGTCGTGTGCGGCCCAGCCGGCAGGTGCGGACAGCGTGATGACCAGCAGCAGCGGCAGGCAGAAATCCCACACCTGCGCGCGGTGGTCGGGCACGAGCTTCATCAGGCGGGTCACGCCCATGGCGCGGGCCAGGATGACATTCTCCGCAAAGACGGCCAGCACCATATAGCTGATAAACTGCACAACACCGTTTAAAATCGGCTGCAGCTCAGTGCTTACGGTCAGCATACAGGCGGCGCACCTCCTCATGTTTATAATCGGTGTACAGGTTGGCAGCGGCGCACCAGATGGCGGCCAGGATACCCACGATGACAAAGCCGCCCGCGGGCAGTGCAGCCAGCGGCAGCAGCGCATTGTGCAGGATGACGTTGCCAAAGACCGCGCCCGTGGCCAGCAGCTCACGCAGGCAGCCCACGATGAGCAGCACAACACACATGCCGAGTGCGTTGTTGAAGCCGTGGCGGAACGCATCCCTCACGGGTTCAAGGTCGGAGAACTCCATGCGCTTGACGATGGCGGGCTCCACGACCATGATCGGCAGGTAGATGCCCAGCAGCGTCAGGTCAGAGCCGAACAGTGCGTAGAGCAAAACGTACGTAGGGATGTAGAGAAGTGCCGCAGAGTAGCAGTACACCACGGGGCGGAAGCGGTTCTTTGTCAGGTGGCAGATGGCCACGGCCAGCACACGGGTGAAGGTGACCAAAATCAGCGAGGCGATACAGAGCATGAGCGCCCGCCGGCCGTCCAGCGCGGCACCGATGACCGGGGCCATGCCGAGGCCGCGCACAAGCACGGGGTTGGACAGCCAGATATGGTCGGCGCGGATGCGCTCGTTCAGGGCAGCCTCCGCCGCGGCGTAGGAACGCGAGGCGCTGGCTTTTTTGGACTTCGGCGCAGGGGTCGGCTCCGGGTGGGCGGTGTGCTCTGCCGGGGCGGGCGCAGCCGGTGCCGCAGGGGCCGCCTTTTGTACCGGCGGCATGACCTGCGTGGGCTGCTGGGCGGGCTGTGCCGCGGGTGCAGGGGGCTGCACGGCATGGGCGACAGGCTCGGTGGTTCTGCGCTTCGGGATCGAGATCGTGCGGGTCTCGTCAGCTGCTGCGGGCGTCTGGCCGCTGCGGGCAGCGGGAGCGGGCTGGGGTGCTGCGGACGGTGTGACCGCGGGGCTCCTGCCGTACTCCCGGTCCCGGTAGCTGCGGAACCGATCCTCCTCGGCCTGGGCTTCCGCCTGGCGGGCGGCCTCGCGCTCAGCCTGGCGGCGCTGGACCTCCTCCAGCATGGCGCGGCGCTCCGCGGATGTGTACCGCGGGCGGCTCGTCGGGATGATGCCGCCGCTGCGGGCGACATCACTGCGCCCGGGCGCGGGCTGCTGCGGTGCGCCGGGCTGCTTTTCCGGGGCAGGGGCCGCCGGTGCGGCGGGCACCTTGCCGGTCTGCATGGCGGCAAGGGCGGCCTCGATCTCGGCGCGGGAGGCACCCTTCTCCGCCATGGCGCGGGCGACCTCGAGCATCTCCCTGGTGATGTGCGGGATAATTAAGGTCTCGGAGCGCTCCTCGCCCCGGCGCTTATTCGGGTTTTGTTGAATTGGCAAGGCGCTGCTCCTCCTCTCTCATAAAGCGGATGCGTTCGGTGCGGTGGCTGATGAGGTCGAGCCATTCGGGGATGGAGCTGACGATCAGCAGCGCACAGCAGGCCGCGCACTCATACGGGCTGAACACGCGGAACACATAGGTCATGATGCCCAGCGCCGCGCCGTAGATGATGCGGCTCATGCGACGGTCCGGCATCGTGACCGGCTCACAGATCAGGAACAGGCCGGTGAACAGTGCCGTGCCGGACAGGACGACATATTTTTCCAGATAGAAGCGCTGGCGGATATATTCCCACGGCAGGCTGAAGGTCGGCAGCTCGTTCAGATTCGGGAAGAACCACGGCAGGCCGATGACAAAGATAAAGAACGGAATAACGACAGAAAGCTTGATGTGCCCGCGCACAAGCAGGAACAGCCCGCAGGCCATCACGACCAGCGCTGCGCTGGTGCCTATGGCGGCGGAGACGTTGCCGGTCAGCAGGTTCATCGTGCTGGCACTGGGCAGACCGCCATCCCGCAGAGTGGCGTTCATGCCCTCGAAGAGAGTTGTGTTCACGCTGCCGAACAGCGGCAGCTGCGTGCCGGGAATGGGGTACGAAAAGACGTCCTGCGGCCACGAGATACCGGCCACGACGACGCCGACGGCGGCGGGATGGAACGGATAGTGGCCCTCGCCGCCGAACGCCTCCTTGACGAGCACGGCGACGATGACGGCGGAAATGACGATGGGATACGAGATGCTGGCAGGCATCAGCAGCACGATGAGCGCGGCAAAGCACTCACTGGACGGCTCATGGGACTGGTAGCCCGTGCCGTGCAGGGGGGCCAAGGCACAGTCGCACAGGTAGGCGGTCAGCAGTGCGGCCAGCAGCAAAAGCACCGGGCGCGCACCGTAGTAATACCACGACATGCCGATCAGCGGGACTGTGCACCACAGCAGGTCACTGTAGTAGCTGTAGTTCGCGCTGCGTTCAACTTTTTTACGATTGGGCATAGGGAAAAAGCTCCTTTACTTGCTGTGCAGGACGTTTACCACAGCGGCAGGATCCATGGCATGGAACAGCGAGCTTCCGGCCACGAGCCAGTCGGCCCCGGCAGCGATGCACAGGGGGCCGGTCTCGGTGTTGATGCCGCCGTCCACCTCGATCAGGGTATCACAGCCGCGGCGGGTGCGCTCGGCACAGATGGCGGCAATGCGCGTGGGGGTGGTGGGGATGAACTTCTGCCCGCCGAAACCGGGCTCCACGCTCATGACCAGGATCAGATCGACAACGCCCAGATACGGGAAAACAGCTTCCACCGGCGTGCCGGGGCGGATGCTGATGCCGACCTGGCAGCCCGCAGCGCGGATAGCGGCGATGACCTCCTCTGCCGTGTCCGGCACAGCTTCGAGGTGGAAGGTGATGAGGCTGGCCCCTGCCCTGGCAAAGTCGGCGGCGTAGCGGGCCGGGTCACTGATCATCAGGTGGACGTCGTAGTAGACGTCGGGCATAGCGGCATGCAGGCATTTCAGCACCGGCGCGCCGTAGCTGATATTGGGTACAAAGTGCCCGTCCATCACGTCAAAGTGCATCAGGTCGACACCGGCCTCCAACAGGCGGGTGCAGTCATGCTTCAGGTTGGCAAAATCGGCCGACAGGATCGATGCGGCAATTTTCGTCATAATGTATATACTCCCTTGTTAGTCCCTCTTTGTTGTACGTAGTATGTGCAGTGCGCACATATAAAACTATTATAGCCCATTGCGCCCCAAAAAGCAAGAAGCCCGCAGACCGGGTGTCCCGGTTTGCGGGCTGGGGCAAAAGGGCTTCCCCCGAGGGGGAAGCTGTCACCGCGGGTGACTGATGAGGGGAGAGCTTACGGAGAAAGCCCGTAAACGGGCGGCTGCCGCAGGCTTGCCCCTCATCCGGCCTCGGGCGGGGCCTCGGCCACCTTCCCCCGAGGAGGAAGGCTTATTTCTTTTCACTGTGCCAATGATGCACGGTCTGCAGCTGGAACTCAAAGTCGCGGGCATCCTTGGCAAGCTGGCTCGAGAGGATGATGCCCGAGATAAACAGCAGCAGCGCCGCCACCAGCACAAAGCAGCAGACGATCAAAGTCGGGAAGCGCGGCACAAGGCCGGTCCGGAAATACTCGCCCAGCACCGGGATCATAAAGCCGATGCCGAACACGGCCAGGATCGCGGCCAGAATGCCGAAAAAGCTGAACGGGCGGTAGTTCTTGAACAGCCGCGCAATCGTGCCCAATACTTTAAAGCCGTCGGAGTAGGTGTTCAGCTTGCTCTCCGACCCTTCCGGACGGTCACGGTAGTCAATGACAACGTTCTCGACCTGCATATTGCGCTGCAGGGCGTGGATCGTCATCTCGGTCTCGATCTCAAACCCGCGGGACAGCACGGGATAGGTTTTGACGAACTGGTAGCTGAACGCACGGTAGCCGGTCATAATGTCCTTGATCTTGCCGCCAAACAGATGATTTGTGAAGAACCGCACCAGATCGTTGCCGAAGTTGTGGAACGGGCGCTTGTTCTGAGTGTAGTAGGTGCTGGACAGGCGGTCACCGACGACCATGTCGGCCTGGCGCCCGGTCACGGCAGCGACCATCTCGGGCGCGGCCTCCGCAGGGTAGGTGTCGTCGCCGTCCACAAGAATGTACGCCTCTGCGTCGATCTCGCGGAACATGCGGCGCATGACATTGCCCTTGCCCTGCTGGTACTCGTGGCGGACAACGGCCCCGGCTCCGGCGGCCAGCTCGGCAGTGCCGTCGGTGGAATTGTTGTCGTAGACGTAGACGGTGGCGTCGGGCAGGACGCGGCGGAAATCCGAGACGACCTTCTCGACAGTCTTGGACTCGTTGTAGCAGGGGATCAGAACGGCGATTTTATCCATAATAACAGGACCTCCGGGCGGATTTTACATCCAGAATTGAACAAGGCGGCTGACGGTGTAGTAAAGGGAAGGATTCATGCCCTGCAGATACGGCTCCATGGCGAAGAGCGTGCAGAAGCGGTAGATGGCGGTATATGCCACAGCGGCGGCCATGACGGTGTGCAGTGCGGGCAGCGCTGCAGCGGCAGTGCCCTCCCCCAGCGCTGCGCGGCGGGAGAGTGCGCCCTCGGCGCAGAACCAGCACAGCGCCGCACCAAGCAGCAGCACGGGGCTGTAATCCATCAAATAGCGGTAGAGCACCCCGGCCATCTCGCAGTCAACGACGGTCATGACGACCATGGCGGCCAGGCTGCCGTAGACCACACAGGCGGTGACACGGCGGCGGTGCAGACAGCGGCGGAACGCGGGAAGCAGCGGCAGCGCCAGCACCCACAGGTACGGCGTGGCGGCCAGAATGCCGCCCGTGAACTTCTCGCTGATCGTGCGGATGACGGCGTTCGTCTGGACGTCGGTCTCCCGCAGGAACGGGAAAACACCCTGCCAGCTGGGCAGCTCGAACAGACTCGTGAACACAGCCGGGCCGATGCGCACGGCGTTGAAGCCGCGCTGGGTCATATCGTTGCCGGTCAGGTTGTAGTTGGCGCCAAAGTCAAAGGGCGAGCCGAACCGCGCAGCGTTGTACCACATGAGCCCGGCAGCGACCAGCACCACCGGCAGCAGGAACGCGGCGGCCTCCCCTGCCCCGGCGCGGCTGCGCAGCCGCTTCTGCCCGATGTACCGCGGCCAGAAGATGGGCACGGCCAAAAACGCAAACAGCTCCATCTGGGGGCGGCACCCGGCGACGAGCGCCACGCAGAGGCTGCCGAAGACGAGCTTGACGACCAGCGCACCGCGCTTTTCCACCGGCGTGCTGGCGGCGGAGAGCCAGAGCCAAAGTCCCAGCATCAGCAGCGCCGCACCGCAGAGGATGGCATATTCATAAATGTAGGGGCGCAGCAACAGATAGTAGAACTGACTGCCCAGCGCTATAGCGGCCACGGCCAGCAGATACGCTGCGGCGGACGCCTGCGGGAACCACCGGCGCACGGCCTGCCCGACGACGCAGAAGCAGGCGGCGAGGAAGATCAGCCCCAGCGGGACCATGCAGGGCGCATAGGCCAGGTTCTGGATGCCGGTCAGTGCCTCAAACGGCAGCTGGAACAAAAGACACGGTACAATGCCAAAATAGACGTAGTAGCGCCCATTGTAAAAGGCGTGGTCCCAGTGGATGTCGTTGATTTGCGCGGCGTCGCGCGCCCCGGCATCGTAGGGGTTGTCCAGCGCCAGCAGCTCGGCGGGCGGGTCGGCCTCCAGGTCAAGGCGCCCGTTCAGCAGGCTGTGCGCCAGCGCGCCGTACTGCTGGTAGACGAAGCTGACCGTGCTCTCCCCGTCCCAGAACGCGGTGTTGTAATCTTTTGTGGCAAGGCCGGTGTTGCTCGGCTCCCAGAACGGGATGACCACGACGAAGGCAGCCAGCACAAGGCCCAGCACGGCGGCTGCGGCGCGGTCACAGACGTTGCCCGCCAGCCAGCGGCGGTGCCACAGCCCGCTGGCCGGGCGCAGGCCGTAGACGGCCAGCAGCGCCAGAAATATCGCGCAGAAGCGCAAAATCGAGAAATCCAGCGCGCGCGGCGCGTTGGCCGTGATGCCGCGGAAGGTCAGCGCCACCGGGAACTGCGCGTAGGTGGAGCTGTACCCGGCAGCGGTCAGCGTCAGCATCCCGACGGAGCCGGTCAGGTCCAGGCTGATGACCTGGGTGCGCGGGGCCTGCAGCCCCACCTGCCAGCTGCCGAAGCGGGTCAGCTCGGTGTTGGCGGCGTCGGTGCCCTCAATGGTGAAGATCACGGCGCTGTCGGCGTGGAGCGGCTCGGTGTCGTCGCTGACCAGACCGTCAAACTGCAGGTTGTAGATGGGCTGGTCAATGTCGAGGAACCGCAGATAGGTGCGGCCCTCGTCGAGCGAGATCGTGCCGACGCCGCGCCCGACGTTGATGTTGTCGTCAAGGTAATCGACGAGCTGAAACGGCGTGTAGCTGTGGGTGTTGAAGTAGGCCACATTGCCGACGAACACCTCCAGCCCCAGCGCCGTGACGGCCAGCAGCGGGACGACGGCCTTTAACCCTTTGCGCCCGAGGCTGCGCAGCCCGGCGGTGACAAGCCCCGCCCAGCCGGTCATGGCGGTGAGGGCGACGAGCCGGAACGCATGGAAGCCGACGGTCAGCCCGGGGCGGTGGTAGGCGCACAGAGCGAACACCCAGACGGCCAGCCAGAGCCCGGCGGCCCAGGCAGCGTCGCGGCGGGAAACCCTGCGGCGGGATACTACCGCAGGAACCGCACCGAAGATGCCGGAGACGAGCACGGTGAGGAGCAGGGCGATTATAATAAACATAAGAATAATGCTCCTCCTTTTGTGGGATAGGTGATGTGGCAGCGGGAAATGGCCAGAGCCCTTCCGGTCATCGCTGGCGCTCGACCACCTCCCCTGAAAGGGGAGGCTTTTTTCGGGCGTACGCCCGTGAAAGGCGCCCCACAGGGTGGGGAGCTGGCCGAGCTTGCGAGGCCTGAGGGGCCTTACCCTGCGGGAACTGCCGCTTCACTGCTTTGCATACTTCTCCATCTCGTGCAGCCAGAACTCGGCGGTCTTGTCCCAGCTGTACTTTTTCAGGACCTCGTCGGGCGCGGCCACGGGCTGAGCGGCCAGCGCGTCAAGATCCACATCATAATCATACGGGTCAAAATACCGCGCCGTATCGCCGTACAGCTCGGGCAGGCAGGTGGCGTTGGCCAGCGCGACCGGCGCGCCCAGGGCCAGCGCCTCCAGCGGCGGGATGCCAAAGCCCTCGAACACGGCGGGGTGCAAAAACAGCTTGCAGTGCTTCATCAGCGCGGCGTTCTCTGCATCGGACACATAGCCCGGGTAGAACACATTGTGGGTGTCCTTCGCCTCGGCGTCGTCGCCAAAGGCACGCAGGTCCTTGCCGCCCGCGACGACAAACGTCTTGTCGGGGCTGCGGCGGGCGACCTCTCGGATCCACTTGAAGTTTTTATGCTTTGCCAGACTGCCGAGGGCGTAGAAGTACTCCCCTTTTTTGACGCCGGGCATCTTGTCAAAAATGCTCTCGTCGGGGGTGACGTTCTTCATGTGCTCCCAGCCGTTGTAGGTGATGCCGATCTTGTCCAGCGGGATGCCGAGCTTCTCGCTGATGAGGTGCCGCTGGTTGTCGCTGACCGTGAACACCCGCTGGGCGAACCATTTGGTGGACAGGCAGTGTACCCAGAACTTGAAGCGGAAAAAGCCCTTGTCGGTATCCATGACCAGCGGGCGGATGTCGTGCAGCACCACGACGCTGCGGCGGGTCAGCAGCATATCGCTGGCAAGGCCCACGTAAAACGCATGGGTGCGGCGCAGGTAGGCGGGCAGCACGGCCAGATTGTAAAAATACGGGATGGACTTGAGCGGCACCAGCCGGATGTTTTTCAGCTCCGGCAGATGGATGGGCCGCCCGTCGTCGCGGTAGGCAATGCGGACGTCCAGGCCGGTGCCCTCGATCAGCTTGTCCAGCCGGACGACATTCTCATAGACATAGCGCGGAATGCCGGTGATATTATCACACAGTACCGTGCCGTTGATGACGATAGGGTTCAATCCAGTTCCTCCTTCTCCCAGTGGGAGCAGTCGAGCAGCTCCTGCTGCCAGTCGGCCATGCGGCGCAGGCAGTATTCCTTCAGCTCGCGCTCAAAGCGTTCCTCGCTGAAGGAGCGGCTGTGCTCACGGATTTCCTCTTTGGAACAGGCCACGCCGTCGCGCTCAAACCGTTCGATGCAGTCGGCCAGGCTCTCGACGGTCTGCTCTTTAAACCAGTAGCCGGTCCTGCCGGGCAGCACGCTCTCGCACGCGCCGCCGCGGCCAAAGGCCAGCACCGGCGTGCCCGCGCTCTGGGCCTCGACGGGGGTGATGCCAAAGTCCTCTTCACCCGGGAAAAGGAAGCCCTTCGCGCGCAGGTAGTAGCTGCGCACTTCTTCGTCGGACAGACCGCCGCCCTTGAACTCGATGGTCGGCCCGGCCATGGCCTTGAGCTTGTCCAGCTCTCCCCCGCCGCCGATGACGACGAGGCGCTTGTTAAGGCGCGTGCAGGCCTGCACGGCCAGATCCACGCGCTTGTACCAGGTCAAACGGCCCACGGTCAGGTAGAAGTCCTCCTTTTCGACAAAAGGCGACTCGTTGATGTGGCAGCAGGGGTAAATGACATCGCTGTCACGCCGGTAATATTTTTTGATGCGCTGGGCGATATAATGCGAGTTGGCGATGAAATAATCCACGCGGTCCGCGGCGCACTTGTCCCAGATGCGCATTTTGTGCATCTGGCCGGGCATGACGAGCTTCGCCAGCCAGTTGGCGTTGTCGCGGTAGGTGTAGTAAAAATCCCACACATAACGGATCGGCGTGTGGCAGTAGCAGATGTGTACGGCATCCGGGCGGGTGATGACGCCTTTGGAACAGGAGGAGGACGACGACAGCACCAGATCGTACTCGGTCAGGTCGAACGCCTCAAACGCGCGGGGCATCAGCGGCAGCATGGCCTTGTACAGCCTGTTGGAGAAGGGCACCTTCTGGAACCAGCTCGTGCGGATGTCATAGTTTTTAAAGTGCTCGGGCATGTTTTTGGGGTCGTACACAAGGGTGTAGATGACGGCATCGGGGAAAACGCGCTTCATGGCGTCCACAACGCGGTCCCCGCCGGCGTAGCCGACAAGCCAGTCGTGAACGATGGCGACCTTGGGCTCCTTTTTGCTCATTACAGACACTCCCGTCCGGTAACGCACAGGGCGTTATTGTAGTTTTTCGTCGTTGACCATCTTGCCGCCGAACACGGTGCGGAAGATGATCTTGATGTCCAGCGCCACGGTCCAGTTTTCGATGTACCAGATGTCGTAGCGGATGCGCTCGGCAATGTCGGTGTCGCCGCGCAGGCCGTGGATCTGCGCCCAGCCCGTGCAGCCGGGGCGGACCTGCTGGCGCACAAGGTAGCGCGGGATCTCCTCTTTAAAATGCTCCACATGGTAGGGCACCTCGGGCCGCGGCCCGACGAGGGACATATCCCCTTTCAGCACGTTGAAGAACTGGGGCAGCTCGTCCAGGCTGAACTTGCGGATAAAGCTGCCGAAGTGGGTCTTGCGCGGGTCGCAGTCGGTGGACCAGCCGGTCTCCTGCTGCACATTGACCCGCATCGAGCGGAACTTGTACATCATGAAGGGCTTTTTGTTCAGGCCGATGCGCTCCTGCCTGAAGATGACCGGCCCGGGGCTGGACAGCTTGACGCCGATGGCCGTGACCAGCATGACAGGACTGGTCAGAATGATCAGGATCAGGCTGCCGATAATATCAAGCCCGCGCTTGACAGCGGCGTTGAGCAGATTGTCAAACGGCGTCTGCCGCACATTGATGAGCTTGCACTCGTCCAGCACGTCAATGGTGGGTCGGGCGGGCAGATAGTCGCTGTAGAACGGTACCATCGTGATGCGCACGCCGTTTTTGTCGCAGGCGGCAAAAACATGGGGCAGCAATTCGATCTCGTCAGCCTCCAGCGCTACGACGACCTCATCGACGGCAACCTCGTCGAGCCGGGCGGACAGCGCATCATAGCTGCCCATGTAGCGCACACCAAGACCCGGTTCTTCGATTCCGGCCAGATAGCCGTCCACGACAAAGCCGTAGTAGGGGTTGTGCTCGAGCGCGCGCAGATAGAGCGCGGCGGATTTACCGCCGCCCACCAGCAGGATATGGCGCAGACCCAGCCCCTTGCGTCGGCGGGCGCGGTCTACCCAGCGCAGGACCATACGCTCGATCACGACGCCTGCCGTGCCGAGGATGTAGAACAGCGCCAGTACGATACGGGAGTAGTCGTCCAGGTGCATCAGATACAAAGCACCAATGAAGATCAACAGTCCCGCCGCGTTGATGACGGCAATCTTGGTGCAGCGCTCGGCCAGGCCGCGCAGCCGCGTGGTGCTGTAGATACCGGCGACCCAGTAGATGAGCACGAGCACCAGCGACGTGGCCAGCCCGGCAATGATGTTGCGCGGGTCCCGGGCCACGGCCAGCGCAGGCCCTGCGCCGCCCGGCTCAAAGTAGCGGACGTAATTGAAACGGATATAGTTGGCAAGCAAAAAGCCGATGAAAAGCAGTGCCGCGTCCGCCAGCACATACAAAAGGCTTTTGAAGCGTTGGTTCTTTTCCAGCAAGAGGTGATGCCCTCCCTACGGTGATAGATTTAAACAATCTATTTTACCATATTTACGCCGGTATTGCAAATCAGCGGTAAAGTTCCTGCAGTTGATCCAGCGTTTTCTTCATTTCGGCGCGGACCTCCGGCGGGCCGGAGACAACGACGCCGGTGCCGAACCCGGCCACCCAGCCGAAGAACTGCGGGCTGACCTGAATCTCGGCGGTCATCGTAAAGTGCTCGCCGTCGGCGCAGGGCGTCAGGATCGGCGCGGTGCCGAACCGGTCGATCATCGCCCCGGCAAAGCGGTTCTCGCATTGCAGCGTGACCCGCTTGAGCGGGCCGTTGAACATGCCGAACATCTGCTGCATATACGTATTGACGTCGAAATTGGCGTATTCTCCGGCACCCTCGCGGGTCGTGTCGGGCAGCTGGTGAACGTTCTGCATCTTGTCGACGCGGTAGTGCTTGAGCCGCCCCTCGGTGTAGGCGATCAGATAATAGTTGCCGCTCTCCCACACGAGCACCCACGGACTGACGCGGTAGAGCTGGCCGTCGTGGCGCGGGGCCATCCGCTTTTGCAGGTTCCAGTCGCAGTATTTGAAGGTGACCTGCTCCCCTGCCGTGATGGCGGCGTGCAGCGCATCGACGGTGTACAGGATCTTCTCGTCGGTGCTCTTGATACGCCCGCTGACCAGTACCTTACGGTCCAGCTCCTCCTGCCGGTATGTGGAGGTGAACTGGCCGAGCTTGTCGATCAGGATTTTGGATTTGCGCGCCGTGATGAATTTGCTGGCGTAGACGGCATCGACGAGCAGCTTGAGCTCGGCAAGCTCAAACGGAGCCTCGGTCATATAGTAGCCGCCGCCGCGCCCGCGCTGCTGCACGATCTCATATTTGGTGTCGGGCAGGTTGTTTAAGGTGTTCAGGTCATCGTAGACGCTTTTGCGCTCGGCGACGACGCCGTGCTCCTGCAATTTTTCCACCAGCTGGGGAACACTCAAGGGGTGCTTCTCGTCAGTTTCCCGGGCGAGGATCTCCAAAAGAACAAGCAGTTTGCGTTTCTGGCCTTCTTTGCGCGACATAACAGCGGCTCCTTTCCTGAGTCTGGCAGATATAGTCCTATTATACACCCTATAGGGGCGGGTGGCAAGACCGGGAACGGCTGCCTCCCGGGAGGTTGTTCTTTCTTTTGGCAGCAAAAGAAAGAACCAAAGAAAACTGCCGCTGTT
>OLQD01002383.1_pt1 | contig 13674 bp, 10 predicted proteins | sample 1672841 | NCBI WGS metagenome assembly OLQD01 (sample SAMEA3136729, study PRJEB25190) | human gut metagenome | biome: human gut; feature: human-associated habitat; material: faeces | place: Austria | collected 2013 | reverse complement strand
AGAGGGATATAATAAAGTGAAAAAAAAATACAAGTGTTGCACAGGTAATGTCGTTATTGCTTTAGAAAGGCAAGCGGAAGGAAAAACGGAAAAACGTTAACTAATAAAACAGTATGAAACTATTTATACTATTAAAGATGAGAAAGGCATTTATATTTATTTTGTTGAGTGTATATTTTCTCTCGTGGAGCAATGAAGTTGCTTCGCAAGAGCGTATAAACTTGAATAGAGACTGGCGATATCAGGAGAATGATCCCAGTGGAACTGATAGTACTTTGCATTATTCACGTCTGAAACCCTATTTACTGCCTTGTGCCAATGATTTTATCAAATCGGGGCAGAAACATATTCGTCCGGCAGGAAACCCGGGAGGCGAGGTGGCTTACGTGAAACCGGATTTTGACGATAGTAGCTGGAGACAATTGAACCTTCCGCATGACTGGGCTATTGAAGGGCCTTTCAATATAGATTATGTAGGAGCTACCGGAAAATTGCCTTATTGGGGAATACGCTGGTATCGTAAATCCTTTGAGTTGAGCCCCAAAGATACCGGAAAACAAATTTATCTGGATATAGATGGGGCGATGTCTTACTCGTCTGTCTGGTGTAATGGGCAATTTGTCGGCGGATGGCCGTATGGTTATGCTTCTTACCGTCTTGATCTGACTCCTTATGTGAAAGCCGGAAAGAAAAATACACTGGCTATCCGTCTGGATAATCCGGACGATTCTTCCCGGTGGTATCCGGGATCGGGAATCTACCGGAATGTATGGTTGGTGAAAACCGGACAAGTCCATGTGGACAATTGGGGGACAAACATCACTACTCCGGTCATGAATGCGGACAAGAGTACGGTCGAGATTGAAACGACTTTGAAAAACGAGGCATCCGATGTGACCGTGGAAGTTTCTACCCTGATACAAGACAAGGAAGGAAAGACCCTCTACCGGATATCCTCCCCGGTCGAGATAGCCGCAGGAGGAAAGAAAACCGTTACACACACGATAGAAATGTTCTATCCTGAACTATGGAGCGTCCGGAATCCTTATCTGTACACCGCCATAACCGAGGTGAGAGTCAGCAATAAATTGACGGATCGCTATCGAACCACATTCGGCATACGCAAATTCGATTGGGACGAGCATACGGGATTCTCCTTGAACGGAGAACCGACCAAAATATTGGGCGTCTGCCTGCATCATGACTTGGGATGCCTCGGAAGCGCGGTCAATCCGAGGGCGCTCGAACGTCAGCTGCAAATAATGAAAGACATGGGTGCCAATGCCGTCCGCACCAGCCATAACCCGCCGGCACCCGAATTGCTCGACATCTGTGACCGGATCGGATTGCTGGTGCAGGACGAGGCTTTCGATATGTGGCGGAAACGGAAATCACCGTACGACTATGCCCGATATTTTGACGAATGGCATGAAAAAGACTTGACAGACCAGGTCCTGCGCGACCGTAACCATCCGTCTTTATGTGGAGCATCGGAAACGAAGTACTGGAGCAATGGTAACATGCCGATGCCGACACGCTCAGTCTCGAAGCCGCCAACCTGATCCTCAATGCAGGCCATCCGGTGGATGACAAGATCTTGTCCGATACCGCCATGAGCGTACAGGGATTGATCGCCCATTCGTTGGCAGCGATCGTCAAGCGCCTGGATAAGACGCGCCCTGTCACTGCAGCCAACAACGAGGCGACACCGGGTAACCTGATCTTCCGTTCGAATGCATTGGATGTATTGGGATTCAACTATCACGAAAAGAATTACGAGCCGTTTCCGCAGAATTTTCCGGGCAAGACGTTAATTGTAAGCGAGTCTACTTCCGCCCTGATGACACGCGGCTACTACCAGATGCCGTCCGATTCGATGTATGTCTGGCCGAACACCTGGCGGGAACGGTTCGATCGTCCCGAACACCTTTGCTCGGCTTATGACAACTGCCATGTGCCTTGGGGCTCGACCCACGAGGTGACTTGGCGGGAAGTCAAACGGTTGCCTTATGTTTCAGGTATGTTTATCTGGACGGGCTTTGACTATCTGGGTGAACCGACACCTTACTGGTGGCCGAGCCGTAGCAGTTTCTTCGGTATTGTCGACTTGGCAGGTATTCCGAAAGATGTCTATTATATGTATCAGAGCGAATGGACCGACACGCCGGTTCTTCACCTTTTCCCGCACTGGAACTGGAAAAAGGGAGAGACTGTCGATGTCTGGGCCTACTATAACCAGGCGGACGAAGTGGAGCTTTTCCTGAACGGTGAGAGCCTGGGTGTCAAAAGCAAGCCGGACGATGCTTTCCATGTCTGCTGGCGGGTCCCTTTTACGCCGGGTACGTTGAAAGCCGTTTCCCGTAAGGACGGTAAGGAAGTGCTTACACGTGAAATCCGTACGGCCGGCGAACCTGCCCGGATCATGCTGATTCCCGATCGTTCCGCCTTGCACGCCGATGGCACGGATCTTTCATTCGTGACCGTGGAAATACAGGACCAAGACGGAAACCTGGTGCCGGATGCCGACAACCTGCTTCGCTTTACGGTTGAGGGGGACGGCTTTATCGCCGGGACAGATAACGGAGATCAGAATGATCCCGTCAGCCTCAAGAAACCGGAACGTCACGCTTTCTACGGAAAAGCAATGGCGGTCGTACAAAACACGGGCAAGGCGGGAACCATCCGGTTGAAAGCTACGGCGGAAGGCCTGCCGGATGCAATCGTGGAAATAAAGGTAGGAGAATAAGAGGGACAGGGCTTGGTTGCAGAACTTGTTTTTGCGGAATCCTCTGTCACTCTATCACACTTTACCATGCGGGTTTTGATAATCATGGTGCGTAGGAGTGATAGATGCCATATTTGTCTATCACTTATGTATCACCGGTTTTCTGAAAGTCATAGTCTTTGTTTTGCAATATAAGCATAGATTAATCAATTAGTTGGTATGTTTTGTTTCCATACATCCGGGTGTCCGGAGCAGAAACATCCGGGTGTAACCGCCCCATACACCCGGATGTTGAAAGGTGCAAGATGGGGGTGTCTGTGATCATTTCTGCTTGTTTTCGGTACTTTTCTTGCTTGTTTTGAAGAAAAAGCATCATAAGGGAATCAAAACACTCCGGTGTGGATGCATATAGGTGTACTTAGTATAATTTAAAGAATAATGGAACTTCCGGGAGATGGTAATCAGGGATATTTATGTAAATTTGCCCGGAAATAAAAGAGTTTATGGAAGTAAAGATCATAAATAAGTCACACCATCCGCTGCCGGGATACGCGACTCCGCTGTCGGCAGGAATGGACATTCGTGCAAATCTGACGGAACCGGTAGTGTTGAAACCCCTTGAACGGAAACTGATACCGACCGGATTATATATCGCGTTGCCGGAAGGCTATGAGGCACAGATGCGCCCCCGTAGCGGCCTGGCATTGAAGCATGGCATCACATTGCTGAACACGCCGGGTACTATCGATGCGGACTATCGCGGCGAGATCGGCATAATCCTGATAAACCTCTCTTCCGAATCGTTTACCATCAATGACGGGGAGCGTATTTGTCAGATGGTGATCACGGCTCACAGCCAGGTCGTCTGGCAGCCGGTGGAAGTGCTGGACGACACCGAACGGGGAGCCGGCGGTTTCGGCCACACGGGGAGATAATTAAAAATTAAGAATTAAGAATTAAAAAATATGGGAGGGATGCTAAAGTCTCTGATCTCGATATCTTTTCTATTATTCCTGATCGGGAGTCCGCAATCGTTGAGGGCACAGGATCAGGAGGCGAAGGTGGAAATATCGTCGAAGCCGAATAAAGTGAGTGCCGGGGATCAGCGGAAGTTCGATTACTTCTTCTATGAAGGGCTGAACCTGAAGGCAGCCGGGAAATTCGATGCCGCTTATGATGCCTTTAACCATTGTCTGGCGATCGATTCGACCGCCTCGGCCGTCTTATACGAACTTTCTTCGTTTTATGCCCAGCTGAATCGTCCGGAAAAGTCGCTGGAGATGTTGCGGCGTGCGGTGGCTTACAGTTCCGATAATTTTACCTACCGGCTGGCGTTGGCGACAATGAGCCGCAACCTCGGTATGTTCGGCGAGGCGTCGGACGAGTATGAGAAGCTTGTAAAAGATTATCCCGGAAAACCGGAGTTGAACTATTACCTGGCGGATGCGCTTACGCAGGAAGGTGAAATCGGGAAGGCGATCGATGCTTATGACGCCCTCGAATCGTCCATAGGCATGAGCGAGGCGCTTTCCATGCAGAAATATAAATTGTATAATGCGTTGGAGCAGAACGATAACGCGTTCAAAGAGGTGGAAAAGCTTGCCGCCAAATTCCCGATGGAATCCCGCTATCAGATCATTTTGGGGGATCTCCACTTGGAAAAGAATGATACGGTCAAAGCGTTGAAATATTATCAGAAAGCACACGAAATCGATCCGGAAAGTCCCTATTACATTGTCTCTATGGCGAACTATTATGAAGTCGTCGGTAATAAAGACGCCGCCGAGACGCAGATACGCAATGCATTAGTGAACGAGAAATTGGATGTCGAGACGAAAGTCGGTATCCTGTCCCGTTATATTCTCAAACTGCAGCAGACGAAGAAGGGGACCGAGAGTGCGAATGCCCTTTTCCAGACATTACTGGAACAGCATCCGGAAGATACCGATCTGAAACAGATGTACGGCAGTCTGCTGGTTGCGCAGGGGAAGACTGATGAGGCCCGTTTCCAGTTTCAGCTGATTACCGAGATGGAACCTTCGAATGCTGCTGCCTGGCAACAACTCTTGAATCTGGCGTTGAAGTCGGAAGACATTCCCGAAGTGATCCGTATCTGTACCCGTTGCCAGGAGCTTTTCCCCGATGCACCGGAGTATTACTTTTATCTTGGGATCGCTTATTTCCAGCAGGAAAAGTATCAGGATGCACTGGATACATACAAAGCCGGCCTGGAGATTATCCCGGAGACGAACGTCGGGTTGAAGTCTGATTTTTACGGACAGATAGGCGATATCTACTATCAGATCAAGAATATGCCGGAAGCCTATAAAGCGTATGATGAAGCGTTGAAGTACAACGACAAGAACGTGGTCGTCCTCAATAATTACGCCTATTTCCTCTCGCTGGAAAAGAAAGATCTGAAAAAGGCGGAACGGATGAGTGCATTGGCAGTCAAACTGGAACCGAACAATTCGACATATCTCGATACGTATGCCTGGATATTCTTTGTACAGGGAAACTATACGCTTGCCAAGATATACATAGAGAGCGCGCTTGCCAACGATACGACCAAAAGCTCCGAGCTGGTAGACCATTACGGCGATATCCTCTTCATGAGCGGCGATAAGGAAAAGGCGCTTGAACAATGGAAGAAAGCGAAGGAGATGGGAAAAGAAAGCGATGTGCTGGATCGCAAGATCGCAGAGGGAACCTATATAGAAGAGGAGGTCAAGAATGAATAAGATAAGCCTTGCCTTTGCGCTGGTCTTTTTTATCGCCCTGTCGTTCACAGGTTGTAAATCGACCAAGAAAGTCGGTACGGTCGAAGCGGGCGGGGCGAAAGCGCATAACGAGTTCTTTACGCTTATGCAGGAGCAGGCGTTCAAGTATGAAACCCTGACTGCACGCCTGAACGTGGACTTGAACTTGCCGGGCAACAATATGAGTTCGCGTGTGGATCTGAAGATGGTAAAAGACAGTGCTTTCCAGTTGTCCGTGCAACCCTTTTTAGGTATCGAGGTTTTCCGCGCCGAGATCAGTGTGGACAGCGTAAAGGTGATCGACCGTATGAACAAGCGCTATGTGGCTGACAATTATGCCAACCTGAAAGGGCAGACACCGATCGAGTTCAATTTTTATAATCTGCAGGCACTTTTCACCAACCGTCTGTTCCTTCCCGGACAGCAGGGGATCAGCCCGAAGCTGTACAACCGCTTTAAGCTGAAGCAGGACGGGCCCGCAGCCGAAATACAGGTAAAAGACGTGATGGGGTTGCTGTACACCTTTATGGCGGACGGGGAGGAGAAGATTCTCTCAACCTGTATTTCCGAACCTTCGGACCGTTACGCCTTGCAATGGGATTATGCTGATTTTCGCTTGGCAGACGGACAGCCTTTCCCGATGAGAATGGATGTGCAGGTGATGAAGGATGGCGCTTCGCAAGGAGGAGTCACGTTGCATTTCTCCCGCATGCAGACGGATGTCCCGGTGAAAATGGATTTTTCCATTCCTGCCAAATATAAACGTATCACGTTGTCTCAGATCATCAAATCGTTGAGTAGTAATAAAATGTAAGATGAGATACTTCTGGCTCGTCATATTCGTGCTGTCGGTCGGTTCTGTTTCCGCACAGAACTCGGCAAGAGTACGCGAACTCGAAAAGCAGCGTAAAGCCGCACTTGCCGAGATCGAGATGACCAGCCAGCTATTGGACGAGACGCGGCAGACGGCGCGTAACTCGCTGAACCGGCTGAACCTGCTCTCCAAACAGATCCTTTCTCGTAAACAGGTCATCAGCCTCCTGAACCAGGAGATCGGGGAAATAGACAAGCAGATAGCCGCTTCCCGCCGGAACATTTCCCAATTGGAAAAAGAGTTGGGGAATAAGCGGCAGAATTACGGGAAATCGGTTCAAAGCATATACAAACGCCGCAGTTCGCAGGATAAGTTGTTGTTTATCCTTTCCGCCGACAATTTTGCCCAGTCCCTTCGCCGTATGCGTTACCTTCGCGAGTATGCCGACTGGCAGAAGAAGCAGGCTTCCGAAATTATCGGTAAGCAGAAGGAAATTGTCGGCAAGCAGAAAGAACTGGAAAAGACACGTGCCGAGAAGAACGCCTTATTGGGTGCGCGGGAGGATGAAAGCCGTAAGCTCCAGACCGAGGAATCGAGCCAGAAAGAGGAGGTGCAGCAGTTAAACAAGAAACAAAAGCAGTTGCAGGCCGACCTGAAAAAGAAGAAGAAGCAGGCTGATGCTTTGAACCGCCAGATCGAAAAGCAGATAGCCGAAGAAATCGCCCGCGCCGAAGCCGAAGCCAAAGCTGCCCGCGAACGGGCGGCCCGTGCTGAAAGGAACCGTTTGGCACGTGAAAAGGCGGCTGCTTCAGGAAAGAAAGTCCCTGAAACAAAACCGGAGACGGAGCCGGTCCGCGAAGAACGTGTCGCCGACACCAAAGGCGGGTATGCCATGACAAAGGCCGAGAAGCGCTTATCCGATGATTTTGCAAGCAATAAGGGGCGTTTGCCTTATCCTGTGTCCGGCCGCCATACGATTGTCGCTGCCTTCGGCGAACAGCAGCACCAGGAATTGAAGTATGTCCGTACGAATAACAGCGGTATAGACATCCAGACCGCTCCGGGTACGGATGCCCGCGCCGTGTTCAATGGTGAGGTGACGCGTGTGTTCGTTGTTCCGGGATATAACAATTCGGTCATTGTCCGCCATGGTAACTATTTGACGGTATATAGCAACTTGAGCCAGGTCTATGTGAAGGCAGGCGATAAGGTGAGTACCCGCCAGGCGATCGGAAAGATCTTTACCGATACAGAGGACGGCAATGCCACGATCCTTCATTTCCAGCTTTGGAAAGAAAAGACGAAACTGAATCCGGCTCCGTGGCTGGATTGACGAAAAGGCGCATTGAGGCTGACCGGGGGCGCGTCACGACGGATGTAGCAGGTGTGTCAGGGCTGATCGTCGTCATGTGTCAACCGGAGTTTCCGGAGTGCGAACCTCACATCCTCTTTATTGATCAGAAAGTCCTTTGGGCGAGTTCCTGTTTTCCTGCAGAAAATAATCATGGAGAATGCCAGCATGGTGCTGAATGCGATACTGGAACTGATGGCCGATCCGAACACTCCGTAGTGCGGGATCAGCAGGTAGCCCGAAACAAGCAGGCTTATCAAACCGACAAAAGAACTGCCCGTGCTGTAACGTATTTTGCCGCTTCCGGTAAAATATTGGCATAGTATGCTGTTGCAGGCCAGTGCTATGATTCCGGCCGACAACCCTGTTATGACGTTGTGCATCCCTACGAACTCGGCGCTGAACAGATAATCCGTATAGATCCATTCCGGTATCAGAAGAATGCAGCCGGTCGCAAGTGTGATGGCACAAAAAGTTAGTTTGAAGAACCGGAGCGTGATTTGTTTTTGCTCGCCGGGTTTATGTGTCCGGGCAACGCGGCTGTATGTGATAAAGCCGATGCTGCGATTGATATGCCAGACGCTCTCGGAAATCTTGGTTCCCGCATCCAGCAGTCCGACGCTTCCCAACCCGGCAAACCGTTGGATCAGGAAATAGTTGAGGCGGGTAGTCAGGATCTCGGCAATATTGTCCGCACTTCCCCAAAGCCCGTAAGCAAACATCTCTTTCAAAAGAGCGTATTGGGAGCGTCCCTTCCGGGGATCTGCCTCTTTTTTGTTCAGAAACGGCAGGAGTAGGAAAAGGCTGACGAGAAACGCGATACCGTTTGTGAAATACATTCCCCACAGGTAAGCGGTTACGTTCCGTATCTTCAATCCGTAATAAAGGAATAATAAGACAAAAAATAGTAATCCTCCTTGCAAGACAAAGGTCAGGTTGAACCCGAAAATCTGATTCTTTCCCAACAGGAAACGGGAGTTTGCGGCAACGAGGGAGGTCAGAATGGAAAGAATATAAATATCAAGGGCGTGCCCTTCGGGAAGTACTCCGAGGATGGCCATGCTGCCGCAAGCGATGCCAGCTCCGGCGGGTGTCCAGCAGTAAGAGGGTAAAAATACGGCTTGCATGGAATAGCGGTTCATGAAATAGATGATCGTATTTCCCGCCAATATTCCGCAGAACATGGTGGCGATTCCTACTATCGCCAGAATCAGCCCGACCAGTCCGACTCCTTCGACACCCAATACCTTGGCATTGACAAAGATCAGTGCCAGGTTCAGGATGGCGATTAGGTAACGTGTGCCGATGGTTGTGAAGAGGTCCCTCATATTAATTGAAAGTTTGAAGAAAGAGAGGATGCGGTAGAATGATCTTGCTCTTTTTCAATTGTCAATCGTCAATCGTCAATTGGTCGAGCAGCTTGATATACATATCGATTGCTTCCCGTATCTCCATCAGGCCGATATATTCGTCGGCGGCATGGGAACGGGCGGAATTTCCCGGTCCGATTTTCACGGAAGGGAAGTGCATGAGGGCCTGGTCGCTCAAAGTAGGCGAACCGAAAGGCTCTTTTCCCATCATGACGGCACGGCGTACGAACGGATGTTGCAAATCTGTACGGGTGGAGTTGAGGCGGAAGCTGCGGGCCTTTATTTCGCAGCCGACCTGCGATTTGATCAGTTCGAACAGTTTTTCGTTGGGATAGAATTCGTTTGTCCGGATATCGACGGTGAATTCGCAGCGGTCCGGAACGACATTGTGCTGTGTCCCGGCATGGATAATCGTGACGCTCATCTTTACCGATCCGAGGAAATCGCTTTTTTCCGGGAACTGATAGGTGTTGAACCACTCGATGTCTTTCATCGCAAGCGTGATCGCATTGATCCCCTCGTTCCGGGCGGCGTGTCCTGCCTTGCCGGTGCTGACACAGTCCAGTACCATCAGCCCCTTTTCAGCTACGGCAGGTTGCATGCCGGTCGGTTCGCCGACAACGGCGAATGCGATGGGGGGAAGGTCGGCAAGAGCGCTTTCCAGTCCGTTCTTGCCGGAAACTTCTTCTTCGCATGAAGCCAGGAAGATCAGGTTGTAGGGTTGTTCCTTCCCTGATAACACCCTGAATGCTTCATAAAGAGAGACTACGCTCGCGCCGGCATCATTGCTGCCAAGGCCGTACAGACGCTCGTCTTCCGTCTCCTCCGGATTGAACGGATCTTTCGTCCAGCCCGAAGCCGGCTTGACAGTGTCGATATGGGAGTTGAGCAGCAGAGTTGGTTTGTCCAGATCAAAACCGGGAGCGATCAGCCACAGATTATTCCCTTTGCGGTTCACCTTATACCCGGCTTTTTCCCAGCTCTGTTTGAGAAAATCAGCCGTTTCTCCCTCCTCCCTGCTGAAAGAAGGACGTGAAATCATCCCTTTTAATAGGTCTATTGCGTCGTAGTACATGATTATGTTTTATTCCGTTAATATTCTATCCACCGTCTCCCTGTCTTTTTTCAGTTGGTCGATCAGCTGGTCGAGGGTGTCGAATTTGATGTCGCCTCGTACGTGTTGTATGAACGTGACTGTTATTTCGTTATTGTAGATGTCGCCTGAGAAGTTGAGGATGTTTACTTCCAGCGTGATGTTGTCCCCGTTGTCCAGGGTCGGGCGGTTGCCGATGTACAGCATTCCCTTGTAACGCTGTCCGTTCAGATATACCCGAACGGCATATACGCCGATGCCCGGAATAATCTTGTAAGGCTCGTCCACTTGGATATTGGCGGTCGGGAAACCTAATTTCCGGCCGACCTTATAACCGCTGACGATACTTCCCCTCAGCCCGTAAGGATAAGTCAGCAGATGAGCCGCCTCCTCCACACGGCATTCCGCAAGGAGTTTCCGTATTTCGGAAGAACTGACGGCCGCCTCTCCTTCGCTGTATTGCGAAGCCTTGATAACCCGGATGCCGCAAGTTTCGCCATAGGTTACATACTGCTCGAAGCCATCCTCGCGGTTATGCCCGAAACGGTGGTCGTAGCCGATCAGCAACGTGTCCACATGCAACCGGTCTGCCAATACGGTAGTGATAAACTCTTTTGCCGTCAGGCGGGATAGTTCGAGGGTGAAGTCCAGCACGATACAATAGTCGATCCCGGTGGAAGCCAAATGTTTCAATTTCTCTTCGAACGAATTGAGCAACTTCGGCTGATAGTCGGCATGCAGGACAGCACGGGGATGTTCGGGAAACGTGATGACGGCGGAAGGCAATCCAGCGGCTTCGGCCACCTGCTTCAGTTCGTGAATCAGAAAACGATGTCCCAGATGAACTCCATCGAAAAAGCCGATAGTGGCTACCAGCCTTTTCCCTTTCAATGTCTCCGTGTCTCTTACAACTATCATCTTTGCAGTCTTAAGTGCTTATAATTATATCTACAAAAGTACATAAAAACTGCGAGTAATAATAATACGGAAATAAATCGTACATTTGGAAAGTGATTTGAACGAAAAACATTTGTATTAAGTTTATATGAAAAAAACATGTATCTCCCTATGCCTGATCGTCTTTGCCGTACTTCAGGCATACGCTGCATCTTCCTGGAAAGAGACAAGAACGGTCGTCTTTACTCCCGCAGGAAGTGAAAAAACACATCTGCTCCAACCCGATCAGAGTATCTCCGAAACCGTTACGTTCGGACAGTCCGGAATCCCGACGCGAAAATTTTTACGTGTGATCGGAGGGGTGAAGATGCCTGCTCCTTTCCAGAACAGAGGTGAAGAAATGTTCCGCCGGTCCGAGTTTTATATTGACGACAACTTGGATTCGGTGATCCGTAAAAAGGACCGTTATTCGCTTTATTTCAAAGGCGAAGACGATAATTTCGAGCGCCATGCCTATTACCGCATTTCCGGTAAGTTGCTGAAACCGGGTGAACTGACGGTAACGCTGCCGGTCGTGAAGAAACAGGGTTTGACTGTTTCCGGGAATGGTGATTTCGGAGTCGAGATCGAATTGTTCTACCGGAAACCGGGACGGGCGGCTGACGATATCTATGACAAGCCGGATACCGTGCTTTACATGCCGGTCTCGGAAGGTACGGGGAAATATCAGACGGTGTCTGAGACATTCACATTGCCGGAAAATGTGGCTTGTGCTTTCCTGCGTATCGGCGGGACGCATTTCAGCGGCGAATGTTGGGTGGAAGCTCCGCGCCTGATACAAAACAAGAAAGCGGTTTGCTCCATACCGTTCACCAAGTTTGCCCAAAAACCGGACAACTACAACTACTGGATCGGCTGTAACCTCTCAACCCGCAGCTGGCCGATGTGGAAGCTCGAATTTAACGGGGAGACGTTTTTCGAAGGAAACATCTTCGACCGCGCTTCCAATGTGGCGGACTTCTATATCCCGCTTCCGTCTTCCTTGCATGGCAGTGGAGAGATGAAGCTGACGCTTCGGAAAGAGCCGCATCGCGCTGCTTATCCGTATGAACTGCGCGGCCTGGAGATCATCGAAGAGACCGCACGCGATTTTGAAGTCGTTTCCGTTCCTGAATATGTTGCCAAAAACGCCTCTTTCGGTATATTGGTAGAAACGAACAGGCCGAATGTCAGCCTCAAAGTGAAGGCAAACGGTGCTGCCACTCCCGCCGAGCAGGAGTGCCTGTTTGAAACTCCCGGCCTACATGTCGTGGAAATGCGTGCAGGCGAGGCTGGTCACGCCATCCCGCTGGTGTTTGACGACGGCAGCCGTACGGAACAGGCGCAAATCCGCCAGGTGATCGACAAGGAGGCTGAACAGATCTACCTTTCGTCTGGTGACGAAATCTATATCGACAAGCAATATACGCCGTATGATTATTTCTTCAAATGGTATGTTTCCAACCGGATCGGTAACTGGTATCAGTTCCGTCCTTCCTACCAGTGGAGCGGTTTCCGAGTAGCTGATCCTGCCGTCATCGGCCATTACACCCGGTTGCTGGACCAGTTGAAAATCCCGTATGCCTGGCAAGTCGAAGGACGTACGCTGGCAGGAAGCCGGATCAATCCTTCTTTGGAAACATTGGCTACCCCGATGTTCCGTGGCAAGCAGGCGCATGAGAATGACGGCGGCTACTATTACTGGCAGCATTTCCAGTATCAGGGAGTCTTCTCCGATATGGCGGCACGCAACCGCCCTTATGGTGGAATCTTTGCCAAACATCGTCCGATTTATACCGACCACGGCGTCTTTATCCATTATGATCCGGAAGGGGTGACGGACATGGCCGACGGCGCCCGCAAGCTCGTTGCCAATTTCCGCTATTCCAAAGGTCCGAGCACGCGCCATACGGGACCGTCCACGCTGTTCCGCTATCTGTATCAAGCCGGTTACGACTGGCTGGGAGCCGAACAGATGTACGGGCCGGAAGAAATCATACTCTCTTCCCTGCGTGGTGCATCCCGCGCCTACAGCCGTCCGCTTTACGGGACGCTTCATGCCATGCAATGGGGCTCAGGGCCGTTTACTGATCCGAAACATTCTCTGCGCCTGTATATGTCGCTGGCCGTTGCTTATATGCACGGTTCTTCCCATATGAATACGGAAGAGGCCTTGTGGACGGATGAATATATGAACGACCGTTATTCCGTTTCCGGCAAGGAACATCTGTTTGCCCAGCATCAGATGCTCGATTTCGTGGAAACGCATTCCCGCCGTGGCGACCTGAGAAGCAATATTGCCGTGATCCAGGGGCGTAACGACGCCTGGAAGTCGTTCGGTCGTGGCAGCCTGTGGTCGCAGAAGGGTGATAAATGGAAGTTCAATAAGGTATGCGAGAGTTTCGATCTGCTGAATGTCTTCTATCCGGACAATATCGTGGATGGCTGCGGGCCGGAAGGTTGGTTTACTTCCACCCCTTACGGTACGGTTGACTTGCTTCCTGTCGAAGCGCCGCAAGACGTGATGGACCGGTATAAGGCGATGATCTTCCTCGGATGGAACAGTTACGACGCGAATTTTTTAATTTTTACAAAATATAACAGCAGCGTACATTGATTTCAATTT
>OLQD01002374.1_pt1 | contig 13710 bp, 10 predicted proteins | sample 1672841 | NCBI WGS metagenome assembly OLQD01 (sample SAMEA3136729, study PRJEB25190) | human gut metagenome | biome: human gut; feature: human-associated habitat; material: faeces | place: Austria | collected 2013 | reverse complement strand
GCTCCTTCCGCGTGCAGCTTTTTGGTGCTTCGCCTAAGCCCCTGTTTGCTCCCCCAACTTTCCGTGAAGAATATCATGCTTCCGGTGACGCCGTTGCTGCCGCATCCTCCGCGACATACACCGCCGCCCCATCCATGCTTGCATTCTCCAGCAGTTCTGTCAGGAACAAGTACAGCGCATGATGATCCCGCGCCAGATTATACCCCGATAGAATCAGCAGTTCGCCGGAATCCGCCAGCACCATCAGCGTAATCTTGTCCTCGCCGTCGCCAAAGGCATCGTTCACCACGCCGCCGAGAATGCAGAAGCCGGGCTGGGCGTCAAAATCCATCGTCTCGCTGGTTTTGGGGTCGAAATCCTGCATCAGGATGGGCAGCGCCGCCGCCGGGTCTTCATCCGGCACGCGGGGAATCACCATCGCCACCACGCGCGAATCTCCCCGCACAAGCGTGATGCGCCCCTCCGCCATCTCCACATGCGCGTCCTCCGGCAAAACCACGTTGAAGGGCGCAAGCGCGCTTTCCGGCACGGCGGTCAGCATCGGCGTGGGCGCGGGCGTGCCGGTCGGGGCGTCCGTTTCTTCCGCCAGCGGGCAGGAGAAGGTTATCAGGGAAAAAAGAAGCATCAGGCAAAGCAGCCGCGTCATGCGCCGCATGGTCATGCACCTCCGTCAAAAGCAGTTTCGTGTCTTCATCATACCGCATTTGCGCGCGGATGTCAATTTGCGAAATGTAACACTTCCTTTTAGGGGAAAATTATGATATGATAAGGGCGGAAATTCCCGCAACACGAAGGAGGTTTTTCCCTTGATGCAGAAAATCATCCGCCACCTGTTCTGCCAGCCGCACATGGCGCGCCGGATTGTTGTGCTGATTCTCAGCGTGACGATTATGGGCGCGTGCGTGTCGGTGTTTGACCGCATTCAGTTCGGCACAGACCCCGCGTCCGTGCTGAATCTGGGCGTTGCCAATAAGCTGCACATGCTCCTTGGCACCTACCAGATGCTCTTCTACGGCGCGCTGCTCATCGTCGTGATGGCGATGCGGCAGTGGGAGTTCATCGGCCTGGGGTCGATTGCAAACATGGTGCTTGTAGGTTACTCGAAGGACTTGTTCGATGTTATCTTCAGCGGTCTGAACATCCTCAACCGCGACGCAATGGGCATGACGGAGCGCATCTGCTGGCTTGTGCCGACGCTGGGCGTGTTCATGGTCGCCGTGGCGTTCTATATGGTGGTGGAGCTTGGCAGCGGGCCGTATGACGCGATTCCGCAGATTATCTCGAAGTACGTCAAGAAGATTCCCTATGCCGTGATTCGCATGATTTATGACCTGTCTGCGATTGCCATCGGCTGGCTGCTGGGCAGCACGGTCGGGGTGGTGTCGATTGTTACGGGCTTCTTCCTCGGCCCGATTATCGCGGCGATTGCGAAGAAATTCCGCCCATGGTTTGCGTAATTTCCCGGAGGTGACATGATGCTCGCCGAAAGAATGGAATTGCTGACGAAGCGCCCGCAGGGAACGCTTTTCCCTCCAGCGCAGAACCGCGCGGCATGGGAAGCGCTGCCCGCCGACGACCGCATGGACATGGAAACGTTCATTGCCAAGTGGCGCGGTACGCCCTACCCGATGCTGCTGCTGAGCGACTACGCCGCGTTCGTCCGCACGGGCAGCCGCGCACAGTGCGAAACGCCGTATTTCGCGCGTCGGCGGAAGCTCATCGCGGCGGTATTAGACGTGTGCCTGCACGGAGAATCGGCGGATTTGTCCCCGGTGGAGGATGGCTTGTGGTGCATCTGCGAGGAAACGACGTGGGTGATCAGCGCCCATGCGAACCTGACGGCGGCGCACCCGTTTCCTATCAGCGGCGAACCGATACTGGACTTGTTCGCCGCGCAGACTGCCATGGTGCTGTCCTTTACGCTGACGCTGCTGGGCGATTGGCTTGACAGCTCCCTGCGCCAGCGGGTGACGGCGGAAATTCAGCGCCGCGCGATTGACCCGTTCCTGCACCGCAATACTGACTGGTGGATGGGGTTCACACGCAAGGATTTGTGCAACTGGACGCCGTGGATTGTGTCGAACGTGATGTTCTCGGCGCGCTGCCTGCTGGACGATCCGCTGCCTGTGTACCGCCGCGCCTGCGGGATGCTCGATGCGTATCTGCGCTGCATTCCGGCAGACGGCGGCTGCGACGAGGGTGCGGCGTACTGGAACATGGCGGCGGGCAGCCTGCTGGACTGCCTTGAACTGATGGCGGAAGCCGGGCTGACCTGCTGGGACGAGCCGAAATTGCGGAACATGCTGCGCTTCCCGCTACTGATGTCGCTGGGGAACGGCTATTTCGCGAACTTCGCGGACTGCGACGCGCGCCCGGTGATGTATGGCGAGCGATTGCAGCGCGCGGGCGAACTGCTTCGCGATGCGGCACTGACGGCGATGGGGCAGAACCTGCGCGGTCAGCCGACGGACTGCATCGGCGACGTGCCGCACTTTTCGCGCCTTTTGCAGCGGCTGTTCCATCCGGCTGGCGCAGGTCAGACGGCAGCGGACACGCAGGACACGCTGCTGCCGGATTTGCAGGTGCGCATCATCCGCCGGAATGGCTGGACGCTGTGCATCAAGGGCGGGCACAACGGCGAAAGCCACAATCACAACGACGTCGGGTCGCTGATGGTGTATGTGGACGGGCATCCGCTGCTGGTGGATGCGGGCAACATGGTTTATACCGCGAAAACTTTCTCCGATGCGCGCTACACGCTCTGGAACTGCCGGAGCATGTACCACAATGTGCCGCTGATTGGCGGATTCGAGCAGTGCGCCGGGGCGGAGTACGCCGCGCGGAACTTCCGCACCCTGCCGGACGGCGCGTCGCTGGACATGGCGGGCGCGTATCCGGCGGAAGCGGGCGTGCTGTCGGCGATTCGCGGCGCATTGGTCACGACGGACGGGGTTCAAATTGCGGACGAAATCACCCTGCAAGCGCCGGAAGCCGTCACGTTCACCATGCTGGTGCGGGAGAAGCCGGAAATCCGTCCGGACGGGATTGAATTTGCGCACGCACGGATGGAAATCAGCCCCATGCTGGCGGCGGCGGTGGAAGAAATCCCCGTTACCGACGCGCGGATGGCGAAGAACTGGCATGGGTCGCTCTGGCGGATTGCGCTGACGGCGGAAGCGGGCAGGCATCATCGGCTGTCCATCAAAATCAGCAGAAATAATTTTGCAAATCAGGAATGAAGTTGGAAGGGTCATTCGTTGTATCATTGGAAAGCCGATGGAAGGAGGAAACTTCCTTATGAAGAATTTCTGGAAAATTGTGATGCTGACCGTCCTGTGCGTGTCGCTGCTGTGCGGTGTGACGGCGATGGCGGAAGCCGACCGTTTTCAGTTTGAAAAAACAAATTTGACCGTCTTTGAAGGCAATACGCTGGAATTGTCGCTCATCCGGCAGGGCAATTGCGCGGCGGACGGCGAATTGACATTTGTCAGCGGGCGCGAGAACATCGCGGCGGTGGATGAAAACGGTGTGGTAACGGGGCTGACGAAAGGGCAGTCGACGATTACCGCGACGCTCAAAACCGAGAAGCGGACGTGGAAAGCGTCTGTCACCGTGACGGTGGCGCGCGCCGTGACGGACATTGCGGTGAACGAAACGAGTCTCACGCTCTATGATGCGGCAGATCCGCTCATCAGTCACCTGACGGGCGGCGCGGACGGCCGCGTGCTGCTGCTGCGCAAAGGCAAGCAGGTGTCGATTCGGGCGACGCTGTCCCCCAATGACGCGAACAACCGCCGTTATACCGTCGCTTCGTCGGATACGGACGTGGTGCGTGTGAGCGGGTCAACGCTGACGGCGCGCGGCGCGGGCGAGTGCATCGTGACCGTGGCGAGCGAATCGAACCCGGAAGTCAGTGTGGATTACCGCGCCATCGTCATCACCCCGGTAACGGGCGTGACGGTGACGGCGGACACCAAAACGCTCTTTATCGGCACAACGGCGCAGCTGACCGCGACGGTGAAGCCGGCGGATGCGTCCATCACGGGCGTGAAGTGGGAGAGCACGAACGAGAAAGTCGCCGTTGTGGATGAATACGGCGTGGTGACGGGCGTTGGGCGCGGACAGGCGACCATTCGCGCGACGGCGGCGGATGGCGGCGGTCAGCGCGCAAGCGTGAACGTGACCGTCAAGCAGCAGCCGGAAAGCATCACCCTGAGCGGCTTAAGCGGCAATATTCGCGTGGGCGGCGGCGTTACGCTGAAGGCGACCGTGCTGCCGAACACGACAAGTGACAAGGCGGTTGTGTGGTCTACGTCGGACGCGAGCGTCGCGACAGTGAGCGCGAACGGCTACGTCAAGGGTGTACGCGCGGGCAGCTGCATTATCACCTGCCAGAGCAAGACGTTCCCGGAGGTCTATGCGCAAATCGACGTGACGGTGTATGCGCCGGTTACGTCCATCACCTTCAACGAGAAGAAACCGTCCGTGGCGGTGGGGCGCAGCATTGCCCTCAGCTGGACGGTGAAACCGCAGGACGCGACGGATTCGTCCGTCAGCTTCTCGACGAACAAGCCGGATGTTGTGTCGGTGTCGGATGACGGCATCGTGACCGGTCTCAAGCGCGGTGAATGCTACGTCTACGCGACCGCGAACGACGGCAGCGGCAAAAAGGCGACCATCCGCGTGACGGTGACGCAGCCGGTCACGGGCGTGACGATGAAGCATACCTCGCAGAACGTGGGGCTGAACAAGTACACCACGAATACCGCTATTCTGGAACCCGCAAATGCCGACAACAAGAAGATGCAATGGACAAGCCAGGATGAGCGCATTGCGACGGTATCGGGCAACGGGCTGAATCCGAAAGTGACGGGCCGTGCATGGGGCACGACGACCATCATCGGTACGACGGATGACGGCAGTTATGTCGTCACCTACACCATCAACGTTGGCAGCAGAAAGGATGCGCTGCGCATCACGAATCTGTGGGCGGAAAACAACGCGGCGAAGATTGTTGTTTACAACGCCAGCAACCTGACCATCACCAAATTCTACTACACGATTTACCTTTACAATGCCTTCGGCGAACCGCTGGTCTGCAACACCGACGGGCGGTCCTTCTCCTTCACGGGCACTTACAACTTCACCCTTGCCCCCGGTGAAGCGACCCGCCACGGGCAGTTCTCCTTCGGGCGCGAGTACATCAAGCCCTACGGCGTGGGGCAGGTGGTCATGCGCATCAATGGCTACGACATTGAGGGCGGTGAGCACTACGATATTCCCGCCAATGACCAGCCGGAATTCACCTGGAAGGCCACGATTGACGACGGACAAGGGTAATCCCGATGCCGCTTCTGGAAACAGGAGCGGCGCTTTTTAATTGGGAGTGAGAAGTTGAAAACAAGAGGCAGCAAATGGGCGATTTCTCATCAGCGTCAGCAACAAAAGAAGTATTTTTGCAGCTATCTTGACACGCTTTTTCACCTGTGCTACACTGTGAGCGGTTGAAGAATGCCGTGTTCTTCGACCCTTTGCGGTATCCCAATAAATTGGATCTATCAATAGGTAATGTTTTTATTCACAGGGGAGGTCATCCGAATGAATACAACCCTGCTGGCAGCGCTGGCGCTGGGCGGCGCTGCGCTCTCGGTCAAGAAGCCGACGCAGAACCATAACCTGATGCGTCTGCCGTCCTTCCGGGGCATTGCGGAAGTCCGCGCAAGTCTGCCGGGACGGATGCGGCTCTATCTGCCCGCCGTATCCGCCAACCACGAAGCCGCAGAGGAAATGAAGCGGCAGCTGGAAGCAACCGGCGTGGTGCATGAAGTGACGCTCAACTTCCGCCTGTCTACCGTTCTCATTCGCTACGACGAGACGAAGGTCGAAGCCGCCGTGGTGCAGGGCGCGGTGCTGAAGCTGATGGGACTGACCGACGCGCTGCAGAAAGAGCCGGTCAGCCGAATTCAAAGCGGGTTGAATACGCTGATGTCGGCAATCAACCACGGTTTGCTGGAGGCGACGAACGGTCTGCTTGATGTGCGGACGCTGGCGGGATGCGCGCTGACGTTCGCGGGCGTGAAAAGCCTTGCGGTTAGCGGCGCGGCTGTTCCGGGCGCGATGACGCTGCTCTGGTGGGCAGCCAGCATCTGGAGGCGAAACGACAGTGGGACGAATTGAAACGGCGCTGATACGCCACTACCTGAAGCCCGCTGTGACCAGCGATCTGCCGGGGCGCTTGCGCTTGAGCTTTAAGGGATATCAGATGCTGCCGAAGGAAGCGCTGCCGCACCTGCATTATGTGCAGGACGTGATGACGATGCTGCCGGGGGTGCGGGATGCGCAGGTGAATCCGCGGATTGGTACGGCGCTGGTGACGTATGACGCGAGCATGACCAATCGGGAGGAAATCCTGCGGTGGATTGCGACAGCGGTGGATACGGGGCTGGAATTGGCGCAGGAGATTGACTGGACAAAGAGCGATGTGGGGGAGGAAGAATTGGCGACGATGGCACGCCGCCGCCTCGCCTTGCGGCTGGGACAGACAAAAAAGTAACGGCAAAGACTTGTAAGGGAAAAGCGCCCAAGCCGGGCGCCAGTCAATGGGTGTCGAGAGGGGCTTTGCCCCTTCGCAGGGTCAAGGGACAGCGTCCCTTGTGGGGTTTGGGGCAACGCCCCAACTGTTCCACGGGTGACCATTCCAAAGGAAAAAAACAACAAAGGGCGCAGGCAGCGAAGCGTCCCTGCCAGTAACTTCGCGCTTTCTCAGAAGCGCCCCCCCAAGCTGCTCTTTCCAACACCTATGCTGTGTCGCGCCAGATTGGCGCGACCGTGTAGCTGGTCTTTCAAACATAGCTGGTCTTTTCCGCAAGCAAGGGTTTCGCCTCTGCGGAGGCGACAAAAGGGCAATGGAAACGGACGAAGTCCGCGATCGCCCTTTGGAAACCCTCGGTGCACACTCCTGTTAGTTGAGCCTTTTCACGGCAAGGGTTTGCACAATCGACGCGAAAAAGCATGAATCATTGAATCTGAATTGCCAAATCAAAGAAGGGATAATATGTTCAATCGGGAAACACAGAAAAACTGGATGAAGAGTCAGGTGGCGCATAGCCTTCGCGGGCGGCTGCGGCTCAGAGTAGAAGGGCTGAACTTCCTGAATGACGAGAAGGAAGAAATCGCCCAGATGCTTGCCAACCTGCCGGGCGTGCAGTGCGTGCAGGTGACGCCGATTACCTGCGGCATCCTCCTGCGCTTCGATCCGACCGCGACGGATACGTCGATTCTCTGTGAAGGCGTGGACGTGACGATGGCACGCTATGCCATGAACGCCTACCGCAATCGTCAGGCAGGCAGCAAGCCGGAAGAACCGGAAGTGTCCATGACGACAAAGCAGCTGACAAAGCGGCTGGCGCTCAACGCGGGCGCGGTGCTGCTCGGCCACACGATTCTGCCCGGCAGCCTGCTCGGCGGTGCGATGGCGAGCTTCACGTCGCTGGAAGCGCTGACCAGTCTGGGACTGACGATGCCGATGGCACGGAGCGCGGCGGCGGGTCTGCGCCGCGATATGCGCCCGAACGCCGATTTCCTGACGGTTACGTCGATTGTCGCAAGTCTGCTGCTCGGTACGCCGCATTCCGCCCTGATGATTCTGGCGCTGTCTGACCTCGCGGAACTGATGACGTCCTACACCATCGAGCGCACGCGGTCGTCCATCAAGCAGATGCTGTCGGTGGAAGACGGCGAGGTCTGGAAGGTGCTCTCGGACGGTCGGCTGGAGAAAACGCCGATTGGCAAGCTCGAAGCGGGCGACACCATCGAGGTGCACACGGGCGAGAAAATCGCGGTGGATGGCACGGTGGTGTCCGGCAGCGCGGTTGTTGACCAGAGCGCCATCACGGGCGAATTCGTCCCGGCGGAAAAGCGCAAGGGTGCGGAGGTGTTCGCGGGCACGGTCGTCAAGAACGGCAATATGCAGATTCAGGCGCAGCGCGTCGGCGACCAGACGGTTGTCTCGCGCATCGTCGGCATGGTGGAGCAGAGCGAACTCAAGAAAGCGCCCATCCAGCGCTATGCCGATAAGTTCTCCAACTACCTCGTGCCGCTGAACTTCCTGCTGTGCGCGGCGGTTTGGCTCGTGACGCGCAATCCGCAGAAGGCGCTGAAGATGCTTGTTATTGACTATTCCTGCGGCATCAAGCTTTCGACCGCGACGGCGTTCTCTGCCGCGATTAACACGGCGGTCAAGCGCGGCGTGCTGATTAAAGGCGGCGCGTACATCGAGCAGATGAGCAGCGCGAATACTGTTCTGCTGGATAAGACCGGCACGATTACCGAGGGCCGTCCGCGCGTGACGGGCATGACGATGCTGACCGACACGATGGACGAGACGGAAGTGCTTTCGCTGGCGATGGCGGCGGAGGAAACCAGCACGCATCCGCTGGCAAGCGCAATTTTGACCTACGGGCGCGCGCACGGAGCGAAAATTCCCCCGCATGGCGAAATTGTGACCGAAGTCTCCCGCGGCAGCCGGACGGAAGTCGGCGGCAAGTGCATCCGCGTCGGCAACCTCAAGTACATGAAGGAAAACGGCGTCCGCGCGGATGTCGCGATTCCCGATGCGAACGGCGCAATTCCGAATTACGTTGGCGTGGGGGACAAGATTGTCGCCGTGCTGTACGCCATGGATAACCCGCGCGCAAACGTCCGCCGCGCCATCAACGCCCTGCGCTACGACGGCGTGGGCGACATTGAGCTGCTGACGGGCGATATGGCGGCACAGGCGCAGGCTGTTGCGGAAATGGTCGGTGTGGATGGCTATCAAGCGCAGCTGCTGCCCGAACAGAAGGCAGAGGCTGTCTTGAAGCTGCAAACGCAGGGCAACGGCGTCGTCATGGTCGGCGACGGCATCAATGATGCGCCCGCGCTGGCGTATGCGGACGTCGGTATCTCGCTGGGCAGCAAGTCCACCGATATTGCCATGGAAACAAGCGACGTGGTTATCAACCGCGATGATCCGATGATGATTCCCGAACTGCGCCGCCTGGCGCGCGCGACAATGCGCATTGTGCAGCAGAACTTCGCAATGGTCATCGGCATCAATACCGTCGGGCTGATTCTCGGCGCGGCAAGCGGCATCTCTGTGCTGGCGAGCGCGCTGATGCACAACATGTCCACCATCCTCGTTGTGGCGAACTCGCTGCGGCTGATGGTGTTTCCGCCGATGGAGGGATGATGAATGCGCGATGACAACGTGGGCGCGGTGCATTTGACGGTGCTCAGCGCCATGCCCGGCAGACTTCGCCTGCAATTGGAAAAGCCGATTGAAGGCGAAGCGATTTTCCTGAGCATTCCGGGGATGCAAAGCTGCCGGTATAATCCGCGCATTCAGACGATGCTGTGCTGCTACGACAAGGCGGTTATTTCTGAAAGTGACCTGCTTGTGCGCATCGGTGCGCTGTACGCCCGCTTGCAGCAGACGGCGGTGCTGCACGTCAAGCACTCGGAGGAAGAAGGCTTCTCGATGGCGCCCAGCGGCTATCTGGCGCTTGGCTGCATTGTCCTTGACGGCATGATGACCCTCGCGGGTTCGACGCTCACACGCTACACGCGCTGGCTGTCCGCCGGGGCGACGTTGACCGCCGTGGTTGAGCACGCCTATCAGGAGCTGCACACACGCGGCAGTTTCGACCCGGAAGTGATGTCCGTCGTCTACCTGATTAACGCCATTGGCAAGCCCAACGGTTTTCAGGCGAGTCTGCTGGCGTGGATTGTCACGTTCAGCCGCCACCTGCTGCCGCGCGGCCCGCGGGAACAGGTATATCTGGTTCGGAACGGCGAACACACCACGACGCTCACCCCCGTCGTGGGCAATGAGGACGGCAGCGCCTTTGCTGGAAGCATCTTCCGCCGGAGCGTCGAAGTCTTAGCACATAAAGGGTGACCTAATTCGCTCGTCCGGCTGAAAAGCCTGAACGATAGATACTTGCAAAAAATAAGGAGGACAAACATATGTTGAACCTGAACATGAGCCCGATGGTCAAGGGCATTCTGATTGGTGTGGGCGTGAGTGCGGTTGGTTTCTACGCTTACAAGCACAACGAGGAGAAGGTGGATAACTTCCTGCGCAGCCACGGCGTGAAGGTCAAGACGCCCACTGCGGGCTTTGAGACGATGTCCGTGGAGGACCTGATGCGCACGAAGGAAAGCATCGAAGACCTGATTGCGGAGAAGGAACAGCAGGAGCAGAGCGTGACCGTGGAAGCGGACGCGGCTGTGGCGGCGGAATAACATACCATTCGCATCTTGGAACATTCTCATTTGGAAATAGTATCGCAACAAAAAGCGCGGCGCATGATGGATATGCGTCGCGTTTTTGGGTGGCAAATTATTTTTTTTCCGGCAGATAGAAACGTCAAGGCTGGAAAAATAAAACGGATGAAGTCCCTCCGTATTGCCTCCGCGCGATTGAGCTGCGCGCTTTGCCTTACATTGCCCGCATGTTTATCCCTTTTTATCCTCGCTTTCCCTTCCATCGTTCTCTCCCTTATGCTATAATAAAGCCAATCATCCATCGAAAGGAGGTCTCCGTCATGCTCTTCCCCCTGCGCGTCATCCGGCGCATTCATCGTGAAGGCTTTCGCTGCATCCCCGAAGCTATTCGGTTCCGCATCGCGCTCCATCGCCAGCGACCCTTCCTCCAGACGGAAACCGCCCTGCGTCAAGAGGAGGAAGACGGCTACCAAGCCTTCATCCGCCGGCATGAAGCGCCCCTTTCAGCCCCCTTCACCCCGACCATGCGCTTGTCTTTCCTCATTCCGACTTATAATACGCCGCCGGAGCTGCTGCGCGCGCTGGCGGATTCGCTGCTGCATCAGTCGTGTGGCGCGTGGGAAGCCTGTTTCTATGACGGCGCAAGCACCCGCGCGGACACGCGTGAACTGCTGCAAGCGCTGACGCAGGAGGACAATCGCTTCCGTGTGACGTTCGGCGCGGAGAATCGCGGCATTGCGGGCAACACAAACGCCGCGCTGACGATGGCGACGGGGGAATTTGTCGCGCTCTGCGACCACGATGACTTGCTCGCACCGGATGCGGTTCGCTGCATCCTCGAAGCAGCGCAGGATGGTGCGGACTTCGTTTATACCGATGAGGACAAGGTGTCCGCCGATGGCACGCACTTCTTTGAGCCGCACTTGAAGCCTGATTTCGCGCCGGATTCGCTGCGTTCCGGCAATTATATCTGCCACATCACGGCAGCGTCACGGGCACTGATGAACGCGGTCGGCGGACTTCGCCCCGGTTTCGATGGCTCGCAAGACCATGATTTGGCGCTTCGACTGTCCGAAAACGCGACGAAAATCACCCATATTCCGCGCATTCTCTACCATTGGCGGATGCTGGACACTTCGTTCAGCCATCAAAAAGCGCAGACCTGTGCGGATGCCGCCGCGCGCGCCGTGGCGGATCAGCTCCGCCGCCTGCACATGGATGCCGACGTGACGGTGGAAGAGCTGCGCGTCCGCATTCGGTGGAAAACGCGGCAGATGCGCAGCGTCTGCCTCCTCTGGGGCGAGGGCGATGCGCCGAAGCTGCCGATGCCGTGCATCCGCGTCCGCGATTTGTCGGCGGTCAATGACCTCATCCGCCGGACGGACTGCGACGCGGTGCTGTTTCTGCGCGCCGGACTGCGCCCACTGGATACCGATTGGGTCAGCGAACTCATGCAGTACGCCCAGCGCACGGACGTTGGCTGCGTCGGCTCGGCGCTGCTGGATGACCGTGATTGCTTCCGTCACGCCGGGTATGCGGTGGACGTCCCCGGCGGCGCGGTCAGCCATCAGGCGGGGCAGTGGCGCTATGGGCGGCCGTACATGCTCACTGACCGCATCGTCCGCAACGTGACGGGCGTATCCAGCGCACTGCTGATGATTCGGCGCGACGTGTTCCTGTCCGTCGGCGGATTTTCGCCGTACCAGAGCGACCTTCGCGGCGCGGATTTGGGGCTGAAATGCCAGCAAATCGGGCTGCTCAACGTCTATACGCCGTATGCGCGGATGGCAATGGATATGCGGCTTTCGCTGCTGCCGCCGTGCCTGACGCAGGGTGCGCCGAAGGGGGATTTGCGCCGCTTCCGCCAAACGTGGGGGGAGCACCCGCCGGAGCGCTACTATTCGCCGCTGTTCCGCCCGGACGGCAGCATGTTCATTGACCTTGACCGACAGGAGGGAACGCCGTGACGAAGTGCAAACCGCCGATTTTCGGCGATTCCGTTGTGCTGAAAAAAGGGCTTTGGGTGACGCTCGTGATTGCGCTGGTGCTGGCGCTGTATGGTGCTTTGTTCACCCCGACGTGGCAGACGCGGGCGTTCACCATCGACGCGGCGGCACAGACGCATCTGCATCCGCTGACGGACGGCGAGACGTTCACGCTGCCCCTGCCGGATGGCGGCATCCGCGAAATCAGCCTGCCCGTTACGGCGCTGAGCAGTGAATCCGGCGGCACAGCGACGCTGATCCTGACACGGCAGGGGTTACCGATTTTCACGCAGACTGCCCTGCTGAACGACAGTATCATCCGCGAAAATTTGACCTTCTCGTTTGAACCCGTGGATGCGGACAAACTTGTGCTTACCTTTTCCGGCAACACGCTCCCTGCTTTGGGCATGAGCAGCGGCAATCAGCTGTGCATCCGCCTGTCCGGCACGCGCCCCTCCTGCGCGATGCTGTACTACGGGGTTTTCGCGGCGGTTCTGGTGCTGTTCTGCGTCTGGGAAAGCCTGTTCACCGCACGCTGCGCCGCCGCCGGACGGCAGAACCATCTGCTGCGCCTGCAAGCCGACGTCCGCCGCTACGGCTTCCTCATCGAACAGCTTGTCCGCCGCAATTTTAATACAAAGTATCGGCAGAGTATCCTCGGCGTCCTCTGGAGTTTCCTCAATCCGCTGCTGACGATGCTCGTGCAGTACCTTGTGTTCTCCACGCTCTTCCGCTCCGCTATCGACCACTTCCCGGTGTACCTGATTTCGGGCATCATCGTTTTCAGCTTCTTCACCGAGTGCGTCACGCTGGGCATGGACGCGATTGTCATGAACGCGTCGCTCATCACAAAGGTCGCGATTCCGAAGCTGATTTTCCCGTTCAGCCGCGCGCTGTCAAGCCTTATCAACTTCCTGATTTCGCTGCTGCCGCTGCTTCTGCTGATGCTGCTGACGGGGGTGCGGGTGTCGCCCGCGCTGCTGCTGCTGCCGCTGATGATTGCGCTTTTGTTTCTGTTTGCGCTGGGCGTGACGTTGGTGATGGCGACGCTGAATGTCTTTTTTCGCGATACGCGATTCCTGTGGAGCGTGATTTCGCTCTTGTGGACGTATGCGACGCCGATTTTTTATCCGGATACAATCTGGCCGGAGGGGCTTCGGGGGATTTTCCATTTGAACCCGATGTATCAGCTGATTGATTTTTTGCGGCAGATTGTGATTGCGGGAATCCCGCCGACGCCGGAGCGCTTGCTGGCGTGCGGGGCAGGCGCTTTCGGAATGCTGATGATTGGGCTGGTCATTTTCCGGCGATATGAGGAGAAATTTGTGTTTCACCTGTAAGGGAAAGAGGACAAAAGCGAATAAACACGTGGATAAACACGCGGATAAAGTATGAAGAAGCCGCCAACTCAATCGCGCGGAGGGGTCAAGGGGGGATCCCCCTTGCAGGGTCAAGGGAC
>OLQD01002372.1_pt1 | contig 13720 bp, 13 predicted proteins | sample 1672841 | NCBI WGS metagenome assembly OLQD01 (sample SAMEA3136729, study PRJEB25190) | human gut metagenome | biome: human gut; feature: human-associated habitat; material: faeces | place: Austria | collected 2013 | reverse complement strand
ATTCTTCCGAAGTTTCATTTCATTCCTCCGAAGAATTTTTTATTCCCCACGTGGGCATTTCGAAATATCCACGTGGAAATCACTTTTCACCGACACAGCGTCGTTCTGATATGTAGTCGGCTCTAAATTATTGTAATGAACCGGCGTTGAGTTTTCCCAGCCAGGACTAGCTAAAGGATCAGGTGCGCCATAACGATAGCGCCGGCGACTGCCACGTTGAGCGACTCGCAGTGGTTATCGACAGGCGACGGGATCGTAATTCGCTGAGAGACTAGAGCTGAGAGGTCTGGCGAGATACCATTACCCTCATTGCCTAATACCAATATATAAGGTTGCTCAGGTGCCAGTCGTAACGTACGAAGCGGTGCACCATCGATGAAGGTTCCTATCACAGGTATCTCCGTCTGCGTTAGCATCGTGAGCAGAGCGGTCCTATCGGTGTAGCGATAGACTTGTACACGAGCCAGAGCGCCCATAGTCGCTTGCAGCACCTTGGGCGCATAGACGTCTGCGCATCCCTCTGTGCAGAGGACTTGCCTGATGCCCATCCAGTCGCAAGTGCGTAGCAGTGTCCCGACATTGCCAGGGTCCTGCACATCGTCTAGAAGGAGCGTGGGTTGTTGTATCGCTTGAGGAGCCACTACCGTTGGGATCTCGCAAAGAGCCAATAGCGGACGAGGACTCTTCAGTCCACTCACCCGCTCTATCTGCTTCGGGTCAGGCAGGATCACCGCCTCGGCAATGCTATCTGGGCATCGCTCTAGCAGAGGCTCGACTAGCTCCTCTGTACCAACGAGTAGCTGGCAGCGATAAGCTGGGAGCATCTCGCCGATTAGCTTCTCGCCCTCAGCGATAAAGAGGTTCGACTGCCGACGATACTTCGCCAGCTGCAAGCTTTTAATCAGCTTCACCTCAGCATGGGTGAGGGGGCGGTGCTCTATCTTTGTGCGCTCAGACATACTCTTATATTAATTATAGGTAGACAATCTCCTTGAAGGCGTAGCGTCGCTCCTGCCCCGAGGTGGTCGTTAGGACGAGCTGCCCCTGAGGGCTTACCTCCTGGATTGTCGCATCAAACGCCTCCTCGGTGGCGACATCACGGTAGCGAGCTGGTATGCCTCGCTGGTAGAGGAGGTCGTTGTACTCTGCGTGCAGTGTCGCATAGTCTTGACGAGCGAGTTGCTCCCCTAGATGACGGAGCATCTGGCGGAGGAAAGCTTTCACATCATAAGTCTGCCCCGTCACGAGACGCAAAGAGATCGCTTGCGGGAGCTCAGGCGGGAAGGCTCCCTCGTTGATATTCATCCCGATACCGATGATCGTCTCTGCGACCGAGCCCTCGGCCAGCGCGTTGTGGATCAGTATGCCGGCGATCTTGTGGTCATTGACGAAGATATCGTTGGGCCACTTGATCTCAATCGTATCTTCGCTCGAAAGCTGCTCCTTGTAGCTCTTATAAACCGCTATGGCGGTCGCCTCACTGATAGACCAGATCTGCGGCAAAGGTCGATGCAGACGAAGGAAAATCGAGGGCAGAGCGTTGAGCCGAGGACTGCTAAACCAGCTATTGTTTAGCTGTCCTCGCCCCGCCGTCTGATAGTCCGTATGTATGACGGTCCCCGAGGGGAGGTCGGGACTCTCCTTTAGGAGCTTGACTAGGTAGTCGTAGGTGCTCTCTATGGGGTGGTCTAGTTCGGTTATCTCAAAGGAGATCTTGCTCATTCTGTGCTTGGTTGTAGATGTCTATTCCGAGAGGCAGGAGACGCTGCTGGATCTTCGGGAGCTTGCGCCACACCTGCGCATAGGAGTGACGTAGGAGCCGAGCGATCCACGCCTCAGACTCACTAGTCGGTAGCTCCAGCTGTATCCAGTGCTTCTTATTGAGGTGAAAGGCGGGCTGCAGGTCGCTATGCCGGTCTAGCAATGGCTCTATCAAGTCAGGGTTCACCTTGAGCGACACCATGCCTGGGTCATGCTCCAGCCATAGCAGCGCAAAGATGCGTCGCGACAGACGGTAGGTCACCACCTCTGGACCAAAAGGCGCATCCACCTCGCAGTAGGGCAGCTGGCGACAGAGCTCATCTATTTGGCTTATCCCATTCATTTCAGTACTTTTGTAATCAGTCTTATAGAACCTCCACAAAGTTACATGAAAGTCCTTTACCTCGCCACACACAATGCTCACAAGCTCCTCGAGATCCAGTCGATGCTCGGAGATACTTGCGAAGTGCGATCAGCCTCTTCGCTAGGACACTATACAGCTCCCGACGAGAGTGCCTCCACGCTCCTAGGCAATGCCACCATCAAGGCGCAAGCTCTCTACGACCTCTACCACAAGCCTTGCATTGCGGACGATACGGGGCTCTTTGTCGAGGCACTAGGCGGTGCCCCTGGCGTGCACTCAGCCCGCTACGCTGGCCGTGATGGTGACGATGTGGCTAATAGGAAGCACCTCCTGGACTCCTTAGCCTCACACCCCGAGCCGTGGTGCGCTTACTTCGAGTGTGTCATTGTACTGATCGATAGTCAGGGCGAGCAGCACCACTTCGTGGGGCGTGTAGCGGGACGTATCATAGACCACGAGGAGGGTTCCGAGGGCTTTGGCTACGACAGCCTCTTCGTGCCGGAGGACTTTGACAAGACCTTTGCCATGATGACTCCACAAGAGAAGAATACCATCAGCCACCGCACACGAGCCGTAGAGCAGCTCCGCACATATCTTACCAAGCACAGCCTATGAAAGCCTCCATACACCTACTCCTCCTCTCGCTCCTTCTATGCACTCTCCCGCTAGCAGCTCAGGAGCAGCTGTGGCAGTGGCATCTAGCCGTAGGTGATGTAGAGCTTGTGGCCGATCTGCCCGAGCAGGTACTCTTCACCACAGGGGGCGTCATCGGCACCGTCTCTCCAGAGCATCCCGATGAGATACATCTCCTCGATGGCTTGACACCTATCAGCGACCTTGATGCCGAGATGATCCGCTACTCGCCTAGCCATAAGGTCACCACGGTCTACTACAGATCGGGACGTATAGACCTCATCTACAGCGATCGCATCTACAACCTAGTGGGCATCAGCGATAATAGCATGCTCAACGACAAGACCGCCACACGTATCTTCTATTATAAGGATTACGCCTTCATTGCAGGTCGCTTCGGGCTCATGCAGATAGACCTCAGCAATCATCAGATCGCAGCCACAGCCTTTCTAGGCAAAGAGGTGCTAGACGCTTTCGCTCTAGACGAAAAGCTCTATGCGCTGACCAGCGAAGGGCTGCGCTCGAGCACCCTCTCGCAAAACTTGCAAGACCCCGCCTCGTGGAGCCTCGTCGAGGGCTTGCCGCAGAAGGAGATGATCAGTGCCGCCGCCCTACCCGACGGCTCGCTCTGGTACATAGACAGCCTGCACACCCTCTATCGCTCCACGCTACCCCAGGTCAGTGCCACCCCTCAGACGATGGCGCAGAGTGGCTGGGCTGAGCAACTCTTCCCGACGGCCGATGGAGTGGCAGTCGCAGGAGCCGACTCGCTCATCGTATGGAGAGCTAGTGGCGAGCGCATACGCATCGACCTCCCCGCCCGTCTGCAGAGCCTCTCAGGCGACAGCTCGCTGGATCAGCTATGGTTCACAGCGGGTGGCTCTCTCTACAAAGCCGACCTCGCCTCCGCTAGTGACGGCAAAGTCTCTCTCGAAAAGCTAGTCCTCGAAGCCAACGCTCCGAAGGTCAACAAGCACTTCTACCTCACACACCAGCATGGCAGGCTCTACTCCGTCAGTGGAGGGCGTCGCTCCAACGCTTACTGGCAGCCTGGTCACATACAGATCTACACCCCACCGCGATGGGACAACTGGACCTACTGGCAGATCGTCGAGCAGACCAACTACGTCTCCGTCTACGACCTCGTCTCCATCGCCGTCGACCCTCGTGATGCCGACCATTACTTCGTTGGTTCTTGGGGCGAAGGGCTCTATGAGATACAAGGTCGCCAGGTCGTCAATCGCTATACTCCAGAAAACAGCCCCTTAGTCAGAGCTTGGGACGATGACTCACCCACGGCGCACAACGTCCGTGTCGGCTCGCTATGCTACGACCATAGAGGCAACCTATGGATGGCTCAAGGTCAAGGAAGTATCGCCAACCCCCTCGTGGTGCGCACTCCTGATGGCACGATGAAAGCCATCTCATACCCAGACATAGAGCTGGTCAATGCTTTCGGACCTATGCTGGCTCTGCCCAATGGTGTCAAGTGGTTACTCATATTTCACCGAGGCGCGGATGGCAATAACGGCGTCTTCATCTTTGACGACAAGGGTACGCCACTGGATCAGTCAGACGATGAGTACCGCCTCGTCACTAAGTTTGTCGATCGCACAGGCAAGGAGATCGCTGCCAAGTACTACTACGACCTAGCTCTAGACCCCTCTGGTAGCCTCTGGATAGCTACAGACAAAGGACCCATCAGCATTGCCAGTCCTAGCACATTCATCTCACAAAGCACTCCGCTAGCCTCTAGACCCGTAGGGGGACAGGAGCCCAACCTTTACTATGTCCTCGACAATATGCCCATCACCGCCATCGCCATCGATGCGCTCGGCAATAAGTGGTGTGGCACGGGGTCTGACGGTCTCTACCTCCTCTCCTCAGACGGCACGCAGCTGCTAGCTCACTACACCAAGGACAATAGTCCTCTGCTCACCAACGACGTCCTCTCTCTCGCCATCGACAAGGAGCGTGGAGAGCTCTACATAGCAACCTCAGTGGGGCTTGTCTCCTTATATATAGGCCGAACGAGCGACTGGTCTGCACAGAGCAAAGAGGTCTACATCTATCCCAATCCAGTACGCCCAGAAGATCCCGACCAGGTCACACTCTCCAAGCTCCCCGCAGGTACTACGGTACGCATCTTAGATAGTGCTGGCAATCTGATCTATCAGGAGGTCGCACGGACCGGCGAGCTCACCATCATCACCCGTCTACCAAGTGGTGAGCGTTACCCCTCAGGCATTTACCACGCATTACTATCAGACAGCGAGGGCAAGCACAGCTACTCTATCCCCTTTGCCGTCATATAATCTATACATAAGCTTTTATGAAGAAACTTCTCTTACCCTTACTCCTATTACTATCCAGCATCATGCTACTAGCACAGAGTGAAAGCACCAATCGCACGGACGGAGCCATCACACCAGAGTTCCTGCAGAAGCTCCAGCAAGCTACTCCAAAAGCTCCAGCTGAGCGAGCCCTGCACAACAGCATCGTACAGAACGGCATGGTACTCGCCAATGCCGAGCTCGCGACACCGCCCGACGATCACTTCACCTACCGAGTACCTACGAAGGGGATCACCGATCAGAAGCGGTCTGGACGCTGCTGGCTCTTCACCGGCTTCAATGTCCTGCGGGCTAAGTTCATCAAGGACAACAACCTCGGAGAGTTTTACTTCTCCCACTGCTACTCCTTCTTTTGGGATCAGCTAGAGAAGGCCAACCTCTTCCTCGAGGGCATTCTCGAGACCCGCACGCTCCCCATCACCGACCGCAAGGTAGAGTGGCTCTTCCAGCACCCAATCAATGACGGCGGGCAGTTCACCGGGATCTCAGACAACCTCCTCAAGTATGGTGTCGTGCCCAGCGACGTGATGCCCGAGACTTACAGTAGCAACAACACCTCGCGCCTCTCCTCACTCATAGCCAAGCTCCTCCGTCAGGGTGGAATGGAGCTACGTAGCAAAGCTCAGCAAGGTGCCACACTAGCAGAGCTTCGCAAGGATAAAGAGACTACCCTACAAGCCATCTACCGTCTCCTATGCCTCAACCTTGGCACACCGCCCACAACCTTTGAGTATACCCTCAGAGATGCCGACGGCAAAGTCCTCTCGACCAAGGAGTACACCCCGCTGAGCTTCTACAAGGAGCATGTAGGCGTCAACCTCAAGGATGACTACGTGATGATCATGAACGACCCCTCGCAGCCCTACTACGAGACCTACGCTATCGAGTATGATCGCCATGCCTGGGACGGCAAGGACTGGACCTACATCAACCTCCCGATGGAGGAGATCAAAGAGATGGCCATCGCCTCCCTCAAAGATGGCAACATGATGTACTACTCTTGTGACGTAGGCAAGGAGCTCAATAAAGAGTCTGGCCTACTCACCCTCGGCTACGACGACTACGAGGCGATCACGGGCGTCCCGATGACTATGACAAAGGGCGAGCGCATCGCATCCTTTGACAGTGGCTCCACACACGCTATGACCCTCGTCGCGGTAGATCTAGACAAGTCTGGAAAGCCGACCAAGTGGATGGTCGAGAACAGCTGGGGAGCTACTGCAGGACATCAGGGGTATCTGATCATGACGGACGCATGGTTTGACGCATACACCTTCCGCCTTGTAGTCAATAAGAAGTACCTCACGCCACGTGCCAAGGAGCTTCAGGGCAAGACGCCGAAACTACTCCCCCCGTGGAGTCCTATGTTTCGTGCCGAAGAGTAATCGAGTAGTCGCACAGCGACCATCATCTAAGGTCATCAGATAGCATAACTATCGCGTTGGTCGCTATCTGAGCCAAATTATACAGAGTACCTAGAGCAAGCCCAATCGCTTCGATGAGACGGTTGGGCTTGCTACTTTATCTCATACCGATAGACAACAATAGCTTCTCTTATAGTTAAACGAAAAGCATTACCTTCGCAGTCAGCTACGTTCAGTCAACGAACAAGCTCATCATTAACTATTATGCCGACCTCCAGACTACTACATAACCTGTTGTTTCCTCCGAGACACCTCGCTATCGATGTACTCGTAGAGGCTGTACAGGGCAAGACGATCCTCATCACAGGCGCATCGTATGGTATCGGGGAGGCTTTAGCGCATCGTCTTGCTGAGGCTGGTGCACACTTGATCCTTGTAGCACGCACAGCTGAGCGCCTGGAGGCTCTAGCAGATGATCTGGCAACGATGGCAGCCTCCGTGCAGTGGCGGAGCGTGGATCTGAGAGATGAAGAAGAGGTGGCAGATCTAATCACATGGGTACGAGCAAACTATTCACAGCTCGATGCGCTAATACTCAATGCGGGGAAGTCGATACATCGCGCTTTCTACGACTCGCTAGATAGGTATCACGATGTGGCGCGAACGATCACGACGAACTACACCAGCTCCGTGCAGCTCATTATGGGACTAGCCTCGCTCCTACCCCATGGTAGTCAGATTATCGCTTCCAATGCAGCTAGCACCTTAATGCCCCCAGCTCCTGGGTGGTCTGCTTATCAAGCCTCCAAGAGTGCTTTAGACAGCTATCTACGAGCTATTCGTCCAGAGCTACGACAGAGAGGGGTGGTGGTATCGCTACTTTACTTGCCCCTAGTACGCACGAGGATGATCGCACCAACTGAGATGTACCGCTCTGCGCCAGCTCTCACGCCCGAAGAGGCTGCCGAGCGTATAGCTTGCCTACTCTGTAGTAGACGAGCTAGCTTTATCCCGTGGTGGGTGCGGTTAGCTCGTCCGTTTATGTCTCTCTTGCGTCCAGTTTTTCAGTCTATTGCTATGCGTTATCTATGAGTCGGAGCTTACTGCACAAACTATATCGCCTGCACTTGCTCTCACCGAGCGGTATCGCACGCTTGCTCCATGCGCTATGGCGTGAGGGAGTCAACTTGATGGCAGTGACCCGCTTTACCACACACTACTATCCCTCTATGCTAGCTGTCGCTGATGAGAGGCAAAGCTACACTTACCAGGAGCTCTATGCCAAAGCTAGAGCTTGGGCTACTGTCCTCTACGAGCAAGGCTGGCGACAAGGCATGCGCTGTGCACTGCTAGGGCGTAACTCGTCGGAGATGGTGATCGCCTCTCTAGCTCTCTCGCGTCTCGGGGTACACATATATTATATGAGTACAGATCTAAGCAAGGAGCAAGTGAGACAACTATGTCAAGAGCGACAGATAGAGACGGCTCTCGTGCAGGAGGAGTATGCCGACCGAATGCCTAGCGATCTAGACGTCAAGCTACTAGATGAATTAAACAAGAGCGATGAAAGTCTCGGTCCAAGGCGCATCCCGAAAAGTCGTGGAGGACGTATCATCGTTCTGACAGGAGGCTCGTCGGGTCACTACAAGGTAGCTGCACGCAAGCCTAGTGTGACCGCCTTCCTGCATCCTTTCTTAGCTTTGCTCAGAGAGATCCGACTAGATGAGTGCCGATCAGTCTACATCGCCCCACCACTCTACCACGGCTTTGGCTTAGCTTCGCTGATTGTTGCTCTGGTGATGGGACGTAGCGTTTACCTACGCAAGCGCTTTGACGCTCAGTCCGCTACACGACTACTCTCGGAGCACTCCATTGAAGTACTCATAGCTGTACCACTCATGCTACGACGACTGATCAATGAGTCGCCAAGCGAAATACGATCGTTGCGACGTATACTCTCGGGCGGAGCACCACTCGACACACCACTAGTGAGAGCCGTAGAGCAGCATTGGGGGGCTGTACTCTACAATCTATATGGGACGAGCGAGGCCGGATTCTTTATATTGGCTACGCCTGAGATCTTGTACAACGCACCTCTAGCACTGGGCAAGCCTATACGTGGTGTGCGGTGCAATATTGTCAGACCTGATAATCAAGGAGTAGGCGTGCTAGCCGTCCGCAGTGGCTGGGCTATGGATGAGCGTAAGGGGAGCTGGCAGGAGACGGGCGATCTAGTATGGATGGACGAAAGCGGGGTACTCTTCCTGCGAGGACGAGATGACTCGATGATTCTCTCGGGTGGCGAAAACGCTTATCCAGAGGTACTCCGCGAAGCTCTGGCCACCCTTGATGCGGTAAAGGATGTAGCTGTGGTTGCTTATCCAGATTTAGAGTTTGGCACACGGTTGGCAGCATTCGTAGTATTAAAGGCAGATCACAACTCTACCTCTGAGGAGGATCTACGGCTTCTGCTCTCAGCAAAGTTGCCTCGCTACCAGATGCCTGGGAGGATCATACGCTTAGCTGCATTGCCACGATTGGAAAATGGTAAGGTTGCAGAGGGTACACTCAAAGAGATGATGGAGGTAACAGCACAAGCAGAGGAGCGGTATGAAGATCGTGCATAGTAGATGGATCCCCTTTAGGGGCTTCTCAGCGATCAACCTCTTCGGAGTTATCTTCGTTCGCAAGGATCTACCCAAGAGGTATCAGTCAGACCCGCTTTGGCTGGAGACCATCGTACGTCACGAGCGTATCCACACCCGTCAGATGGTGGAGCTGCTGGTGATCCCGTTTTACCTCATATATATCATAGAGTGGTTGGTACGTCTCGCTATCTGTCGCGATGCCGAGCGTGCCTACCGCTCTATCTCTTTCGAGCAGGAGGCTTACGCCCATCAGGACGACCCTGAGTACCGCCAGCGAAGGAAGCCATACGCCTTCCTACGCTACTGGCGGTTCTAAATTCTTTTTTCGTACCTTTGCAATCGTCTAGCGAGAGACATCGCCCAGATGGCGGAATTGGTAGACGCGTCGGTCTCAAACACCGATGGGGTTAAACCTGTGCCGGTTCGATCCCGGCTCTGGGCACACAAACGAGAGCGAAGGCTAAGCGGTCATCTCAACCACTTAGCCTTCGCTCTCTAATTTCTAACCTCTAAAGTCTAATCTCTAGCTTTCTTCTTATATTTGCACTTAGCAAACGATAGACCACTCACATGCAGCGCAAAGATCCTAAGCCTCTAGGGGAAATCATATCATCCTGGCTCTCCGAGAGTCCAGAGGTAGACCAAGGTCTCCTCGAGCTCAAGGCACTCCAATACCTGCGCACACGCTTCTACCCGCTCAGACGACAGATACGTGAGCTATCGATCTCAGACCACACACTGCAGATGCGCATCACCTCAGCTAGCCTGAGACAAGAGATACGGCTCACGCAGCAGCAGCTCATAGAGCAGATCAATGCGCACCTACAGTACGACCTTATAGACGAAATCATAATCCGATGAAGCAGAGACTCGCTTACTCCTTTCACACGACCCGACAGTCGCTCCTGACCACATTACTGGTGCTCCCGCTACTCCTCAGCACAGGTTGTAGCAGAGTCCGAGAGAGCGTCTTCAGCTCTGCCCCCCTCCTCGTAGACTATGTCGATGTACATCAAGGCACATGGGATGCCGAGCATAGCGAGGAGATATTTCCCATCGTACAGCTCCCGCATAGCCTACTGCGCATCATTCCATTCAAGGAGAGCTTGCGGTCGGCTCGTATCAAGGGGCTACCACTCTACACGCCAGACATCGATGGCCGCCCGCTCTTCTACCTAATCCCCGAGAGTGCCCATACGAATCAAGACCCCTCGGGGAGACTGAGCTTTGACTTTCAGGAGATCACCCCTTACAGCTACCACCTATACCTAGATGAGCTACAGGTCAATGTGGACTTTTCACTCACATCTATGAGTGGTCTCTACGATCTCTCCTCACGTGATTACAACGGCAGTGACACGCATCAGCTCTCCTTATATATAGACCGCCGTGACTCGACTACGTGGGAGCAAGTGGCCGATGACGCTATCGCCGCTGAGGTCGCTTACGGCGGCACCTCTCCGACACGCATCTACCTCTACCTGCAGCTCAATACGAATATAGAGCAAATGACGAGTAGCATATCCCCCAGCGACACTACCTATGAGCGCCTCACCTTACAGCTACAGAAGCCAAACAAGCGAATCGTCGCCAAGTACGCCATATCGCTCATCAGTTGCGAGCAAGCTAAGCGAAACTTAACCACACAGATCCAGAGCTTCGAATACTCGCCACTGGTCAAGGCGGCACGTAACGAGTGGCAGAAGACGCTGCGCCGAGTGGAGGTCTCTGGCGGCACAGAGGTAAACATGCGTAAGTTTTACACCGCCCTGTACCGCTCGCACCTATGGCCCGTGAGCATCTCCGAAGATGGGCAATACTACTCGCCTATCGATGACTCGGTGCATAGCGATGAGGGGATCACGCAGTACAGCCAAGATGACCTAAGATACACCTACGAGACCAACTACCCCCTACTGATGCTCCATGCGCCAGATATGATGGAGGAGATCATCGTATCGTATCTACGTGCAGTACGAGACTCTGGCGGACGGCTCCTAGCTGCACTCGACCTAGGCAGTGTAGTCTACACGGATGAGTCGCCTCTCCTCTTTCTACTGACCGATGCTCTTGCCAAGGGGCTCCTCGACCAAGACATCAAGCAAGCCTTTGAAGCTCTACGCATAGCCATCGATGCCGATCCAGAGCGACGATCGGGCTACAAGCTCTGGTGTCTCTCACAGCTAGCCAATAGTATCGGCTACACCGCACTCGCCAGAGAGTACGCCGAGCTCAGCGACACCTACTCTCCAGAGCCAGGTCGGCTGACGGCACAGCAGGTCGCATCGATCCTAGAGCATCCCAGCGATGCTACTCCAGCACTACTACCAGAGGGGCAGATCAATATAGACAGTCTCTTCAGCAGTTCGCTACACTCGCTCAATGTAAACCCCGACCTCTTCGCCTTCCTCTTTACCTACAACCTGATGGGTCGTCCACACGATGCGCAGAAGTTCGTACGCCACACCATCGACTACTTCTTTGGGGTAGGCTCCTTCGGCTATCCTGGTCCTGACAACTATGGCTCTCTCAGTGCATCGCTCGTCTTTGCCATGATGGGCTTATATCCTGTAGCACCTGGCATCAATGGGTACTCGATCGTCGCACCATCCTTCAACGAGATCAATATCAATATGGGTGGCGGGCGTCATCTCACCATCAAAGCTCAGGGAGCCTCTCAAGTCAATAAGTACATCTCAGACCTCACCATCGGAGGGCGACCTCGTACCGTCTACTGGGTCAAACACAGCCAGATAGCCAGCGGAGGAACCATCTCCATGTTTCTCTCCGATACTGACAATTGATACTTTCTTCTCGCACTACTTGCACATGTAGCAAAAATGTTGTAAGTTAGTAGCGGATTAAAGAAACACATACAAATCATTAAGTACATACAGTTATGGCAAAGGAAACAATCTCATTCAACGAACTACGTCGCATCAAGGATAGCCTACCCGATGGCTCTATGCACAAGATCGCAGAGCAACTAGGTCTCCGCGTAGATACTGTCAGAAACTACTTCGGAGGAGCCAACTACGAGGAGGGCCGTGGTGCAGGAGTGCACATCGAGGCAGGTCCCGACGGTGGGGTCGTGGTCATCGATGACAACACCATCCTCAATCAGGCACGTACCATCATAGGAGAGGAGCCTGTCCTCTAAGCAAGAAAAGCAGTCAGTGGCCTACCAGTCACTGACTGCTCCTCTATGACCTTATCATCGGATTGTCGAGACTCATCGGCACTCCACTCATATTCACCATTATCACTACATCTATGCCACAAGACAAAGACCAGTCCAAGCTGGTGACTGTAGCTATACACACCTACGAGAAGGCGCAGATACTCCAGAGCCTACTCCAAAGCCAAGGGATACCAGCTACACTACACAATGTAAATACTGTACAGCCTGTCTTCTCAACGGGCGTACGTGTGCGCATCGCAGAGCGTGACCTACCTCGGGCACTAGCCTATATAGAGGATCTCAAGTGGGATCTAGACGAGGCATACGATGTCCTACAGGAGAAGACAGAGCTAGCCAACGAGTTGCCAGACTCAGCTCATATAGCTGCATATAGAGGGTACGTCCTCATCCCTGTCGACTTCAGCAGCTATACGGACAAGATAGTCAAGCTGGGCTTTCACTTTGCAGCACGCCGCCAGCTACACGTACTACTCATGCACATATATACGGGTACGCTGCCACAGATGAACTTTCCCTATGGCGACTTCACGGCACTCCTACCTCAGATCCAAGCAGCTTCTCAACAAGAGGCAAAAAGAGCTGAGCAGCAGATGAACGAGCTGACCAAGGAGATCGATGCCAAGATGGCTGAGGGCACTCTCCCAGAGGTCACCTACCGCACCACCATCCGTGACGGCATACCAGCCGATGAGATACTACGCTACGCTAAGCGCAACCTCCCAGCCATCATCATCATGGGTACACGAGGCAAGACCGAAGATAGTGACTATATCGTCGGTAGTGTCGCAGCCGAGATCATTGATCGCGCACAGGCTCCCGTACTGGTCGTACCCGAGCGGGTCTCTATAGATGACCTCATGCAGGTCAAGCATGTAGGCGTAGCCACCAGCTTCGACCAGAGAGACTTGGTACTCTTTAATCAGATGATGCAGCTGATGGCTCCCCTAGAGCCTGAGTATAGACTCTTTAATGTGTCACGCTCTGAGGGCAAGTGGGGAGACGTACAGCTACAAGCTATACAGGAGTACAATAAGCAGCAGTACCCCAATGCGCATATCGAGTGGACCAAGCTTAGCGAGGGTGAGCTATATGCCGCTCTTGATAATTTCGTCACAGAGCATCAAATCGAGCTCATCGTGGTCAATACCTACAAGCGCCGTGTACTCGCCAAGCTCTTCAATCCGACGATGGCACGACGTATGCTCTTTCACGCAGGGACGCCTATCCTCGTGATGCACAGCAACTCATCACAATAGAGCACTCCTAGCTAAAAGATAAACAACTACAAGAAGAGCTCCGTAAGTCTGTGTGGACTTGCGGAGCTCTCTTTATATGGCGGGATCAGCCGCTACGCATTGGATACTGTTGCAAAGTCAACAGTCTCACAATCTTGC
>OLQD01002371.1_pt1 | contig 13721 bp, 9 predicted proteins | sample 1672841 | NCBI WGS metagenome assembly OLQD01 (sample SAMEA3136729, study PRJEB25190) | human gut metagenome | biome: human gut; feature: human-associated habitat; material: faeces | place: Austria | collected 2013 | reverse complement strand
AATTCTTGGGAGAAGGAGAACACGCATTGAAATATAGGGCCGTGTTGATTGACGACCGCGGATGTGAATTGGATAAGTCTGACTATTATAATTTTAAATTGATAAATTACTAACTTTTAAATTAGTTGCATATGAACAATCCTAACATTATCGGAAATCCGATTAATCCATTTGAACAACAGTACCCTGATACTTGTGCCATCAAGTCTCAGCAACTGATTCTCAGTGATTTTGGTATACATGTTACAGAAGACCAGCTGGTACAGTATTCTTACGAACATGGCTGGTATACAGGTGACGGAAGCGGCACGCTGATGGGTGACATCGGCAATTTGCTGGCGGACGCCGGCATTCCCTGTACACAGCAGATTGATGCCAACGTGTTTGACCTGACAAAAGAATTGGCACAGGGACACAAAATCATTGTAGGCGTTGACAGCAGTGAACTTCACAGCAGCTCGCTTTCAAGCTGGCTGAATGATCTTTTCAATGGCGATACGCCCGACCATGCACTGATTGTTGCAGGTATCGACATGACTGATCCCGAAAATCCGATGGTAATTCTGACCGACCCGGGAACTGGCGAACCTGCTGCCCCCTATCCTTTGGACCAGTTTATGGATGCATGGGCCGATTCCAGTCATTTTATGGTGTCGACCGACATTCCTACGCCGGATGCGATTAATGCATTCCAGGATATGGGCGACACTTATCATTTGCCTGATGTGGCAGGAGTGGACTACAACACTTTCAACATGTTCCAGAATTATAGCCATAACCTTCCGGATCCGGCAATGTATCCGGGCATGGGTGATCCGATGGACATGCTTTACAATGCCTTTAATGTCATGCCGACAGTGCATGACATGACCTTCCCCGATGCTCTTTCGTACGTAGGATTGCCTCCTATCGACATGACTATGCCGATGTATACGCCGTTTGATCCGACCATGTACGACTACAACAATTTTGGGTTTGATTCGTCGTCTACATTGAGTGAAACAACCCAGCATTCCATCGACGTGTTGCAGCAGAGTTATGATGATTGTATGCGCTATGCGCAGGATGCAATGGACAACGGCCAGCCTGTAACTGCTCAAATGTTCATCAACCAGGCTCACGATGCGCAAAATGCTATTGACGATATCCTGTCATAGTCTTTTTTGACTGTTTACGACAAAGGGAACTGCCGCCACGACAGTTCCCTTTGCTGTTTTTATGGAACAGAACGGATAGATTTAACGGGAAACTGCTATCTTTGTAAATGTAATATGGACGAAAACAAAGACATACGGGTTTCGGTCATCGTGCCGTTTTATAATGCGGGGAAGCACATCGAGCGATGCGCTGAATCATTGATGCGCCAGACTTTGAAGGACGGTATAGAGTTCGTGTTTGTCAATGACGGTTCGACGGACGACAGTTTGGACAAACTTGTGTCTGTGGTTTCAAAATACCCGTATCGTTCAACGCAGGTCAAGATTGAATCCCAGCCCAATCAAGGTTCTGCGGCTGCACGCCAGAAAGGGCATGATTGTGCTGTTGGCGATTATTTGATTCATTGCGATGCGGACGACTGGGTGGAAGCGGATATGTATGAATCTCTGCTTGCTGTCGCCGATAGGGAAGATGCCGATGTCGTGTGTTCGTCTTTTTTTATGGAAACCGGCAGCAAGACTTCGGTTTTGAGATTTAAGACGAGCCGTTTCCCGAATTTGAATGACGCACCTTTGGATACGTTGCATTTTTCTATTTGTAACAAGTTGGTGAGATGGCAAATCATTATGGAGCATGGGTTGCGTCTGTTTCCGAAAGTAAATTGTTGGGAGGATTTGGGTTTGTTTTTTCGGGTACTGATTTTTGCCCAAAAAGTGGTGATTGTTGACAAGGCATATTATCATTATCGTCGGGAACCGAATGCGTCGATGACAACTTCAAAAATGGAAAAAGTGCTGCATGACCATCTTCTAATGGTTGATGAAATGGAAAAATGGTTTGATTGCCAGCCGCCTGTATTGCGACAGCAATATGCTCCGTTTATCCGTTTTGTGCGCTTTACGGCAAAGATAAAGATGCTTCGGGGAAATAAAAAAGACATTGTGCGCTGGAAAAACACTTATCCCGAAACCAACCGTCACATAATGGCGTATAAAAATATTCCTCTCCCTTACCGTCTGCTCTTTTTAATGGCGGAAAAACTGCCTGTCGGTTTCTGGAAAATTGTATTCCGGGTGTTGGGAAAATCGTAAAAATGAAAATTCTCAAATTTTTTCTGTGAACTTATTGCTAAGTCTTGTTATAATTTTCTAAATTTGTAAATATCGGCAAAAACGCAACCTTTTAAAACGAAAACGCATTGGAAACGAAAGACTATAACTCGCTGAACCTGACACCTGAACAGGAAGATGCAATCATCGAAGAAGCCTTCCAGGATGTGCTTAACGGATATTTGAAAAGTAACCACCGCAAGAAGGTGGAAATCATCAAGCGTGCGTACGCTTTTGCAAAGGATGCCCACAAGGGTATCCGTCGCCGTTCGGGCGAGCCCTATATTCTTCATCCCATTGCTGTGGCTAAGATTGTGAGCCAGGAAATAGGCTTGGGGTCTACTTCCATTTGTGCTGCCTTGCTTCATGATGTGGTGGAAGATACGGAGTATACCGTTGAGGACATTGAAATGAACTTCGGCAAAAAGATTGCTTCCATTGTCGACGGACTGACAAAGATTTCTGGCGGTATTTTTGGTGACAAGGCTTCCGTTCAGGCCGAGAATTTCCGAAAACTGCTGCTGACGATGTCGGAAGATGTGCGGGTGGTGCTGATTAAGATGGCGGACCGTCTTCACAATATGCGTACTTTGGGTTCGATGCTGCCCAGCAAGCAGTATAAGATTGCCGGCGAAACACTCTACATTTATGCGCCGCTTGCCCACCGTTTGGGTTTGTTTGCCATAAAGACCGAATTGGAGGACCTCAGTTTCAAGTATGAACATCCGGAACAGTATGAGGCTATCCGTGAGAAAATCCGTCTTTCGGAAGAAAAGCGCAAATGTGTGTTCTCTGATTTTGCTGCGCCGATTCGGACCAAATTGGACGAAATGGGGTTGAAATATACGATTACAGCCCGCGTGAAATCGATTTATTCCATCTGGAACAAGATGGAAAGCAAGCATATCCCGTTTGAAGAGGTTTACGACCTGTATGCCGTGCGCATTATTTTCACTTGTGATGATACCGCCAACGAGAAAAATATCTGTTGGAACATCTATTCAGCCATCACGGATATCTATAAACTGCATCCGTCGCGCACACGCGACTGGATCAGCACTCCGAAGGCAAACGGCTACCGTGCGCTGCACCTTACGGTGATGGGTCCTGACGGCAATTGGGTGGAAGTGCAAATCCGCAGTGCCAAGATGGACGACATTGCCGAACGTGGTTTTGCCGCACACTGGAAATATAAAATCGGCGAAAGCGACGAGGAATCGGAATTGGAATCCTGGCTCAAGACGATTACGGACATTTTGAAAGACCCGCAGCCGGATGCTGTCGATTTTCTCGACACCATCAAGCTGAATCTGTTTGCTACCGAAATTATCGTGTTTACGCCGAAAGGCGATTTGATAACGCTCCCGAAAGATGCTACTGTGCTGGATGTGGCCTATTCGCTGCACTCTGAAATCGGTTCGCATGCCATAGCCGGAAAGGTGAACCATCGTCTGGTGCCTATTTCCTATCGTCTACAGAGCGGCGACCAGGTGGAAGTGCTTACATCGGCTACACAGAAGCCTTCTGCCGAATGGCTGGGCTTTATTACTACGGCAAAAGCCAAAAGCCGTTTGGAAGCTGCCTTGAAGAAAGAACGCCGGAAAGTGGCGGAAAAAGGTGAAACGGCATTGGGTAAGTTGGCCGATGAATACGGACTTGAGGACAAGAACCGCTTTATCATGCTGCTGATGGCATATTACAAACTGCTGACACGTGAAGAACTGTTCTATGCCGTAGGCAGCGAACAATTGGAGGTGACCGACAGTGTTGTGAAGACTATCTGCAAGAAACCCGGACAGGGAATCCTCAACAAACTGTGGCCGTTTAAGAGCAAGAAACCGACTTTGCCAGATGTGGAGGATGGTGAGAACCCACAGCCTTCTACAGACAAGAAGAAAATCAACAAAAAAGAGGTATATGTGCTACGTTCGGAAAACGGTGTGCACAACTATAAGATTGCGCCTTGCTGCAATCCTATCCCCGGCGACGATGTGTTGGGTTATGTGGATGACGACGAGAATGTGATAGTACATAAAATGGATTGTGCTACGGCCATGCGTATCCGTAGCAGCCACGGCAACCGTCTGGTGGCAACCCGTTGGGAAGAGTCACCGCTTACGACGTCGTTCCTTGCCACGATTTCTATACAGGGTATCGACCGTATGGGCATTCTGCAGGAACTGATTTATGAAATATCAACGAATATGTCGTTGGACATGCGCCGTTTGAATATAGAGGCCAACGAGGGTGTGTTCACTTGTGAGCTTGTATTGCGCGTTTCCGATGCCAATATTGTCAACCGGCTTTGCCGCCAGGTGAAAAAAATCAATGGTGTGAAGTCGGCTGTCAGAACGAAATAAAAAAGATTGAACGATGTTAGAACAACAAAAAGGATTGAAAAAGAAAACTTTATTAAGGATTCTGCTGTTTCTTGCCGCTGCAGCCATTATCACCTACTTTATCCCTGACCGGGACCGTGGGAGCTTTAATTACAGCATCGGCAAGCCGTGGAACTATTCGTTGCTGACGGCACCATTCGATATGCCTGTGATGCTTGATTCTGCAACGATGAAGGCACGGAAAGACAGTATAGACCGTGTGTTTGTGCCTTATTTCAAAGTGGACAAGACGGCTGAGAAGACAATGCTTTCCCAATTGTCGGCTACTGGAAACGCTGAGGCAGAACGGATTAAAGTGCATCTGCAGCGTCTGTTTGAACGTGGAATCGTCGACAATGATGTTTATGCTGCCATAAAAGGTAACCGGCTGCCGATGGTATGTCTGTTGAACGACAAGGTGGGACAGAACATTTCTACTGCACAGATGGTTTCCGTCAGAAAGGCTTATGAATATATCGATTCTGCCCTTTCTTATTCTTCTGCGTTACAGGGGGTGAAGTTGTCGGAAATCATTGTTCCGAACATGGTGAAGGATACATTGACAACCAATAAACTGCTTGAAGACGAATACCGCAACGCCATTTCGCCGTCAGGAATTATCCAGCAGGGTGAACGTATTGTGGACCGTGGAGAAATCGTTACTCCGCAAACCGCCATGCTGTTGCAGACTTATGAGTCGATGATGAAGACACGCAACAAGGATGCCAAGGATGTCCATTATCCGATAGTCGGTTATGCGTTGGTTGTGGTGGCATTGCTGTTCCTGCTTTATGTGTTTATCAGTATGTTCCGTCCGCGTATTCTTCAAAGCAACCGGAAAATATTGTTTGTTTTGGCGATGATAACCGTTTTCACGGTATTCTCTTTCATGCTGATGGAGCGTTTCCACGGAGGAATGTATATGCTTCCTATCGCACTGGTGCCAATTGTGATTGTCACCTTCTTCGATTCGCGCACGGCATTCTTTGTGTCGATTATTCAGATAATGCTTTGCAGTCTGGTGACGGAATATCATTTAGAATTCATTCTGCTTCATCTGATTGCTTCCATAGTGGCGATTGATACGCTTCAGGAACTTTCCAAGCGTTCGCAGCTTGTGCGTACGGCCGCATGCGTATTCATTGCCTATTCTGTAACCTATGTTGCGTTCAGCATACTTTCAAACGGAAACATCAATTCTGTAGGCCTCCGCATATTTGTGTATTTTGCCATCAATACCATTATGCTGTCGTTTGCCTATGTGATTATCTTCGTGTTTGAACGTCTGTTCGGCTTTGTTTCGTAGGTAACATTGGTGGAATTGTCAGATGTGAACAACCCGCTGTTGCGTGAGTTGTCAGAAAAATGTCCCGGAACATTTCAGCATTCTTTGCAACTTTCTAACCTTGTGTCGGAGGCCGCTCACGAAATTGGAGCAAACACGCAGTTGGCCCGTGCCGGTGCACTTTATCACGATATCGGCAAGATGGAAAATCCGGCATTCTTCACGGAAAATCAGCACGATGTAAATCCTCACGAGCTAATTTCTCCGGAACAGAGTGCGAAAATTGTCATCCGCCATGTCACTGACGGTATGAAACGCGCTGAAAAGGCAAAATTGCCGGATGTAATCAAGAATTTCATCCTGGAACATCATGGTAAAAGCTTGACGAAATATTTCTACACTACCGCCTGCAATGCCAACGGTGGCGAACCGGTCGATCCTGCTCCATATACCTATCCCGGCCCGAACCCGCAGAGCAAGGAAACGGCTATCCTTATGATGGCAGATGCTACGGAAGCCGCCTCCCGGAGCTTGAAGGAATATAACGACGAGACAATTTCCAACCTTGTCAACAAGATTATTGACGGGCAGATAGCACAGGGGTTGATGAAGGATTCTCCGCTTAGTTTCCGTGATGTGGAAACGGTGAAGAAAGTGTTTATCTCACGTCTGCGCACCATGTACCATACGCGTGTCTCCTACCCTGAACTCATCAAGAAGGAAAATAAGGACGGCGAAACTCCGCAGAGCGGGAAATAATAAATGTTTCACAAAATAAAATCGGGGAATGTGCTCATGCGGTGCATTCCCCGGTTTTTGTATCGTGTTTTGTCGCTTATTTCCCGAGCAGTTTCTTCAACTTGCGATGACGGGCTTTTTCGGCGTGATAGGCGCGTAATTTGCCTACGGCTATATCTTCCATCATTTTTTCGTCCAAATGCGCTGCACGGGCGTATTCTCGCCCCACACGGGCTGTTTCCTCTTCGCTGTCGATGTTGAGGCTGCGGAAATTGTTGTAGAGCGTGTTTTTGTCGTGTACGCCAAAGCGCATGCGGTTAATGTCTACCAGTTTGAAATGGTAGACACCGTTGTCGACGGTAAACAGTATGTTGCCCGGTGAGAAATCGCGGTGGTAGATTCCCTTTTGATGGAGTTCGAACATGAAAGCTCCCAAGGCGCAGACCATTTTTTTGTAGTCAGGCACTTCGGTTTCCCAATGACGGATGATGCTGCCTTCGTCCATGCGGCAAATGTAGTAGCTTTCCTTTAGTAGTCCGCCTTCATAATCCTCGATATAAGCCACAGGTTCGGGTGTGCCTACTCCCATTTCTTCCAGCCGCAGGGCGTTGTCGTACGACCGTTTGGCTTTCCCTGCACGCAGGTAGGTATTGGCAAAACGGTTGAACAATGCCGGAACGTGGAAGCACTTGACGGTGACTTCCATATTCTCCAACGGCAGGCGGTAGATGATATTTCTTCCCTTGTAGATTACCGTTCCTTCCTTCTCTGCTTTCTTCGGAAGCAGTCCAATGGATGAGGCAAGGGCTTGATATTTAGGATTGATTACGATTTTTCGTTTGCTCATAGAGGCTTGCGGCATGGGATTAGAGTGAATCGAACTGCAGTGGGAGCAGGTCCTTCACGCCGTTTACAACATACACTTTATCCTTGCCGTAAAGATAGATTTTAATGGGTGTTCCACCCAACTTTTCATATTCGAGAATGGCTTGGCGGCATGCTCCGCATGGAGTTACCGGATTTTTGATGAAGTCGCCGTTCTGCCAGGCGGCTATGGCCATTTTTTCAAATTTTGCGTCGGGATATTTTGAGTGGGCATAAAAAATAGTGGTGCGCTCGGCACATGTTCCGGACGGAAAAGCCACATTTTCCTGATTCGAACCTCCTACAATTTTCCCGTTGGAGAGAAGCAGTGCCGCTCCGACATGGAATTTGCTGTAAGGAGCATACGACTTTTCGGTCATGGCCTTGGCTTTGTCAACTAAAATTTTATCCTCTTCAACAAGTTCGTTGTAATCATAAACTTGTATATTTGTAACAATCTTTAGTTCTTTCATATATGCTGACTCATTTATGCAAATATAACACTTATTTTCAGAAAATCGGCAACTTGCTGATTTTTCTTGTCTTATTTTTGTTTTCTTCGGCGGCAACGGTGTGTGCCCAGTCGATGGACTATCTGATGTATATCGAGCATTATAGCGAAACGGCGGTGCGTCATCAGCAGGAATACGGCATTCCTGCCAGTATTACGCTGGCACAGGGGTTGCTGGAAAGTGGTGCCGGAAAGTCGCGTCTGGCCGTTGAAGGCAACAACCATTTCGGTATCAAGTGTCATTCGACATGGAAAGGCGACGTGATACATGCCGATGATGATGAACTGAACGAATGTTTCCGGAAATATGATGATGCGGCAGAATCGTTTGAGGACCATGCACGCTTTTTGATGAAGAAGCGCTATGCCCCGCTGTTTGAACTGAAGCCGACCGACTATAAGGGATGGGCGAAAGGTCTGAAAAAATGCGGTTATGCCACAGACCCGTCCTATGCATCGAAGCTGATAAACATTATCGAAACTTACGAATTGTATGCCTACGACACGGGACAGCCTGTGATTGCTTCACGCAAGAAATTGCAGGGCGATGAAACGCTGGAACATTCCATTGATATGGAAATTATCAACGAGTTCAAGCTGATGCACAAGATGCGGAAGAAATGGGGACTTTACTACATCACTGTTTATGAGGGCGATACTTATGATGCGATAGCCGAAGAATTCGGCATCAAGAAACGCCGTTTGCTTTCGTTCAACGACCTCGGACGGCGCGACGAAATGCTGGAAGCCGGATCCATGCTTTATTTGGAGGAAAAGAACGACTGCGTGGAAACGGGTCCGGAAACACATAAGGTGAAAAAGGGCGATACCCCCTATTCCATCGCTCAAGAATACGGCATCAAACTCGAATCCTTCCTGAAAATGAACGGCCTCGAAGCCGACGACCGCCTGCGCGCAGGCAAAAAGCTCCGCTTACGATAACAGACATATAACAGAATAAAAACTGCGGCACATCCATTGGGAATTATGCCGCAGTTTTTGCTTGTCAGAAATAAGAATTGTCTGTTATTCGACAATCAGTTTCTGTGTTGTATATCCTTGTGGAGTAGAAATCTTCAAAATGTATATGCCTTTCGGACAGTTTCCAAGATTTATGGTTTCCTGTGCTTCGAAGCGGGCAATCAATGTACCTGTGGCGTTCATTACTTCAACAAAGTCGTAATTGCCTTCAATGTTTACCATACCTTTCGTCGGATTTGGATATACTTTGAATTTGCTGTTGCTGGCAACAGAGCCCACTGAAGATTCTTCCGTTACGTTGAATTCAATTTCAACAAGAGGAGTTGTTGTTGATGCAAATACTGCTTTTACGCCGGCCTTATGCATGCCTGTGGACAGATTACGGAATGTGTAATTGTTTTCTGCTACAGTTCCCACTTTCGTACCGTCGAGATATACTTCAAATGAGAGGTCTTCGCGGATATTGTCAATATCAATATTTTCCGGAACCTCGATGCCGATAAACATGTCGTCGACCATCAACAGGAACAGATAATCGGAGACGCAGTTCAATGTGACATATTTTGCAGATGCCGGAATTTCGTAGCGATATTCTTTCCATTCTCCCATTGGGATAGCCAATGGTTCGTCGCCTGTCAGCCATACGAAATCACCCTCTTCCTTGCCGCTTGTCGAATATCCTACGCGGATTTTTTCTTGTCCGTAGTCTTCACTATAGCTTTTTGCAAAGAACTTGAATACAAAATCCTTGTTGAAATTCAATTCCGGTGAGATGATGAAGTCATTGTTCACATCATCAGTTGATGCAAATGCTGCCAGGAACTTGTTTCCGCTATGCGGACGAATTTTGCTGTCCATAACGCCCAAAACCGGATCAGTTTCATACGGGTTGAAAATCATGTAGGCCATCGGACCTTCGCTGTTGGGATAATCCACTGCATCAATCGGATAAACTGTAGAGTTGTCGCCGTCAATGTACGACCAATTCAGTTTGCCCGGGGAATTGACGGCAAAGTCGTCATGTCCTTCAAAATCATCCAACATAAAGTTGGTTGTGTTCCATGTGAACGTGCGTTCTCCGTCAGTACCGGTAGGAGCAATTTCCAGATTGTATGGGTCGGCGATGTATTCTTCCAGTGCATATTGCAACGTGTAGGATGCTTCTTTTGAAAGGTCTATGTTTTCTTTTGTTACCGTGTTGAAACCCTTCTTTCGGAGTTCCATGGTATAAATGCCTTTCCATACGTCCGCAATGTCACAAGTGCCGTCAGCAGCGGCTGTAGCCGTATATAAGTGGTTTGTGTCACCGTCGTTGTTCATAAGCGTTACCTGTACTCCTGCCGCTTCATTGTTCGGTGTATTGGTGGTGAGTGTCAGTTTTACTTGTGTGAGCATCTTGTTGGCAAGACTTTCGCTGATGGTTGCCTCGCCCGTTTCTCCGTCTTTATAGACTGCTTTCACTGCATAGCGGTAGAATCCTTGTGGCTGAGCGCCCCATTGCTTGTCGGTAAATGTGAATTCGGCCTGTGGTGCGGCTGTCAGCAGTGTCCATTGTGATTCATCGCTTGTTTGCTCTTCTGTCATTCTCCACACATTGTATTTTGTTTCAGATGTGACTGTCGGCAATTGGTCCTCTCCCTGCTTGATACCGATGGCACGAATCATCAGTGAACGTTGAATGTTATGGCTCTCAACGTATTCAAAATTGCCGGTACGATAGTCAGTGGTGAAGCAACTGGTTCGTTCCATAAATGGGTAGTCCGGATTGTTGCCGTCGTCCAGTCCGAGACCGGTATGCCCTTCGCAACCGATAGCTACCATATAGCCACGTGGAGCATCGACAATTGTCGGGAAATCGAAACGGTTCCATTCGTCGTCAACTGCCGGTACACCCGACTGTGAATACAGTAGTGTGTTTGTAGGATTTCCTTCTTCATCGAGGTCAAAAATAAATACATTAACTGCCGTGTGGGTTGTTAAATATTTTTCAATATACCAGGTCATGCCTGTCAGGCGTGAAGGCGTGCGGAATACGGCTCCGTATGCGCTGTATTCGGTGTCGTCAGTTCTGCCCAATCGGCCGCCATGTGTACCGTTATCATAACGGAATTCCTGTACGTCGAGCGGCTTCTGCCATGTAAGTGAGGCTTCCTCGTTGTTGGTCTCTACGGTTAGTCCGTAAGGGCTCAGCAATTTGTCGTTCAGTGCAATAGTTCCAACATTTACAGCTTCGTCGGCCACGCTGACGGATTGCGTGTGGGGTTGTAGGCTGTAGCGGTTCACGGTCAGCTGGTAATTGTCATGTTTATAGACTCCTTCCACCGTGAAATTGCCTTCTGTATCGCTTGTGGACGTATATTCGCCGTAGCCTGAAATGCAAACTTCTGCATCACCTACCGGTGCATTTTCTTCATTGACAATTTTACCGGAGATGGTAAATTTCGGAAGTGCTGTAAGTGCAGCATCAAGTGTTTTTCCTTCTGTGTCGGTGAGAGTGACATTTGTTTCCTTTTTCACTTCGAATCCGACTTTGTCGAAAGTCACGTTGTACGTGCCGGCTGGAATTTTTTCCAACAGATATACGCCTTCGGCATTGGTCATTGTGCTGAGTTCCGTTCCTTCAAGGGCAACTGTTACACCTTCAAGAGGCTGGCTGCCATCGGTAACTTTTCCCGACAGTTTGCTTTCCGATGCCTCTTTCAGTGATACGTTAGTCAGATACAAAATGAATTGGTAAGCATCCGAAATACAGTGGAATCCCAAATGATAGTTACCGTCAGCGGAAATGTCCGGAAGTATGATTTCATAGCTGACAAAATTGTTGTCGGCCACAGTATAGCTTCCCAGTTTTGTAGTCATGGCTTCAACGGTCTTGTCTGTTCCGAAAAAGACTTCCATTTTTTCCGGATAAGAGCTGTCGTAAGACTGTAGCTTGAACTCCAACCGGTATTTTTTGCCCGCTTGCAATTTGATTGGAGAGGATATCAGCCAATCGTCGGCTGCGGTCTCGCCGTCTTCGTTGTAATAGTAGTAAGCTGCATTGAGAGTCGTTTCCCTTCTCCATGTATAGCTGTCCTTATTACTGTCGATTACTGTCCATAGGGCGAAATCATTGTCTGTTGCAAAGTTGCAGAAATAGGGAACGGAAATGGCCGGTCCGGCAACGACTGCATTGGATGTGCCTTTCTCTCCTACTCCTTCTGTTGTGATGGCGGTCAGTTCATATGAATAGTTGGCAAGTGATTCGATAGTTGTGTCGTCGAATGATGTGCCTGTTGCGTCTTCCGAAAGAGTTTTTCCGTCAGGCATACGGACAATTTTATATTATAGAGAAGCCAAATCAATCCAGCCATTGTTCACGCCCTTTTCCGGTGCAGTCCAAGTGATGCGGATAGAATTGTCGCCAGTGCTTGTCGCCTTGATATTTGTTGGTGCTTTTGGAATGTCGAATCCGACAAAAGCCGTAGTTGTGGCCGATTCGCTGTTTCCTGCATCGTTGACAGCAACTACACGGTAAGAGTGTAATCCTTTCGAGGGAGAGTTGTCCGTCCATGTTGACATACCGCCGGGAGCAGCATTGGTTACTTCTCCGGCTTGTTCTTCATCGCGGTAGACTATGACTTTTGTCAGTGTAGCAAGTGCTTCGCCATTAAAGGTTGTCGACGGATTCTTCCATGATAGTGTTGCCGATAACGAACCGTCGGAAGCCGGAAGAACGGTCAATTCTTCCACTTTTGCCGGTGCGTTGTCGTTGATTTTTTCAAATGGGATGTATAGGCCTACGATTTGCGCGTTGTTGCCCATGGTGCCCAGTCGTGTGGCTTCTCCTGTTTCCAGGTTCACTTCTGCCAGTACGCCTTCCTGATAAATCGTGTTGACCGCCCAGTAGAGCTTGTTGCTCTTGTGGTCAAATTCCATCGATTGCAGGTATTGGCCTTCCGGCTCTTCAAACGTATAGCCTATTTCTGTCGATTCGCCGTTTGTCTTGTCAATGGTGTAAAGATAGCCGTCGTCTGCCTTTACGGCATACATCTGGCCTTCGTAGGAGCATGCCATTGTTACAAACGTGTATGGCAGGTTGCACACGGTTGTGATGTCACCGGTGGCAAGGTCGACTTTCATCAGGACGGAAGAATGTGCCATGGGCGGATTTCCAATGGCGTACATCGTGTTTGTGGAATAGTCGAACGACATGTCGGCAAACAGCGTGTTGAGCCCTGTATAGTCCTTAATCTGTTTGTATTCGCCGGTGTTGATGTCGACTGTCCCGAATCCAATGGGAGTTGCTACACCGTCGCCGGGAGAATAGATATAGACATAGTATTTTCCGTTGGCAAAAGCTCCTGCCGAAGCGGCAAAGTCGTGAGGAAAAACATGGAGCACGTCAATGGTTTCCGGTGTATAGGCATTGAATTTGCAAATTCCGTATTCATCCTGGTTTCTTTCGTCATAACCAAGCCAACCGAAGATGTCGGGATACTGTTCCGGTGCCTGTTGGCGTGGTTGCATCATGCGTTGATGGCCTGTTTCTTTACGTTGGATGGTGGTTCCGGCTCTTTCTTTTTGCGGAAAATTTTCAGCTCCGGCTACAAATGCAAATAGTAGCATCAAGAGGGTTGTCAGAGTAAATTTTTTCATGATTAACGTGAGTTCGGTATAAGAAAATCTTTAAAAAAGTTGTGGGAATGAAATATTTT
>OLQD01002368.1_pt1 | contig 13730 bp, 8 predicted proteins | sample 1672841 | NCBI WGS metagenome assembly OLQD01 (sample SAMEA3136729, study PRJEB25190) | human gut metagenome | biome: human gut; feature: human-associated habitat; material: faeces | place: Austria | collected 2013 | reverse complement strand
AGCTTGAAGGAAGGTTTTGGAGAAGCTTTAGCCGCAAAGGGCCTGGAACTTGCAGGAGAAGCTATTTCAGCAATTGGTGATAAGGCAAAGGAAGCAGCAGAGTATGTGGTGGAAGTCGGAAGTTCCTTTGAAGCTGGAATGAGTGAAGTGGAGGCTATCTCTGGAGCAACCGGATCAGAGCTGGAAGCACTGGAAAATAAGGCAAAGAGCCTTGGAAGTAGTACGAAATTCTCTGCAACGGAAGCAGCCAGCGCGATGACAAATATGTCCCTGGCCGGATGGTCTGTAAACCAGACTCTTTCTGGAATTGATGGCGTTCTACAGTTGGCAGCAGCTTCCAATATGGATCTGGCAGAAGCATCACAGGTTGTAACAGATAATATCAGTACTTTTAATCTGGAAGCATCGCAGTCAACCCATATAGCAGATATGATGGCATACGCGCAGGCGAACAGTTCGACTACAGCAGCAGAGCTAGGGGAGGCATACAAGAACTGTGGCGCCAACATGAATGCCGCCGGTCAGGACATTGAGACCACAACCTCTTTCCTGGAAGCATTGGCAAACAACGGACTCCGGAGCAGTGAAGCTGGTACTTCTCTTGCTGCTATAATGAGAGATCTGACCAGCAAGATGAAAGATGGAAAGATCGCCATTGGTGATACTTCTGTTACCGTAATGGATTCTAACGGAAATTTCCGTGACATGACGGATGTATTGAAAGATGTAGAGTCTGCTACAGATGGAATGGGAGATGCCCAGAAGCAGGCGGCTCTTATGGCTACATTTACATCTGACTCCATTAAGGGCTTGAACATGCTTCTTAATACCGGCGCTGATCAGGTGGCTGGCTATGAGGAAAGCCTGAGAAATTGTTCAGGTGCGGCTTCTGATATGGCAGATACTATGCAGGATAACCTGCAGGGTAAACTGACAGAGCTTAGCTCTGCCACAGAGGGACTGGGAATTGCAGTGTATGATTACATTTCAGGTCCCTTACAGGACGGCGTGGAATTACTTACGGATGTTGTGTCTTGATTGACAGACGCGATTACGCCTCAGAAAGATGCAATGGAAGAGATGTATGATGACGTCATACAGTCTTCGCAGAAAGTAGCTGATAATGTACAGGCGATTGACGATCAGTTTACCGGAACCCTGAATTCCGTGGAAAATGTAGGCGCTCTGGCTGACAGACTGGAAGAGTTAAATAATGTTGAAGACCGTACAGCTGTTCAGAAACAGGAAATGGCGGCTATCGTAGATAAACTGTCAGAGTCCATTCCAGAACTGGCTGGTGCTTATGATGATGAAAATGATAAACTGAGTGTAACTAATGATGAGCTGGAAAAACTGGTAGAAAACTATCAGCAAACAGCAATCCAACAGGCGGTAATTGCAGCCACACAGGATTTAATCAATGAGTCTTTAGCGGCACAGGTACAGCTGGATAAAGCACAGGAACAGAAAAAAATCACTGAAGATAGAATGGAACTCTTGGAAAAAGAGAGAGAATTAATTGTAAAGCTCCAAGAGGAAAGACAGAAGGCCAGTGTAGATCCAAGCTATCAAGTTGATATTGATTTTCCAACAGAGAAAACAAAACTTTATACAGAGGCATTGGAAAAAGGTGCAATAACACAGGATGAATTTAATTATGCTATGGAACATCTAAGCGATAGTAGCAGCGAATTGGATTCACGTTTGGATGGTATTGATGGAAGAACAGTAGCATATGGTGATGCAACTGGAATAGCAGCTACGAGCATAGCTGATTGTGCAGAGAAAATGGAAGGATATTCTCAAGCAATTGAGGAAAATCAAAAAACAATTGATAAATGCTCGGAAGAACAGGAAAGATATGCCAAAAGTGCAGAAAACATTACAAAAGTAAAAAAGGATAATACTGAATCAACAGAAGACAATACAAAGGCACAAGAAGATAATGCTGATGCAATCCAAGCAACCGGCTTGGCGGCAGCAGGAGCTGGCACAGCCCTGGAAGGGTTCAACAAAACTATGGAACGCTCCCAGGAAGCCGCGGATGCTGCTAAGACTGCCATGCGTCAGATCCTGGATGAATACAATTCCACCATGGATTCTATCAAGGCTGATTTGCAGGATAAAATCAGTTTTGCTGATAAATTTGACGGTGGAGATGATATTACCACAGAACAGATGAATGAGAACCTGCAGTCCTGGGTGGATGGAATCCAGAACTATCAGCAGAATCTTCAGCGCCTCAAAGAAGCCACAGACGAGAGCGGGCAGGCAATCTTTTCAGCAGAATTTATCCAGGCAATCCAGGATCAGGGAACTGATGCAGCTAATATGCTCCAGCACATGGTATGGACTCTGGACAATCAGGGTGAGTACGGCGTAGAACAGTTGAAAGGCATATCCAAAAAGTGGACTGATGCCATGGATATATCAGAAGATACAGCAACTGTAATGGCAGCTAATAAGACCGCCTATGAGATGACAATGGGAGATCTTGGTTCTTCAGATATTGATTTTTCTGATTTGCGCGAGTCCATTGATAACGCCGTTGCTTCAGCAGTGGAAGGCTGGGCTGAGCTTCCAGCAGCCACCCAGGAATCCCTCATGCAGACCGTACAGATGGCGCAGGAATGTGGTGTACAGATCCCAGAGGGACTTGCAGATGGAATTGCAAGCGGTGAGATAACCCCTCAGCAGGCAATAGATCAGCTGAACGGGACTATTGAAGGAACAATCCAGGGCGTGGCAGAAATCGCCAATAAAGCGGGTATCCAGATTCCGGAAGAAATCCAGGCAGGAATTAATGCCGGTGGTACGCAGGCAGTATCCGCTATGCAGGAGCTTCTGGCACTGATCCAGCAGCAGGCAGCAGATGCACAGTCTGCAGGTGAAGATGTTGGTACTGCTGTAGGAGAAGGAACCCAGAATTCAATTAAAGATCAGCAGTCTGGCGTTGAACAGGCTGGTGGCGAGATGGCGTCCGCCGGAGCAAAGGCAGCCGAAGAGAAAAAAGGCGAATATGAAAAAGCCGGAAGCGTAGCTGCTCAGCAGTACCAGACAGGTATCAATTCTGGAAAAAGTGGTGCAATCAGTGCAGCTGGAACCATGGCAGGACAGGCGGCATCTGCTGTTAGGACCTATCAGAATAGCTTTTACACTGCGGGATATAACGCAGCTGCTGGTGTAGCACAAGGTATATCAGCAGGCCAGTCCCAGGTCATCAGCGCTTCAATAAGAATGATCAATGCAGGTATTGCCGCAGCCAAGGCAGCAGCAGAGATCCATTCTCCATCAAAGAAATTTGAGAAAGAAGTCGGCTATCAGTTACCTGCAGGTACTGCATCTGGTATAACTAAAAACACAAAGGTAGCAACTGCAGCCGCTGGAAAAATGTCAAAGGCTGTGTTGAAAAACGCCACAAGCTGGCTTAAGCAATACAATAAGAGCCATGAAGTGTCCTTGGACAATGAAAAATGGTACTGGCAGCAGATACGTGATACAGCTGTGAAAGGATCCACAGCCTATAAACAGGCAACCTCTCAACTTAATAAGCTTAACAGCAGTTCCACGATCAGCAAGGCACTGAGCAGCAGTATAAAGAACAATTTTGGCGTATCCAAAGAAAAAGTTACCGGATCCGGAGATAATCAAAAGAAAACTACTAAGGACGCAGAAACTTATAATTCTGAAGTCCTCAGTGCTGCTGAAAAACGGCTGGAAAAGTACAAGACATTACATGCTGCCTCTTTAGCCCAGGAGAAAAATTACTGGACCACCGTTCGAAAGAATTTAAAGAGCGGAACTGATGCCTGGTATGAAGCAACACAGAAGATCCAGGAACTGGACACTCAGATCTACGAGAAAAAGCAGGAGAAACAGGAAGAGGCAGCCAAAGCCAGAGAGGAAGCTGCAAAGACCCAGGCTTCAGTACAGAAATCCCTTCTGGAGACCTACCAGACCTATTATTCTATGTCCGCCAGGGCAGAGATGGAATATTGGGATATTGCCAGAAAACAGTTCACAGCCGGCACGGATGAGCGCATAGAAGCAGATAAAAAGTACCTGGAAGCCAAAGAAGATTACGAAAAAGAAAAGCTGCAGCTTGATGAAGATTACAATGATAAGCGGGAAAAGCTTGAAAAAGAACTAAATGAGACCATACAGGATCTGGAAGAAAAAAGGGACAGTGCCATAGCTGATCGGAAGAAAGACATCCTTTCATCCATGAATAACTATGATGCCTGGGATGCTTCCGGATATACTGCAGATCGTCTGATTTACAATATGAATACCCAGGTTGAGGGACTGAAACTGTGGGAAACCCAGTTGCAGGAACTGAGCGGAAAGGGACTTTCAGAGGGGCTGCTGCAGGAACTGAAAGACGCAGGACCAGAAGCAACCGCCAATATTTACAGCCTGAATCAGATGACTGCAGAGCAGCTGGATGAATTTAACAAGCTTTGGGAAGAAAAGCAGGAGATAGCAGACCGGCAGGCAAAAAAAGATACACAGGCTACGCGGGATGCTATTGACCAGCAGATAAGTGACACCAAGAAAGACTATAAGAAGCAGCTGGATGATCTGGCAGCTGAAAATGCTTCGGCTGTTGCGAAACTAAATGAGGGACTATCTACCGGCTTGCAGTCCCTGGTGGAACAGGCTGGCCAGATTGGTGAGGATATTGTAGGTAACCTGATCGCTGGCATTCAGAAAGCTGGCACAGGTGGAACTTTGCTTGACGTAAATGTAACTCCGAATGGCAGCACTGCATCTGGCACGGCCTCTTCTGGATCCGGTGGAACAGATACATCCAGCACTGCTTCTTCAAGCTCAGCTTCCTCTGGGACAACATCTGAAATTGCGCCCGCGCAAAAAGCAGAGCTGGAGGCCGTGACCGCAGGTGTAGCGGAAGAACCGGCAGAAATTACAGAAGTACAAAAGCTGATCAATGCAAGTAAAGCCCATAAGAAATCAGTATCAGATGCTGAGAAAAAGAAGCATTCGGATCTGTGGCAGTACATTGTTAAGAACTACGGCCGGAGCGTCAACGATTCCACAGTTAAAAAGATTGCGGATGCTCTTAGCGTGGAAGCCGACAAAAAGCCTACATCAGCGCAGAAAAAAGCAATTCTGGCCGCTATGAAAAAGAACGGCCTGAAGACCGGTACTCAAAACGTCATAGAGGATCAGCTGGCGTGGTTATTTGAAAATAACGCCCAGGAATATGTTCTCCGTAAGTCCGATGGCGCGATCATGCAGAACATGCTCACCGGGGACAAGGTAATTAACCCACAGGGAGCAGAAAACCTTTATAATTTTGCCATGAATCCGGATCAGTTCCTGGAATCCAGATCTTCCCTGGAGGTAGGAGCGGCTGGAGTCGAGAAACTTAACCGTTTGATTCAGCAGCAGTCAGAGCACCAGGCGAAGTTATCAGGAAGCTATCGAAGTGATAACTCCGAAATACTGAGCAAAATGGATTCCATGATGAGTACGATGGAGTCCATGATGGAGAACATGGCAAGCTCCATGAAGAACTTAAAAGTATTCATGGATAAAGATAAGCTGGTCGGAGAACTCAGGGAAGACATGAACATAAAAAATGAAATGGCAGCCACAAGATACACAAGGGGGCGTCTGAGATGAATATAAATGGCTGGGACATATCCGGAGCACAGGCCAAACAGTGGAACGTGACTCCGGGATTTTCCGATATTGAAAATGAAAGCGAATGGCAGAGGGGAAGCCCACTGCCGTTTTTCATTAATGGATCAATCGGGTGGAAGACAATACGGATCACCTTCCTGGTATACGGCTCTGATCGAAATGAGATCTTGCAGAATTGCAGCACCCTGCTTTCCCATATGATGTCCGAGTCGGTCACCTTGGAACTGGATAAGTTCGATCACAAGTTTTGCGGGTTTATGAGCAAGCATGATTTTACAGAAAACCCGCTTGCCCGTCTGAAGGTGACATCCAACAGGCTGAGCAAGCTCACCGTTGATTTTTCCTGCTATGAGTTTGCTGAACAGCCAAACGGTTCACCGTTTTCGGAGTCCGCTTCCGGGATGCTGGAGACAGTAGTTACAAATCCTGGGAACATCCGGACGCCTTGTATGGTAGAGATTACGCCAAAGGTGGGAATGGAACAGCTGACAATAACTGGAATAAACCGAAATCTAGATACAGGAGAAAACCTTCGGGTGGTAATAAGAAGCCTTACTGCTAACAGTACTGTGATTTTAGACGGAGAAAGTGGGAAGATTACAGAAAATGGGGCTAACAAAGCAGCAGATGTTGATATTTGGAGCCTGCCGATCCTTTTACCAGGGGAAACAAGGATTACCTTAGACAGCACATGGACAGACATGACTGTGAAATATAGACCAAGATTTATGTAGGAGGAAAAAACATGACAAACCAGGAAATGTTAAACGCTTATAACGGATTAAAACTTTTTCAGGAAAAAGAAGCACAGATTTATAAAGAAGATGGAAAGAAAATTTTATCTGGAAAGATAAAACTGAGCTATGCCATTAATAAAAACACGAACTTATTGCTTAACGCATTAAAACCTTATGAAGATACCCGTAAGGAGTTAATGGAAGAATACCGGGATCTTGAACAGGAGGAAAAGGCAATTGAAGAGGAAAAAAAGCGAGCTGAACAGGAAAAGAGAGCCCCCGGAAATGTGGATATCATTCTTAAAGAAGGAAAAAGTGTAAAAGAGCTCAACCAAAAGATTCAGGAACTTCTGGGACTGGAAATGGATTTTGAGGTGCATAAGGTATCCCTGGAAGAATTTGATGGGCTTGATATTGGAAGTTGGGAATTAGGCATTTTTATGTTTATGATTGAAGACTAAACGGAGGCGGCCCTATGCTTAAGATATATGATACGAACCACAATGCCATAGGGCATATTGTCAAATACAAGGATCTGAAGGTTGCGAGCGACGTTACAACTGGCGATCAGACTCTTTCTTTTACATACATGGCAAGACATCATGAAATCTGTGAAGAGTATTATATTGAGACTCAGGATGCTGAGTATGTAGTAAAAGAAAAGAGTGTAAGCACAGATGGATTCCTCTCCTTTGTTGCGGTACTGAACCTGGAAGAACTGGAGGCGAAGCCCTGGAGCTCCTTTGGCATTACGGATTCCACAATAGAAGATGCGGCCAAGCTTGCTCTGGCTGGATCCGGCTGGACGGTTGGCGAATGTACCGTAACCAAGAAAAGAAATGCAGGGATATTGCAGACAAATACGCTTGGAGTAATTCAGAAGCTGTGTACTGCATTTATGTGTGAAGTCGTTTATGATACCAAGAAAAAGACAGTATCCTTTTACGATCAGGTTGGCCAGGATAAAGGGAACTTTTTCCTCACAGGGCTTAACCTGAAACGGTTACAGAGGAAGGGCAGCACCTACGACTATTATACGAGAATTATCCCTATTGGCCAGGACGGGCTTACCATCGAGTCCGTGAACGATGGGAAGAATTACCTGGAAAATTACCAGTACACGAATAAGGTGAAGACCTACATCTGGAAAGACGAATCTTATACAGATGCTGCAGCCATGAAAGAGGATGCAGAAGCGAGGCTGAAAGATCTGTCAAAGCCGGAAGTATCATACAGTGCTGATATTATTGATCTGGCCAAACAAAGAGCCGGATACGATGATTTTTCTTTTTCCCTGGGAGATACAATCACCCTGATCGATGCCGCCACCGGGATCCGGGAAAAGCAGCGGATCATCAAGCTTACACAATATCCACAGGACCATACCAAAGATGAGTGCGAACTGGCCAATAAGCTTCCCTCATTCGAAGAGGCCAGGGAGAAGCTCCAGGCCGCCCAGGAAATTATTAACACCGTAATCAGTGATGATGGACGGTACACGGGGACTATCAATGTATCGGATATTTTGCATTTTGACGAGGGTGTATATGGCAGCAGTGCGGTGGGAAATCTGCAGGGGTTGTACAATACTCTGGACGGGAGCTTATCAGAACTGAAACTGGCGGTAGGACAGATCAAGTCAAACTATATCAAGACAGAAGAGGCTGATATTAAGTTTGCCACCATTGAAAGTCTGAAAGCACTTGAGGCAGAAACTACCAGCATTAAGTCTAAATACGCGGAATTTGAGAGTACCGTTACGGATGAACTGGCGGCTAACAAAGCGTTAATCAATGAGCTGGATGTAAAAAAGATTAACGCCGCAGACGCTGATTTGAAATACGCAAGCATTGATTTCTCCAATATTGGCATAGCGGCTATGAAGAAATTCTATTCAGAATCTGGCTTGATTAAGAATGTAGTGGTCGGCGACCAGACTATTACTGGCGAATTGGTCGGTGTAACTATCAAAGGTGATCTGATCGAGGGTAACACCATCAAGGCAGATAAGCTGGTCATTAAGGGGGAAGATGGCCTTTACTACAAGCTTAATACCAACGGATCAGGAGTAACTTCGGAGCAGACTGACTATAACAGTTTGAACGGTACTGTTATCCAGGCCAAGAGTATCACAGCAGATAAAGTGGCGGTGACCGACTTGGTAGCTTTTGGTGCTGACATCGGTGGAAACCATATCGGACACGACTGCATATATTCCGGAGCTAAGACTTCTGCGCTCAATACCACCAGAGGATTCTATCTCGGCTCAGATGGCCAGGTAGGATTTGGCGATTCGAATGAGTATATTCAGTTCTATAAAGGCGATGACGGGAACTTTCACCTGAGAATTAGTGCTGGCGATATTTTGTTTGGTAAGAGTAAGAAGACTGTAGAGAGCGCAATTACTGAGATCGACACTAAGGTTAATAACGTTAAGTCCATTGTTGGAAACACATACACTTACCAGGTTGGTACTAGCATGACAGATGTTCCTACAGGGGAATGGCTAACTTCAATGCCTAACGTACCACAGGGACAGTATCTCTGGACAAAAGAGACCACCTTATATTCAGACGCAACCACCTCCGTAGGCTATATCGCTACCAGGATGGGTGTTGATGGTGCTGGTGGAGCTACCGGACCGGCTGGACCACAGGGACCCCAAGGTGAAAAAGGAGAGAAAGGTGATACTGGAGAGCAAGGACCCCAGGGTGATACCGGCGCAACTGGAGCTCAGGGCGCGAAGGGCGATACAGGAGCGCAAGGACCACAAGGCAACCAAGGTATTCCTGGTGAAAATGCGCATTATGTTAAGGTTGTCGGAAGTAATTACGATTACTCACAAGCTGGAAAAGACGAGGGGCTGTGGCTAAACGGAACCAAACTTACATCAGGAGTAACGAGAGGACATTGTCTAGCTATAATCAACCCAACCACAAATGCATTAGAAAAAGCTACATGGTACGACACGTATAGCACAGCAAGTTGTATGGACGGGATAGCGGACCTTGTGACTACTGGAAAAATAGTTTGCTTATTTACTTTCGACGCATCATCCCTTACAAGCACAGTAAGAAACTTCTTGATCGAATGTGGTTCAAAGGATACGAAAACTTGGATCGCTGCACGGCGTACCCATGTGTTTATAGGTATGCGCGGGTTAGCTAAAGGCAACGCCTATGAGTGGGACGGACTTGGTTCAGGCGCGTTGAAGGAACTTATCGCTTATTACACTTCTTCTGGAATTGTATTAAACGGTAACGTTGGTGATACCGGCGCAACAGGTCCACAGGGACCTCAAGGTAACCAAGGAATACAAGGTGTGAAAGGTGATACTGGTGCGACTGGACCACAAGGCCCCCAAGGTAACCAAGGAATACAAGGAGTAAAGGGTGATATGGGTGCCACTGGCCCAATCGGACCACAAGGACCCCAGGGTAACCAGGGGCCGACCGGACCTCAGGGACCAACTGGTGCCACGGGACCGACCGGTGCCACTGGTGCTATGGGGCCTCAAGGTCCTAAAGGCGATGGACTTGACGTCAAAGACACTAGAAGCACAAATCAAACGCCGCTTTGGTATATACAAAATTTCCCGATGACCACAGTAAATGAGTTGAAATTAGCAAATACGATTGGTCTAACTGGTGAAAACTTCTGTCTTTTAATAACATGCGTGCCATGGCGAGATGCTTCCGGCGGATATCCTAAGCAGACTGCAAAGATTGATGGTCGTGAATTATGGCGAATCGGTATTAGTGATACGCAATGGAGTACATGGAATGACGCATACACCCTTGCAAATTCTGTTGATATGGGTATAGCCGCTTGGTGTTATAACAACGATCGTACTTATATTAATGGCGGACGATTGTACGCTGGTTCGGTTACCGCTGTTCAAATGGCTGCTAATTCTATAACAACTGAAAAAATTGCGGCTGGTTCGGTTACCGCTGATAAAATTGACGTTGTCAGTTTGTTTGCAAAAGACATCGAGGCATCCGGTTCTATATCTGGTGTTAAAATAGTTGCTAGAGAGATTACTGCAAATCAGTCATACTCTATATTTAACGGCACAAACAGTCAGAAAATCTTATATTTTGATGGATCGTCTATCAAATTAGGAAAAATGGGAACTGGAACATCTATACAAGGTGGCACCGGATTCGAGTTTTTTGATAAGACGGTCACGATGTATGGTGATCTGAGTTTATACAGTGGCGATATTACCACTCCTGGCAATGTGCAGGGAAAAACAATAACTGCGACTGCAGACATGAATACTAATACCATATATGCATCTAATTGGTTTAGATCGCGCGGTACTACAGGATGGTATAGTGAGGATTATGGTGGTGGCTGGTATATGACGGATTCCGATTGGATTCGGGCATATAACGGAAAAGGTATAACCACCAATGGCAATATGTCCATTGGTGGTTATATTCAGAGTAACAACATAATAAATACAACATATGAGTATCAGTCCAATAGAGGTTCGGTAGACTGGCGCTTTGGTGCGGCAACAGGTACAGGTGATGAAAATTTCTTTAGCTTTTATAAAGCTAACAATGGAATGATTCCACTGGCAATTGATGGAAATTTCGGAAACATTTACGTTGGGTTCAATGTGGGAGGTTCAGGTTCGAAGACTGCTGTAGGAGTTTATCTTGGCGATCAAGTGGCTGGAGGTAGAGCTTTTATCTATCACGGAGATTCATACGCTGGGTCAATTTGGATTCAAACCAGACTTGATGGTTCATGGAAATGGTTTAGTCTCGGAAGAGCATGTAGTGCAGCTCTTTCTGATATTCGACTAAAAGACGATATAAGAGACACCGAAGTACAAGACGCAACAAAAGTTATTGAAGCAATGCAAATTCGTTCTTTTGAAAGAAAAGATTCTCATAAAAAATACAAGATTGGCTTTATAGCAGACGAACTCGAACAGCTTGACCCTAACCTTGTCAATGGAGGCGGAGAAGTTGACGGACATCCATATTATAAATCTGTCAATAATTTGCAGTTGCTTGCGTATGTTGTAAAAGCAATGCAAGAGCTGAGTTCTAAAGTGGATCGGCTCGAAAGAGAAAACGAAGAACTTAGAAGAAAACTTTATTCATAGGAGGATAATATCATGGCATTAACAACATCTAAATCTATCAACTTATCAGGACAGTCCGTTATCAACGGAGTAACAGTGGAGACCTACACCGCATCTTGCAGTGAGGCTAACCCAAAAACTATGTATATTCAGCAGTCTACCACTAACCAGGAGTTACGGAAAGAGAACCGTACGCAGTGCCGTAAAGACCGTGACGAGTTCGAGGAGCTTGCATATGCTATGCAGGACGAGATGATAGCAAACAAAGGACAGGTTGACAGTACAGAAGAGTGATTGGAGAAGAAAATAAATATGAGAATTAGAGCGAGACCATACTAGGTCTTATTTTTTTACAAAATTGCGCCGGCGCAATGCTGGAGAAAGGACATATATGGAAGTAATTATTTCTTCTACAATATCGGCAGCAGTAACGCTGATAGTGTGTCTGATCAGCAATCATAGCCAGAATGAAAAGACGAGGGCGCTCATGGAATACAAGCTGGAAGAGCTTACAAAAAGAGTGGATAAGCACAACAACACCATAGAGCGAACTTATAATCTGGAACAGAGGATGGCTGTATCAGAAGAACAGATTCGGGTAGCAAATCATAGAATTGCAGATTTGGAACATGATCATAAGGAGGATTAACTGTATGAACATTAATGTAAATGAAATTATGAACTATGTAACCTATGCTCTGATCGCATTTGGCTTGATGGCCTTTGTGGTGTCTCTTATTGTGCAGGCAATAAAAGACCTACCGTGGTTCAAAAAATTACCAACCAGTGCAGTTGCTCTTATCACATCCTTTATTGTATGCACTGCTACAATGGTTGCTTTTTGCGAATATTTTAAAATTGTGATTGAATGGTACTATGTGTTTGCTGCAATTATTGCATCATTCGTGATTTATATGGTAGCAACTGGAGGCTGGGAAAGAGTAAAGACAATCTGGGATAAGACAAAGTACAAAAAAATGAGGGCGAGTGATCGCTCTCATTTTTGAAAGGAGAACTTTGACATGAAATATTTTATCTGTGTAGGTCACGCGAACTATGGCGGTGGCGTCATCTCATCTGCAGATGGTACTAGCAAGGGTGGTGTGAATGAATATAAATACAACAAAGAACTGGCGCCCTATGTGTGCAAATGGCTTAAGGTAGCAGGACATGAGGCAACCTTGTGTATTGCTCCGGAAGGTCAGCTGCATTCCCTGAATGATGAAATCAAGTATTTCATTGAAGAAGAGAATAAACAGAACTATGATCTGTCAGTCCAGCTTCATCTGAATGCCTTTAATGGAGAGGCATATGGCTGCGAAGCATACTGTTACAATGCAAATGGTCTTCCGGAAGCCCAGCGGATCAGTGCGAAGCTCGGCACTGTCTGGCATGACAGAGGAGCTGAAGAACGTCCCGGACTGTACTGGACCAGAAAGACCAAGGCAAAAGCTGTCCTGGTAGAATCTTTCTTCTGTGATAACAAGGACGATTATGCCAAAGCGAAAAAACTTGGTATGGATGCTCACGGAAAGCTGATCGCAGAGGGCATTCTGGGAAAAACGATCACAATTGCGCCGGCGCAACCGAAAGCAAAGTATTACATCCAGGCTGGAGCCTACGGAACAAAAGAAAATGCAGATGTGATGGTGAAAGTACTTAAGAAAAAGGGGTTTTCAGCAAGTATCCGCAAAGTAGCCGGCTCCGTCCCATACCGTGTCCAGGTCGGCACATACAGAACAAAGAAGGCTGCCAATAAGGTGGTAAAGAAACTGAAGGCAGTAGACTTCCAGGTATTGGTGAAGAGCCTGTAATGTCGAAATTCGTCGTACTATCTCGCACGATAGTGCGTGACAGATGGGAAAGAATCTGGTACATTAAATATATCCCTCAAATAAGAAAAAGTCCTTACAATCATGCAGCTGCCCGCAGAAGAGTGAGGGCTTTTCTTCTTATATAAAATAACATGGTTGAAGCTGTATAGAATAATACAAAAATGAATACGTAACATACTGGTAGCTAACAAAAATCGCGAAAACCCATTAAAATAAGGCACTACAGTTTCTGTAGAGGAAGCTGCTAAGGCTGGTAAGTTCTAATAATTGAATAAACTATAATTGCTATATAGCAATAAAATTGGGCACTCTGTACAAAATACAGGGTGCTCATTTTTTATCCACAAAGTTAACATGCAGGCTCTGCCTGCGTCATGCCCACACAAA
>OLQD01002365.1_pt1 | contig 13734 bp, 10 predicted proteins | sample 1672841 | NCBI WGS metagenome assembly OLQD01 (sample SAMEA3136729, study PRJEB25190) | human gut metagenome | biome: human gut; feature: human-associated habitat; material: faeces | place: Austria | collected 2013 | reverse complement strand
GTGATGAAAATATTGCAACTGTTGACCAAAGCGGTGTAGTAAGCTTTAAAGAGGGCGGCGATTGTGTAATCACCTGCCAAACTTTTGACGGCGGATATGAAGCAAAATGTAATGTTAATGTTGTTACAAACTATACAGCACTTGAAAATCTTGTTAAATCATATAATGACCAGCAGCTTAACAGTATAAACTATTATCCTGAAAGCTGGGAAAATTTCACAAATACTATGAATAAGGCTCAAACTATGATTAACGAAAACAATAGCTCACAGGCTAAAGTTGACGCAATGGTTATTGAGCTTGAAAAAGCATATAACAGCCTTGAAAAATATAATTATATTCAAAAGGTTGAACTTTACCTTGACGGTGAACCTACAAAGGAATTTTATCAGTACGATTTAAAAGTTCTTAAAGACGGTTTCAGCTATAAAAACGCTGTGCTTGACCTTAATGTAAGGCTTTATCCTAACAACGGTTCATACAAATCTGTTACTTGGGAATCATCAAACGAACTTATCAGTGTAACTGAAGACGGTAAATGCACCCCAACCAAGAATGAATCTTGCTACGGTTTAATTACCTGCACGGTTGAAGACCATTTCGGTAATAAATATCAAGATACTGTTTGGGTATCGTATGCATTTAATCCGGTAACGGAAGTTGTTGTTTCACCGGCAACTATTTCAGGCGCAATCGGTTCAACTTATCAGCTTTCCAAAACCATAAAGCCTGAAGGCACAGGCCTTGCACATATTGGTGCGGCAAGTATTAAAAATGTTTACTGGGAATCTGATGACGAAAATATTGCAACGGTTGATGAAAACGGACTTGTAACATTCGTTTCTGCCGGTGCTACAACTGTTCGCTGTGTATCATATGACGGCGGTATATACGGTGAATGCCATGTATCATCAGCCGGTGACCGTACCGTACTTAAAGGAAGAGTTGATGAATACAAAGATATTGATTATAAAGACTATGCATATGATTACGGGCAAACATTTAAAACTGCATATGAAACTGCGGTTAATGCCCTTACGGATGATACTTTAAGCCAAGATGAAATCAATGAAATTGCTGAAAATCTTTTAAATGCTTATAATGAAATGATACAGCATCCTTATATTCATGTAACAGATGCAACTATCACATATAAAACATATGCTAAGCCGCTCGCAGTCAAATATGAAGAAAAGGAAAGCGGAACAGTCGGTGATAATAACAGCGTATCCGTTAACCTTGGTAACGGTGAGTATACAAATTATAATGATTATAATAAGATTGAGCTTACATCATCAGTTGCACCTAAAGGAGCAATGTATAAAACATTCAGCTGGAATGTGCTTGATTCATATCAAATAACTTCAGAAATAAGTGACCAAACAATTACTCTTACACCTAAAAAAGCAAAAGAGGGTGCTTGGGCAAAAGTTAAAATTACTTATACAGATGAATATGACAGAACATTTGAAAAAACAGTTAATGTAACAATGAGTGACAAAGTTGCAACCGGCTTTGATATTACCGAAAGTGCACTTACATTTAATGCAACATCACCTGAAACCCAGCTTGCTTACACACTTTCAGGTTCACCTGAATTTTCAACAGTCATTTGGCAGTCAAGTAATGAAAATGTTGTTAAAGTATCAAGCGAGGGCAAACTGACCTTTGTTGAAAAGGGCGAAGCTGTAATTACGGGTACTGCATTTGACGGTGGGTTTACAGATAAAGTTAAAATAACTGTAATAACCGATTTCAGCGCTCTTGCTTCAAAGCAAAATGAATATAACAATATTATTGAAAGTGTAAAAGATACTTACACTTATACCAAGGCAAGCTTGGATGTACTCAGTGCGGCAGTAGCAGACGCCAAAACTATGATTGATGAGGGCAAAGCTACTCAAGCCGAGGCAAACGCAATGCTTAAAAGGCTTAATGATGCGTATGATGCGCTTGTTCCTTATGTTGCAACAACCGGTGTTGAAATCGGATATGAAGAAGCAACAGGGGTTACAAGTGAAAACGCGGGCTTCATTAGATTTACAGGTACATTATTAAACGGTAAATGCATAAATCTTGTTGCAAATGAACTTCCTAAAGGTTCGGTTTATAAATCAGTAGAATGGACTTCATCAAACAGCAATGTTTCTGTTAACGAAGAGGGCGTTGTTACTAATAAAACCGGCGCGGCAAATGCTTCGCAAATTACTTGCACAGTTACAAACGAAAAGGGTGAAACCTGCTCGTCAAGCGTTTGGGTAACATTTGTAAGATACGGTGTTAAAGCTATAAGCTTTGCTGATGAAAAGGTATTCGGCGCTCCTGCTCAAACAGTTACCCTTTCACCTGAATTTGATATTGACGGTTCGATTTCCGTAATTAAAGATTGCTTTTATTCATCTGATAACGAAGATGTTGCCACTGTTGACCAAAACGGTGTTGTAACATTCGTAACACAGGGTGAAGCAGTGATTACAGTTATATCAAAAGACGGTGGTTATAAAGCTACAATTAAAGCATATACCACTTGGGACACAACAGCACTTAAAGCTGCAATTGATGAAGCTGAAAAAATCACGCCGACAGATTATGAAGTGTCATATGCAAATACATTTACATCTGCACTTAATAAGGCAAATGAAGTGTATGCAAATATGTATGCAACACAGCCGGAAATAAACGATGCCTGCACAGCCCTTACAGAAGCTATGACTGTACTTGATGAGCATAAGTTTATCGTACCTGAAATCAATATTAAAAATGGTGATACCGTGCTTGAAGAAACTGCACTTATTCAAGTTCCTGAAGATACGCAAACAGCAAATCTTTCACTTGCACTTAATGACGGCGCAATGGTAAAATCATTTGAAATCACTGCAAGTGATGAAAACGGAGCTTCGGCTCAAATTAACGGCGGCGATGTTGTTATTACCAAAACAGCAGATGCCGGCTCACTTAAACTTAATGTTAAAGTGATTGATGAGTGGGATAGGGAATATACAAAAACTTATACATTTAATGTAATCAATACTGTTATTCCGGTAACTTCACTTGAACTCACGGTTGACGGCCAAGCAGTATCCGGTAATTATACAGCAAGTGCAGGCGGCAGGTATTCAAACTTTAAAGGTGTTGCAATCGGATATAATCCTACTCCGGCTGATGCCAATGCAATTATTTCGGTTGAATATAAAGTGTCAAATGTTTTGCAGTTTGAAATTGATTCAAACGGTAATCTTAAACTTACAAATACAGGTGCGGCATCATTAAGAAAATCAGTAGCAACTACTGTAACGGTTACTGTTACCAATGCTGACGGTTCAAGCGCAACTGCATCATTTGATTTCACACTCACAAGGGCTTAAGGAGGCAGATATGAATAAGATGTTTAAAAAATGGTTATCTGTACTTCTTGCGTTTATAATGGCAACGCTCTGCCTATCGGCAGTCGTTGCCTTCGGCAGTGACAGTGTGGCTATAAATGAAACTAATTTTCCTGACGCAAATTTCAGAGAATTTGTTAAAGATTATGATTTGGATGGTAACGGATCTTTGAGTGCCGAAGAGAGAAATATTGTAACCATTATGACTGTATCTGATGATTACGAAATCAAAACTCTTAAAGGTATTGAATATTTTTCAAATATCAAAATTCTTCGTTGCAGTAATATTAAACTTGAAGAACTTAATGTTTCAGCACTTAAAGATTTAACAACATTGACCTGTATGGGTAATGAACTTAAAGAGCTTAACCTTGTTGAAAATAATAAGCTTAAAACATTAAATTGCACAGGTAATGAGCTTACTTCAATTACCCTTTTGGCACCAGCGTTAATTACGCTTGACTGCCGCGGTAACAGCCTTGCAAAATTGGATATTACACACGAAACTGCACTTGAAACACTTTATTGTGCAAATAATCAGCTTTCTTCGCTCGATTTATCACAAAATACAAATCTAACTAAGTTAAACTGCACAATAAATCATATTACTTCGCTTGATTTAAGCAAAAATACAAAGCTTACTAATGTTACAAACGCAATGATTGGCGACCAAACGGTTGACCTTAAGGCAACATTTGAAAATTCTTTAATTTATGTTCCTTTTAAAAACAGCGGGCTTGATTCAAGCAATTATGTTACAAGTTCACTTGAACAGTTCGGTGACGGTTCAGGCTTCAATTTTGAAAGTTTTTATGCTTTTGATGTATCTGAAATTGATAACGGTATTACATATGAATGTAACACCAAGCTTGATTCAAGTGAAAATATGATAGTAAAAGTTAATGTTACAAGGGATTTCTATCAGGTAGGCTTTTATGCCGACAGTGATTATTCTTCCCTTATCGGCAGAACATTTGCGTACAGCGGTAACAAAGCGCCTAATCCGTCTGCTATCACTCCACCGCAATGCAAGGCATTTGATACTTGGAATGAGTCGGTTGAAAATATTACAAGTGATAAAAAGGTTTATGCAAATTGGAAAGATGCGCACACATATGAACTTGCTTCATTTGCAAATGGCACAGCAACAGTTAAATGCTCCGTATGCGGCGATAGCTTTACTTTAAGCTTTATTGACGCAGTAAATTCAAAGAAGGGCGATTCAAATTACAGCCCATATCTTGATGTTTGCAGTGACGGTGTAATAAATGCAAAAGATTACTCAATATTAAACAAAATGAAATAAGATGCATTAAGATAAAAAGCACATCAAATTGATTTGATGTGCTTTTTGTTTACTAATTATTATGTTTGTGCTATTATAAAAATCAATAATTTATGGGTTATGAGAAAATAATCAAGTTATTGTCTTTTTGCACAAATAATTATCAACTAATTTGTATGAAATGTCGATTTTCCGTCAAAAAGTTGAAATTCATCCTATAATATGTCAAAATAAAAGGTACATTGCAATTTATAAATTTATAGGAGTAATTCCAAATGGACAGAAGAATCAGAAGAACACGCACTGCTGTGTTCAATGCAGTTCTTGACCTTATGGTTGAAAAAGATACAAGCAAAATTACCGTTCTTGAACTTTGCAAGCGTGCAGATATTAACAAAAGTACATTTTATTTGCACTATAAAAGTATGGAAGACTGCCTGCAAAACTGTTTTCAGATTATAATGAACGGAATTATTGATATTTCCAAAAAAATAAAATATGATGAAATTAAGCATAATCCTCAAATTGCTGTTGATAAATTACTTGATGAAGTTGAGCGAAATATTGATTATCTTTCAAAATTCAAATCAAGCAGTATTTGCGCACCTGCAATAAAAATGCTTAAAGAAAATCTTGTGTCCTCAATATCTCAAAGCAACGGTTTTAATATTGAAGATAATTATTTTGAAGTTTCAACTATTACTTTTGCCGTGGCAGGGTGTATTGATGCACTTATTGAGCCGCTTCCGGTGTTTAATAAAGAGGAACTCGGCAGGGCGATTGTATCAATGCTTAAGTCATCAAAAAATTAAGTTGTAGTATTTTAAGGAGCTATTATGGCAAGGCCTAAAAAATCAAGAACGGTTTGTTTTGAACCGGATATAACGGAATTTATCAAAATTAAAAATAATAGGGAATTTGTTGAAATCACTGTTGATGAATATGAAACGCTCCGTTTGATTGATTATATGGGTCTTACTCAAATGGAATGTGCACTTCAAATGCAGGTTGCCCGCTCAACTATTGCATCAATTTATGAAAGTGCAAGGTATAAAATATCCGACTCGCTTGTTAACGGCAAGGCGATAAAAGTAAGCGGCGGGGACTATAATATTTGCCCTAATTCCAAAACCTGCTGTGGCAGGTGCGGCACTAATGTATGTGGCAGGTGCAACCACGGTGCCTGCGAAAAATGCACGGGCAAATTCCATCCGAAAGGAACGGAATGTAATTTAATAAGTTAAATTAAAAACGCATCTTTGTGCATTAAGCTTCAAAGATGCGTTTTGTTTATTATTTATTAGAGTTGTTCGGCAATTGTGAAAATCATATCTTTTGTTTTATCCCAGCCAAGGCAAGGGTCGGTAATGGATTTGCCGTATACGCCGTCTTCAACTTTTTGGCTTCCGTCTTCAATATATGACTCAACCATAAAGCCTTTAACCATATTTTTAATATCGTCGCTGTGGCGCATTGAATGCAGAACTTCGTTAGCAATTCTAACCTGCTCAAGATACTTCTTGCCTGAATTTGAATGGTTGGTATCTACTATAACAGCAGGGTTTTTGTAATTTCCGGTGCAGTATGCATCGTGAAGCTTTCTTAAATCTTCATAATGGTAGTTTGCGTGGTTGTTACCGTGCTTGCTTACGCTTCCGCGAAGAATTGCATGTGCAAGTTCATTGCCCTTTGATTCAACCTCCCATCCTCTGTAAAGGAATGTGTGGTCGCCCTGTGCTGCTTTGATTGAGTTGAGCATAATTGAAAGGTCGCCGCTTGTTGGGTTTTTCATACCTACCGGAATATCAAGCCCGGATGATACAAGCCTATGCTCTTGGTTTTCAACGCTTCTTGCGCCCACTGCAACATATGAAAGAAGGTCTGAAAGGTATCTGTGATTTTCAGGGTAAAGCATTTCATCCGCACAAGTTAAACCTGTTTGCTCAATCGCATCTTTGTGAAGTGAGCGAATTGCTTTAATTCCTTCGAGCATATCAGGCTTTTTATCAGGGTCAGGTTGGTGGAGCATACCCTTATATCCTGCACCCGTTGTTCTCGGTTTGCCTGTATAAATTCTCGGTATAATTAAAATTTTATTTTCAACTTCCTTTTGCACATCTGCAAGGCGGTGAATGTAATCAAGTACAGCATCGTGCCTGTCAGCTGAGCAAGGGCCTATAATAAGTAAAAATTTATCACTTTCACCCTTAAATATTTTGGCTATTTCTATATCTCTTTTTGTTTTAATTTCTTCTGCCTCTTTTGAAAGTGGCATTTCTTTTTTTATTTCCTGCGGCACAGGAAGCTTTCTTTTAAAATTTGTGTTGGTCATATTATCCATAGTTTTACCCTCCATACCAACTATTATAATTGACTGTTGAAATTTGTCAATATTACAACTGCAATTTAGCACTTAAAAGCTTTAACACTTTTAAGTGCAAAAGTATATGTTCAAATTATAACAAAAGAAAATCTTTTTGTCAACACCAAAATAAATCAATATTATCGTTATATAAATATTTTAATGTTTTTCGTTTTTCTTGATGTAAATGTACGCTTATGATATAATAATTTAAAATAATTATATGGTGATAATATGTTAGAACTAAAGGATTTGAAAAATAATAAGCAGTATTATGAAAATGCAAAAAAATTGTATAATACTGCATTTCCCCCTGCGGAAAGAATACCGTTTGTAATTCTTTATCGTAAAGCCAAGGGGAGCAATGTAACTTTCTTCGCTGTAACACAGGGTGATGAATTTAAAGGTTTAGTGTATACGGTATGGTTTAATGATATTGTATTTATTTTTTACCTTGCTGTTTCACCTGACGCAAGGGGAAACGGTATCGGCTCAAAAATACTTTCACTTGTTAAAGATAAATTTCCTAATTGCCGACTTGTGCTTAATATTGAAGCACTTGATGAAAATGCCGAAAATAATGATGAACGCATAAAGCGAAGGGAATTTTATGTTAAAAACGGATTTTTCGGCGCAGGGTATAATGTTAGGGAATATAGCGTAATATATGAAAATATGTGCTATTCAAAGGATTTAATACCTGTAAGTAAAGATGAATATACTGCGCTTATTAAAGCATATCTCGGCAAAATTATGTATTATTTTTACAGTAAATTAAGTGAGTAGTGTTGACATTGGGTGCTCCTTGTGTTAATATACTGCTTGCAGTCGGTGCCGATTACTTTGAGGGTCCACCCGTTCCCATCCCGAACACGGTAGTTAAGCTCAAATGTGCCGAAAATACTTGGGGGGCAGCCTCCCGGGAAAATAGGTGATGCCGACATTTATAAACCGCTTACTTATGTAGGCGGTTTTATTATTTAATGATGTTTTAAATTCCCGGTCGGATCGCAGGGTGGTACCCAAAATATCATTCGTTTTTTAACAAAACTCTGATATTTTGACCACTACTAAGTTCTTATTGCTCCTTTTATCTGCCACCGGCAGCAGTCGCAAACGAACCCCGGAAAATAGGTGACGCCGACATTTTAAACCGCTTACTTATGTAGGCGGTTATATTTTTGTAAGTTACCGTAGGGGCGAACATTTTTCACCTAAAATTCACAAAGAAAAAGGAAGTTGATAAATCAACTTCCTTTTGTCATATGTATGATTATTTATAAAGCGGGCCATAGGTTTTGCAAGCTGAATAATCGGCTGCCTGAATATCATCAGTGCCAAATGAAGCCCAGCAATGCGGACGGAAGATTTTGCCCTTGTCTACATTGTGCATATTTACAGGAATGCGGAGCATTGATGCAAGTGTGATAAGCTCGCTTCCCACATGCCCGTAAACAGTAACACCGTGGTTTGCGCCCCAATTTGCCATAACGCTGTATACATCTTTAAATGCGCCTTTGCCGGTAAGCTTCGGTGCAAACCAAGTAGTAGGCCATGATGGGTCTGTGCGCTTATCAAGTGTGGCATGAATATCATCCGGCAAATCAACCGTATATCCCTCAGCAAGCTGAAGAACAGGGCCGATACCCTCAACAATATTTACACGAAGCATTGTAACAGGCATTTCAGCTTTGCAGCGGAAGTGAGATGAAAATCCGCCGCCGCGGAAATATTCATAATTTGCTCTGCACCAGTCTGTTGCATTAAGGCAGGCTTTAATATCGTCGTTTGTCATTTCCCAGAACGGTTTCATACAGCCTTTGCCCTCTGCATTTTTAGATGCGCCTGAACCGTCAAGTGCGGTTGCACCTGAATTGATAAGGTGAATAAATCCGTCTTTCGCAATACCTTCAGGCCTTTTGCCTGTAACTCTTTCGCAGGCATCAGGACTCCAGTAAGTACGAACATCGTGGAAACAAGGTGCTGTGTCAGATACAAGTAAGCCGAGCATCATTGAAACACCGTTTAAAGTGTCATTTTCCGTTGCAAACGGGGTAGGCATTTTTTTACCGTTCCAGTCAAATGAAGATGCCATTATAGATTCTGTAAAGTCAGCGTTCGGAAGCCAGTCAGTCCAGTTCCTTTGACCTTGGAAACCGGCGGCAACAGCGTTTTTGCCAAGTGCTTCTTCGTGCCAGCCCATTTCATCAAGCTTCTTGTTGCCGAAAAGAATATCACGCACGATAAGTGTCATTTTAGTGATGAATTCCCAATCTTTATCAGGGTCAACAACTTTTGATTTTGTAATAACTTCAGGTAAATCTTTGCCTGCGTTTACATCAAATCCCTCTTTGCAATTTTCTTTAATCCATGCATATGCTTTGTTATATTCATCATGGTCATAAATGCCGAGGGTAATTCTTCTGCAAATTTCTGTCATATCCACCCATTCAGGACGAATTCCGAGATATTTCTGGAAAAATGAAGCGTTGCAGTAAGCACCGGCAATACCCATTGTTACTCCGCCGATATTTACATATGATTTATCTTTCATCCAGCCTACCGAAACAGCACATTTTGCAAAGCGGATAATTTTTTCTGCTACATCGGAAGGAATTGTGCTGTCGTCTTTATCCTGCACATCGTGGCCGTAAATTGAAAATGCAGGCATACCCTTTTGCGCATAAGCAGCCATAACAGCGGCAAGGTATACTGCACCCGGGCGTTCAGTTGCGTTAAGCCCCCAAACAGCCTTAATGGTTTTTGGGTTCATATCGTATGTTTCCATACCGTAGCACCAGCAAGGTGTTACAGAAAGTGTTGCAACAACATTTTCACTTGAAAACTGCTCTTCGCATTTTGCAGCTTCTGCGCCGCCGCCGATTGTGGTATCACTTACCACACACATAACCGGTGTACCGTCAGGATAGCAAACATTTTCGCTGATAAGCTTTGCCGCAGCGTTTGCCATACCCATAGTTTGTTCTTCAAGGCTTTCACGAACTCCGCCCCATCTTCCATCAATTACAGGGCGAATACCGATTTTTGGATACCTCATAAATTTTACTCCTTTATATTTTATTTGTTTAATATTTTTACAAATTTATCGTAATTTTTATCAAAATCACTTGCGTTTTCACTTTTATAAGCAGTCAGCTTTTCGCTTGATTTGATGATTTGCCTGCCCGTGTTTACATCTTCTATATCACCGAGTGCGATAAGCTGTAAAATAATGTTTCCGAGTGCGGTCGCTTCCGTCGGCCCGGCAATAACATCAATGTTCAAACTGTCTGCTGTCATTTGGCATAAGAAATTATCTTTCGTACCGCCGCCTAAAAGGTGGAGTACATCAAATTTTTTGCCTGTGTTTTCTTCAATTTGCTTTATTGCAAATCTGTATTTCATAGCAAGGCTTTCATAAATGCACCTAATCATCGCACCGTCGCTTTCAGGTTTGCCCTGCCCGGTTTTTTCACAATATGTGCAAATTTTTTCAGGCATATTTTTCGGCGTTGCAAAGCTTTCGTCATCAGGGTCTATAAAATATTCAAATGCTTTTGCATCCCTTGCAAGCATTTCCATATCGTTGTAAGAATATTTCTTGCCCTCATCTGCAAAGTTGCGCCTGATTTCCTGAATAAGCCATAAGCCGCTGATATTTTTAAGATAGTTTATCTTTTTGTTTGCGCCAAGCTCGTTTGAAAGCTCATCTTTCATACTTTTTTCGCTTAAAATCGGTTTATCGTTTTCACATCCGATAAGCGACCAGGTTCCGCAAGATAAAAATGCGGAGGTTTCATTTTCTGCCGCCGGCATAGCGCATACGGCGCATTGCGTATCATGCCCTGCAACTTTGATTACTTTTATACCTTTATATTCGCCTGCAATTGTGGCACTTTTAACTATCGGCGGAAGTATTTTTTTATCCTTTTCGGTGATTTCAAATACTTTTTCCTGCCATTTTATGTTTTCAAGGTCAAGCATTTGCGAGGTTGATGCAATGGTTTGCTCCGCAGTTTTGGCACCGCATAAAAAATAAGCAAAAAGGTCAGGCATAAATAAAAATGTATCTGCATTTTCTGCTTTTTCAACACAAAGCTGAAAAAGTGTGTTAATAGGCATTATTTGGTTGCCTGTAAGGCGATAAAGCTCTTTATCAGAAAGTTTATCGAATACTTTTTTTACTGCGTTTTTTGTTCTCTCATCACGGTAGCAAACGGGCAGAGAAATCAGTTTTCCGTCACCGTCAAGCATTCCGTAATCAACACCCCAGGTGTCAAAAGCCAAGGAATCAACATTTTCGCACATATCAATTGCTTTTTTAACTTCACCTAAAAGGTATTCAAAATCCCAGCATAAAAGTCCGTCTTTTTCAACAAGGCTGTTGTCAAAACGGTGAACTTCGTTATAGCTTAACCTTCCGTTTTCATATTCGGCAAGTATTGTCCTGCCTGTTGATGCCCCAAAGTCGAATGCTAATACTCGGCTCATACTTTTACTACTCCTTTTTTGAGCAAAACATTTGCATAAATCGCAGTTTCGCCGGTAGCGATAATAAGATAAGCTTTTTTTGCTCTTTCGTAAAATGCAAATCTTTCCGTCATTTCAATATCGTGATGTTCAGGTTCGTATTTGTTTAAAAGTTTATCATACTCTGCCCAAATTGACGGTGTAGGTGTGTTGTCACCTTTTACAACTTCCATAAGTGCTACCGGTTTTTCAGTGTATGTATCAAGCGGAATAAGTGAAAGCACAGCGTCAAGAATATCTGTTGTTGAATGGCCGTCGGCTCTGATAACTATTGCATTTTTTCCTACACTTTCGCAAGGAAAGTTTCCGTCAGCAATAACAAGCTCATCACCATGCCCCATTTCGCAAAGTGCTTTTAAAAGTTCGGGCGAAACAATTGGATTTATTCCTTTTAACATAATCAGTTCTCCTTTTTGTGAAGCATTTCATCATCAGGATTATACATTTTGTGGCCCGGGTGGCGACCGGTGATTTTATAATAGCTTCTAAGGTCAATAAGTTTTTGAATATTTTTTTCATCAATATCGTGGCTTCCGCCGAGTATTACTGCGTTAATCGTGATTTTTGCCCAAAGTTCAAGGCTTTCCATTCTGTAAAATGCTGTGATAACATCACTGCCGACTGCAAGCGCACCGTGATTTTCAAGAAGCATTACATCATGCTCTTCAAGGTAAGGCTCAATTGCGTCAGGCACTTCCGTGGTGGACGGTGTGCCATACGGTGTAAGCGGAACAGCACCGATTGCGGCAACATCTTCAATCATATTGTACATATCCATAGCTTTGTGAGCTACTGCAAAGCCTGTTGCACCCGGTGGGTGAGCGTGAATTACACTCATTACATCATCACGCTTGTCATAGCATCTTAAATGCATTTTGATTTCACTTGACGGGCGAAGCCCTTCTGCCGCTTCAAGCACATTGCCCTTTGCGTCAATTCTGATAAGTTTATCAGGTGTGATAAACGATTTGCTCATACCTGTCGGCGTAGCAAGAATTGTTCCGTCGTCAAGCTTAGCACTGACATTACCGTCATTTGCAGCAACCCAGCCGAGCTGCCACATTTTGTGACATACATCACAAATTTGTTCTTTTATTACATCAATATCCATGGTTAATTCCTTTCAAATTATTATATTTCTAATTTTAATTATACTGTTGATTTTTATGTGTTGCTCGGTGTATAATGTGAAATTGTAGGACAATATTGACTTTTTGGTAAAACTATAACATCTGAGGAAAAACTATGCGATATACAGGATATCAAGAAAATAAAAGCAGAGGAACTTTTGGTTTTCCGATTCAGCTTTATTATGTTGATTCAAGCCACCCGCAGTACGAAATGCCGTTTCATTGGCATATGGAATGTGAGCTTATTTTGGTGCTTGGCGGAAAATTTCATCTTTCAATAAACGGGGTGTCGCACACTCTTGAAAAAGGGCAGAGTGTTTTTATACCAAGCGAGTTTATACACGGCGGCACACCGGAAAACTGCACATATGAATGTGTTGTGTTTGATATGGAAAGCTTTCTTTCGCAATCACCCAAGTGCATTGAAAAGTATAATAATGCACTTGACAGCGGAGTAATAAGCGAAATGATATTTGAACCAAACAGCGCAGCAGGTGCTATGGTGGATTCGCTTTTTGAAAATATGGAAAAGGAAAGTGTGGCATACACCTTTACCACAACCGGACTTTTGTGGCAGCTTATAGGTTATATAATAGAACAAAAGTCACAAATTGCACCCTCTGTTCAAAATACCGTATATCGCAAAAATAAGCAGATAAAAAAAGTGCTTACAAAAATAAGAAACGATTATTCAAAACAGCTTACTCTTGATGATTTGGCTAACGAAGCACAGCTGAATAAGCAATATTTTTGCAGGGCATTTAAGCAAGTTACGGGTAAAACACCTATTGATTATTTGAATTATTATCGCATTGAATGTGCGGCGGAGCAATTGAGCCTTTCGTATCTTTCAATAACCGATATTGCCCTTGCCTGCGGCTTTAATGATTTGAGCTATTTTAACCGCCTGTTTAAAAGAAATAAGGGCGTTACACCGAGTAATTACAGAAAAAAGTTCAAAACCCGCCTTTAATATAAAAAAGCAGAAGTTTGATAACTTCTGCTCAGCGTGTAGAAAAAGTCAAATTATAAATTTCTACACGC
>OLQD01002364.1_pt1 | contig 13739 bp, 12 predicted proteins | sample 1672841 | NCBI WGS metagenome assembly OLQD01 (sample SAMEA3136729, study PRJEB25190) | human gut metagenome | biome: human gut; feature: human-associated habitat; material: faeces | place: Austria | collected 2013 | reverse complement strand
CATCAAGTGATACAAATCTGTAACCAAGTTCTGTTAAATTTGACAACACCGTATCGTAAAAGGATGTACCGGCGTGCGAAGGACAACGGGGCAGCATCCGGGCGGTATTATCGTTCTGCCTCTTGGCGAGGAGATTGATTCGTTCACACCGGTGCAGCACCCGGCAAACGATATGACAACGGATATTATAACGACGCATTTTGACTACCATTCCATCGACCACAACCTCTTGAAGCTCGATATTCTCGGACACGATGATCCGACGATGATCCGTATGCTGGAGGATTTAACAGACATCAATGCACAGGACATTCCGCTGGACAATAAAGAAGTCATGTCGCTTTTTGTCAGCACGGAGGCACTTGGCGTTACACCGGAGCAGCTTGGAGGATGTCCGCTCGGTTCGCTTGGTATTCCGGAGTTTGGAACCGATTTCGTTATCCAGATGCTTGTGGATACCAAACCGCAGAGCTTTTCAGATCTGGTCCGCATTTCCGGTCTGTCCCATGGAACAGACGTATGGCTTGGAAATGCACAGACCCTGATCGAAGAAGGCAAGGCAACCATTTCCACGGCAATCTGTACACGAGATGACATCATGACTTATCTGATCGGAAAAGGGCTGGACAGCGAGCAGTCCTTCACGATCATGGAGAGCGTGCGAAAGGGGAAAGGACTGAAACCGGAGTGGGAAGAGGAGATGCTGGCACACGATGTGCCGGACTGGTATATCTGGTCGTGCAAAAAGATCAAATACATGTTCCCGAAAGCACATGCGGCAGCTTATGTTATGATGGCATTCCGCATTGCCTGGTACAAGATTTTTTATCCGCTGGCATATTATGCGGCATATTTTAGTATACGAGCTTCTGCATTCAGCTATGAGCTGATGTGTCAGGGACAGGAAAAACTGCTTCACTACATGGACGAATATCGCAAAAAAGGCGATGCACTCTCCAAAAAAGAGCAGGATTCCATGAAAGACATGAAGATCGTGCAGGAAATGTATGCCAGAGGTTATGATTTTCTGCCACTCGATCTCTATCAGGCAGATGCGAGACGTTTTAAGATCATCGACGGCAAGTTGATGCCGGCGTTAAGTACGATCGAAGGTCTTGGAGAGAAGGCTGCGGATGCCGTTATGGATGCGGCAAAAGAAGGAAAATTTTTATCAAAAGATGATTTCAGAGACCGGACAAAAGTCAGCAAGACAGTCATCGACCTGATGGATGATCTGGGAATTCTGGGCGATCTGCCAGAGAGCAACCAGCTGTCGCTGTTTGACCTGGTAGGATAGATAAGGAGAAAAAAAGAATGAGCGAAGCAATCGTTACCCTGAAAAAGGGCGAAGGAAGAATGTTGAAATCAGGAGGACTGTGGATCTTTGACAATGAGATCGCAAGTATCCTCGGAAGCTTTGAGGACGGAGATATCGTGGCAGTACATGATTTTGACGGCTACGGACTTGGCAAAGGCTTTATCAACCGCAATTCCAAAATCCGTGTGCGGATGATGACAAGAAACCGTCATCAGGAGATTGATGAGGCATTTCTGAAGATGCGTGTGCAGGAGGCATGGGATTACCGCAAAAAAGTCAGCGATACCGGAAGCTGCCGTGTGATCTTCGGCGAGGCAGACTTTCTGCCGGGACTGGTGGTAGATAAATTTTCCGATGTGCTGGTCGTACAGTCCCTGGCACTTGGCATTGACCGCCTGAAAGATCAGATCGTGGAGCTGCTAAAAGAAGTCCTGGCAGCAGACGGCATCAAGATCCGCGGTGTCTATGAGCGAAGCGATGCAAAAGTACGCCGTCAGGAAGGCATGGAGCTGTACAAGGGATTTATCGGAGAGGCGTTTGATACCAACGTGGAGATCGAAGAAAACGGTGTCCGCTACATGGTCGATGTCAAAGACGGACAGAAAACAGGATTCTTCCTCGATCAGAAATACAACCGAAAAGCGATCCAGCATCTCTGCAAAGATGCAAAAGTGCTCGACTGCTTTACACACACCGGATCCTTTGCCTTAAATGCCGGATATGGCGGGGCAAAAGAAGTGACAGGAGTTGATGCTTCTGAACTTGCCGTAGAGCAGGCAATACTGAACTCCAAGTTAAACGGCATGGAGGACCGCGTGAAATTTATCTGCCGAGATGTCTTTGAACTTCTCCCGGAACTGGAAGAAAAAGGGGAGAAATTCGATGTGGTCATCCTCGATCCGCCGGCTTTCACCAAGTCCAGAAATTCCGTAAAAAATGCCGTGAAAGGCTACCGTGAGATCAACCTGCGTGCGATGAAACTGGTGCGTGACGGAGGTTTCCTGGCAACGTGTTCCTGCTCACACTTTATGACCTATGAACTGTTCACACAGACCATCCATCAGGCGGCAAGAAATGTCCACAAACGCCTGCGTCAGGTCGAGTACCGCACCCAGGCACCGGATCACCCGATTTTGTGGGCGGCAGAAGAGTCCTATTATCTGAAGTTTTACGTGTTCCAGGTGGTGGATGAGAAGTGATTTTGTAAAATAGTCACGCCATAATGATTCGAAAACAATCCAAATGGGAAAAATCCTGGCAGCATGTTAAGTGAAATCCGCCGAAGACGATATTCTCAAATTAAAGTAATGAAAACAGACTCCTGTATCAAGAAAGAATACAGGAGTCTGTTTTTTGGCAGAGTGGAAAAAAGGATTGACGTTGCAGCCTCGTCTGTTCTATACTAGAGGACAGAGAAATCAGATGATTAAATGCGGTTTTCAGGCTGCATTTCAGGAGGAATAAAGATGGAAAAGATCATTTTGACCGGCGACAGACCGACCGGCAGACTTCACGTAGGACATTATGTTGGATCTCTGAAACGCAGAGTTGAGCTGCAGAATTCCGGAGAGTACGACAAGATTTTTATCATGATCGCAGATGCACAGGCACTGACGGACAATGCAGACAATCCGGAGAAGATCCGTCAGAATATTATTGAGGTAGCACTGGATTATCTTTCCTGCGGACTGGATCCGGAAAAATGTACGATTTTTATTCAGTCACAGGTTCCGGAGCTGGCAGAGCTCTCCTTTTTCTATATGAATCTGGTTACTGTTTCCAGACTGCAGAGAAACCCAACCGTTAAGACTGAGATTCAGATGCGTAATTTTGAGACAAGCATCCCGGTAGGATTTTTCACCTACCCGATCAGCCAGGCATCCGATATCACAGCTTTCAAGGCAACGACTGTTCCAGTAGGAGAAGACCAGCTGCCGATGATCGAGCAGGCAAGAGAGATCGTCCGCAAATTCAACAGCGTATACGGCGAGACACTGGTAGAGCCGACCGCACTGATCCCGGAGAATGAAGTATGCTGTCGCCTGCCGGGTACGGACGGTAAGGCGAAGATGAGCAAGTCTCTTGGCAACTGCATCTATCTGTCCGATACAGAAGAAGAAGTTCGCCAGAAGATCATGAGTATGTACACCGATCCGAACCATATCAAAGTGTCTGATCCGGGTAGCGTAGAAGGAAACGCAGTCTTTACTTATCTGGATGCATTCAGCAGACCGGAACATTTTGAGCGTTACCTGCCGGACTATAAAAATCTGGATGAGCTGAAAGCACATTATCAGAGGGGCGGACTTGGAGATGTAAAAGTAAAACGTTTCCTCAATGCTGTGATGCAGGAAGAGCTGGGACCGATCCGTGCAAAAAGAAAAGAGCTGGAACAGCACATTCCGGAGATCTATGAGATCCTGAAAAAAGGAAGCGAAGAAGCAAGAAAAGCAGCAGCAGAAACGATGGCTGAAGTGAAGCGTGCGATGCGTATCAATTATTTTGAAGATGCAGCACTGATCCAGGAACAGTCAGAGCGTTTTGCAGCTAAACATGAGAAATAAATATCAGAAATCAGGCAGATTCTTTTTCTTTTGACACAGGAAATGTGACCGTAAAAGAAGTACCGAGATTTTTGGCACTGACCACCGTGATCTTACCATGGTGGTTTTTTGCTATGGTCTGAGCGAAGACCAAGTCCATAACCGCCGTCCGTGCGGGCTCGCGATTTGTCGGTGCGGTAAAAGCGTTCAAACAGATGTGGCAGGTCTTCTTCCGGGATGGCCTTTCCGGTATTGTGGACAGTCAGCTTTATTTTTTCGTTTTCAGATGTCAGGGTGACGGTAACTTTTTTATCTGAACTGCCCGATTTTTCAAGAACATCTGCAATGCCGGCATATTTGCAGGCATTATCCAGCAAAATGGCAACCAGCTGTCGAATCTGTGGAGCATCACCGGATATGAAAATATCATCAGAAATTTCATCTTCTATCATGACACCCTGCTCAAAGGCAACCGGCTCAAAAGTTAAAAGACAGCCAAGGATCAGGTCACTGAACGAAAACGTGCTGTAGAGCATTGGCGTGGATTTCGCATCGGAACGGGCCAGAAAGAGCAGATTTTCTACAAGCTTTTTCATACGGCCGGCTTCTTCCTGCGTGCTTTCCACCCACTGGAGTTCATCGCGGATCGTGGCATCTTTGTGTGAGAGCAGAATCCGAAGGTTGGCGAGAATTACAGTCAGCGGTGTTTTCAGCTCATGGGAAGCATCAGCGATAAACTGATTCTGCTGTTCCCAGGCCTTTTCGACCGGTTTTAATGCCCAGCGTGCCAGAAAAATGCTGACCAGAAGAAAACAGAGCAGAAAAAGCAGAAGCATCATGACGCACTGAATGACAAGCTCGCCAAGAGCACGTGTTTCCTGGACCGTATCGGCAAAGGCGATTTTTGTGCCTTCCGGTGTATTCTGCTTGATAAAACGCAGCTTCAGATCTGAAAGATATCCCTGATCTTCGGAAACAGCAAATGCGGCACTTACGGCAGCTTCGGAAAGCGTATCCGTTACGGTATAGGAGCCGCTGGAGTTGGTGTCCGTGATCTCGTTGTTTTCATCAAGAGTGACCAGAAAAACCGGGGTCGAGTTAAATGCCGGATTGCGTCCGCCTGGACCGAAATCAAGACTTGGAGACTGAGGTTTCGTGTCATTTTTCGGCGGCTCCTTTGAGCGTGAGCTGTTCAGCATCTGCCGCATTGCTATTTCACTTTCTGCACGAAAAGCGTGTACACGGGTGAAACAGAACATGCCAAGCACCACACAGAGGATCACGGCAACCAGGGACATGTTGATGATCACAAATTTGCGACGCAGTTTTTTGATCATGATGTTTCCTCACTTTCCAGCCGGTAGCCGACTTTGCGGACGGTTCCGATCGTGACTTTCGAATCCAGATAGTGGAATTTCTTGCGTAAGAACGAAATATAAGCCTCCACATTGTTGCTTTCGGCAGCAGACTCTGCACCCCAGACTTTGACGATCAGCGTTTCTTTTGAAATCAGGATCTTCGGATTAGACATCAGGATTTTGAGGATTTCAAATTCCTTATATCCAAGATGAATGGATTTATTTTTGCAGGAAAGGTCGTTGCTGGAGAGATTGAGCGTCAGATCATTAAACGTCAGTTCTTCCAGAATCACCTCACCCTGACGTCTTGAGAGGGCACGGATCCTTGCAAGAAGTTCTTCCGGGACAAATGGTTTTGTCATATAGTCATCCGCACCGCTGTCGAGGCCTGTGATCTTGTTTTTTACATCGTCAAGAGCCGTCAGCATGATGACCGGTGTGGAAATTTTGGACTCCCGCAGATGATGTACGACCTCAAAACCATCCATGCCGGGCAGCATCACATCCAGCACGATCACATCGTAATCGCCGGAAGAAGCATAGGCAAGCCCGTCCCGGCCATCGTAAACAATATCTGCCTGATATCTGGCTTCCTGCATAATCTGCCCAAGTGCATCCGCCAGCCGCTTTTCATCCTCTATAATTAAAATCTGCATAAAATCGCCTCCTGTGTATATAAGATCAGACATTGCAGACAGTGCCTGCGAATGAATATAATTGATGATGCCATACGAATTGCTCTGTACTGCGTACTTGCGAAATTCTGTAACCCTGGCATCATCAGTATAGCATAAAAAACTGAAAACAGGCTGAAATATATCACAGTCAGATATTTGATCAAATCAGGCAAGTTCCCTGCTTTCATTGAGAGTATCCGCTTGACTCTCCGACTAAAATATGTTCGACTTAAACTTCGTGACATGAACGAAAATTTCGTTTACAATAGATTTCAGGTCCGCACAAGGAACAAAGCAAACAAGTTCAGATATCATACACAGCGACTGATCATCAGATAAAACCCAAAATAAAATAGAAGAAAAGAGGAAGAAGCATATGAAATCATTAGTGATCGCAGAAAAACCTTCTGTGGGAAGAGATATTGCAAGAGTTTTACATTGCAGCAAAAACATTCCGGGAGCACTCGAGGGGGACAAGTACATTGTAACCTGGGCACTGGGACATCTGGTGACGCTTGCAGATCCGGAAGAATACGATAAAAAATACAGCAAATGGGACATGGAAACACTGCCGATGATGCCGGAAAAAATGCAGCTTGTTGTTATCAGACAGACGGCAAAGCAATATGGGCTGGTGAAAAAGCAGCTGTTCCGCAAGGATGTAAATCAGATTATCATTGCGACCGATGCCGGAAGAGAAGGAGAGTTGGTAGCACGCTGGATCCTGGAAAAATCAGAATGCAAAAAGCCGATCAAACGTCTGTGGATCTCCTCAGTCACAGACAAAGCCATCCGCGAAGGATTTGCAAACCTGCGTGACGGCAGAGCGTACAACAATCTTTACCATGCGGCAAAAGCCAGGGCAGAAGCGGACTGGCTGGTCGGCATCAACGCTACCAGAGCGATGACCTGCAAATACAATGCACAGTTGTCCTGCGGCCGTGTCCAGACACCGACGCTTGCGATGGTGGCACACCGCGAGAAAGAGATCCGCAGTTTTGTACCGAAGGAATATTATGGCATGCAGATTTTATCCGGCGGCGTGCGTTTCACCTGGAAAGATGCAAAAAGCTCCGGTTACTGCACATTTCAGAAACAGAGAATGGATGAAATTGAGAAAAAAGTAAAAGCAGAGATCAAAAGCGGCAAAAAAATGATCATCAAAGAGGTGAAAACAACAGCAAAGAAAACATTTGCACCGGGGCTTTATGATCTGACGGAGCTGCAAAGAGATGCCAACAAACGTTTTGGATATTCGGCAAAAGAGACCTTAAATATCATGCAGCGTCTCTATGAAAGCCATAAAGTGCTGACCTATCCGCGAACCGATTCCAGATATATCACAACCGATGTGGCAGATACCTTAAAAGAACGTTTAAAGGCATGCAGCGTCGGACCTTACCGTAAACTGGCAGGAAGCCTTTCCATGCGTCCAATCCGCAAAAATGCTTCTTTTGTGGACAATAAAAAAGTGACGGATCACCATGCGATCATTCCGACCGAGCAGTTTGTGGATCTGCAGACGATGACGAACGAAGAGCGTAAGGTCTATGATCTGGTAGTACGTAGATTCCTGGCAGTACTGCTTCCGGCATTTGAGTATGATCAGACCGTATTTACCGGCGGGCTGGCAGGAGAGAGTTTTACGGCAAAAGGTAAGATTGTGAAGAGCCAGGGCTGGAAAGAAGCCTATGAAAATCTTGAAACGGATGAAGAATGGGAAGAAGCGGACGATTTGGCAGCGGCACCGAAAGAACAGACGCTGCCGTCCGTGAAAAAGGGGGATAGTATGCCGGTCGCAAAAGTGACAGTTACAACCGGAAAGACAACGCCGCCGGCTTATTTTACGGAGGCAACGCTGCTCTCCGCCATGGAAAATCCGGTCCGCTACATGGAAAGCAAAGATGCAAAAGCGGCAAAAACACTGGGCGAGACGGGCGGACTTGGTACGGTAGCGACAAGAGCCGATATCATTGATAAATTGTTTAACTCTTTCCTGATGGAGAAAAAGGGAAATGAGATCCATGTGACCGGAAAAGGAAAACAGCTGCTGGAGCTGGTTCCGTCCGAACTGAAGAAACCGGAGCTGACGGCAGCTTGGGAAATGAAACTTTCCGGCATTGCAAAAGGAAACTTACAGGAAAAAGCATTTATTGAAGAAATCAGCGATTATACCGAAGAACTGATCCGTGAGATCAAGGCAGGCACACAGACCTTCCGCCACGATAACCTGACCAACAAGAAATGCCCGCAGTGCGGCAAAAGACTGCTTGCGGTCAATGGAAAGAACAGCAAAATGCTGGTATGTCAGGACAGGGAATGCGGCTATCGGGAAACTCTTTCCAGAACATCCAATGCGAGATGCCCGAAATGCCATAAAAAGATGGAACTGTACGGAAAAGGAGAAGATCAGACATTTATCTGTAAATGCGGATACAAAGAGAAACTTTCAGCATTTAAAAACCGAAGAGAAAAGGAAGGAGCAGGTGTCAGCAAACGGGATGTGCAGAGTTATCTGAAAAAACAGCAAAAAGAAGCCGCCGAACCGTTAAATAACGCGTTTGCGGCGGCTTTTGCCAAACTGGACATCAAATAGAAGCCAGAGTGCCTGTAAGCGGATGCGGATGTTTTATCCGATCAGCTGCAGGATCATTCCGGCGATCACAGCGATCAGATAGAGAATACCGGTAATGGCAAAACATTCTTTTTTATTCCGACTGGTCTTAAACAAGACTACAAGTCCAATCCCGGCACCGGTGCACAGACCGGCAACGGCAGAACCAAAACTGATCGCACCTTCCAGGAAGAGCTGCGTGATCAGGATAGAAGCTGCACAGTTCGGAATCAGCCCAAGCAGTGCAGTCAGAAACGGCTGGAAGACAGTCCCGCCAAGCAGGGCTTTCGAGAGTGATTCCAGCCCGATCCCTTCGAGCAGAAGATTCAGAACGGCATTGAACACAAGGATAAAAGCAAAAAGCTTTAACGTGTGATTCAGTGCCGGCCTTATAATACCGTGATGATCGTGACATCCGCAGTGGTCACAGAGATCCTCGACGTGTTTCTGAGGATGTCTCCATCTGTTCCAGATAAAATCAACCAGATATCCGGCAGGAATGGCGATGATCAGTTTGGCGAGCAGAAGCTTTCCGACCACACCGGCCCGATCCGGATGTGCAAGAAGGATCAGGATCGCTTCATCCGAAGTGGATAAGTATACAGCAATCAAGGTTCCGACTGTGACAATGCCTCCGCAGTAAAGGCTTGAGATCAGAGTGGAAAATCCACACTGAGGGATGCAGCCAAGCAGGGATGCGATGGCCGGTCCGCCTTTTTTGTGCTGAAAGAAATGCGTCAGCCGGTTACTGGAATAGTGTTCGAGGGCTTCCAGGATCAGAAAAGCTACAAATAAAAAGGGAAGCATGCGAAGACTGTCAAGCAGTGCGTCCAGTGCAGCATCCAGAAATAAAGTTGCATTCATATGATATCTCCCATATTCAGGTTATGTTTCTGAGTTACCGGGTATCCGACGGGCAACAGATCGTATGCTGTGCGGATACCAAGCGTGATTATAACAAAAACGCGGGAAAAAGTATAGCAAAATTTGCGGAGGTTCTCTTCCGGTGCAAAAAAATATGCCGACCGAAGGAAAAATCCGTGGAAGTACTCAGAGAATTCTTAGTTGTAGTTTCAAAGGAAATATGATATACTCTCAGCAGAAAGTTTCAGGTAAACAGACACATAAACTGTCTCGAAACAAAAAAACAGATTGAGGTGCAGAATGAAAAGAGTATTATTGAAATTAAGCGGCGAAGCACTTGCAGGTGATAAACATATGGGCTTTGATGAGCCGACCGTTACAAAAGTAGCAAAACAGGTAAAAGAGATTGTCGATGCAGGTCTGGAAGTCAGCATCGTGATCGGCGGCGGTAACTTCTGGAGAGGCCGCTCCAGTGAGAATATCGACCGCACAAAAGCGGATCAGATCGGAATGCTGGCAACGGTCATGAACTGCATTTATGTATCGGAGATCTTCCGTTCTGTCGGAATGAAAACACAGATCCTGACACCGTTTGCATGCGGAGCGTTTACAAAACTTTTCTCAAAAGACCGTGTCAATAAATATTTTGAAAAAGGGATTGTATCTTTCTTTGCAGGAGGTACCGGACATCCGTATTTTTCCACCGATACAGCAACCGTGCTTCGTGCCATTGAGATTGAGGCAGATGTGATCCTGCTCGCAAAATCCATTGATGGTGTATATGACAGTGATCCGAAGACCAACCCAGATGCAAAAAAATACGATGAAATCTCTATTCAGGAAGTCATCGACCGCAAACTGGGCGTAGTAGATATGGCAGCGTCCATTCTCTGCATGGAAAACAAGATGCCGATGCTTGTTTTCGGGCTGAACGAAGAGAACAGCATAGTCAATACCGTAAACGGCAAATTCAACGGAACAAAAGTTACCGTATAATACCAGAATACAGGAGGAATCAGAAATGGATGAAAGAATCAAAGCATACGATGTCAAAATGACAAAATCATATAACAATCTGCTCGAAGAGTTCGGAGCGATCCGTGCAGGTCGTGCCAATCCGCACGTACTGGATCGTATCACCGTAGAGTACTACGGAACACCGACGCCACTTCAGCAGGTAGGAAACGTTACCGTTCCGGAGCCGCGTATGATCCAGATCCAGCCGTGGGATGCATCTCTGATCAAAGAGATCTGCAAAGCGATCCAGACATCCGACCTTGGCATCAATCCGAATACCGACGGAAAAGTGATCCGTCTGGTATTCCCGGAACTGACAGAGGAACGAAGAAAAGATCTGGTAAAAGAAGTGAAGAAAAAAGGCGAGGGTGCAAAAGTTGCTGTCCGCAATATCAGACGTGACGCAAACGATGCATTCAAGAAACTTGGAAAGGGAAAAGAGGTATCCGAGGACGAAGTCAAAGAGCTGGAAGAAAATGTCCAGAAGCTGACAGACAAGTATATCAAGGATATCGACAAGGCTATCGAGGAGAAATCAAAAGAGATCATGACCGTGTAGTCTTAGAAGGTAAATATTGGGTAAATACAGGGATGTTGCAGTGTGGCATCCCTGCTTTTTTGCACACAGGAGGTTTTGTGTATGAATATTCCACAACATGTAGCAATCATTCTGGACGGCAACGGACGCTGGGCAAAGAGCAAAGGGATGCCGCGTAATTACGGGCATGTACGCGGTGCCAAGAATCTGGAAAAAATCTGCCGTGACGCTTATGATATCGGCATCAAATATCTGACGGTCTATCTGTTTTCGACTGAGAACTGGAAACGTTCCAGAGAAGAAGTTGACGGGCTGATGAAGCTTTTCCGAAGCTATACAAAGACCTGTATCAAGACAGCAAGGGAAAATAATATGAAAGTCCGTGTTCTCGGAGATCCGACGGCACTTGCAGATGATCTACAGGAGAGCTTAAAAGAACTGGTTGAGTCTTCCAAAAACAATACCGGGCTGAATTTTAACCTTGCGATCAACTATGGAAGCCGTGATGAGATCGTGCGTGCGATCCGTCAGCTCAGCCAGGACTGCGTAGACGGGTCAGTAAAACCGGAAGACATCACAGAAGATCTCTTCTCTGCATATCTGGATACGAGAGAGATACCGGATCCGGATCTTCTGATTCGCACCAGCGGTGAGCTGCGTCTGTCCAACTATCTGCTGTGGCAGCTGGCTTATTCGGAGTTCTATTTCACGGAAGTTCCGTGGCCGGCATTCAATAAAGAAGAACTGTTAAAGGCCATTGAGAAATATAATGGAAGAGAACGCAGATATGGCGGTGTGAAAGGAGAATAAGATATGTTTGTGACAAGACTTATCAGCGGTATCGTTCTGGTGGCAGTGGCACTTCTGACAATCTGCAGCGGAGGCTGGATTTTGTACGGAACACTGACCATCGTATCGCTGATCGGTATGTTTGAACTGTATCGTGCAGTGAAGGTACAGAAACAGGGTGAAAACCTGCTGGCAGTGGTGGGATATCTGGGCGTGATCTTACATTATATTCTGCTGAGTCTCGGATATTCGGAGTATGCGATGATGAACTTGATCATTGTGCTGATCGCCATGATGTTTGTCTATGTGTTTTCTTATCCGAAATATCATGCAGAACAGGTGATGGCAGCCTTTTTCGGTGTGGTCTATGTGGGTGTCATGCTGTCCTACATTTATCAGACCAGGATGATCCGCGACGGAGCATTTCTTGTATGGCTGATCTTTCTGTGTTCTTGGGGATGTGATACCTGTGCTTACTGTGTCGGCATGCTGATCGGGAAACACAAAATGTCTCCGGTTTTAAGCCCGAAGAAATCCGTGGAAGGAGCCGTCGGCGGTGTTGTCGGTGCGGCACTTCTGGGAGCCATCTATGCGGCAGTCGTAGGCAGTCATCTGGAGGCAGAAAACCCGGTGATCACTTATGCGATTATCTGTGCAGTCGGAGCACTGATCTCCATGGTCGGAGATCTGGCAGCATCAGCGATCAAGCGTAATCACAACATCAAAGACTACGGTACACTGATACCGGGACATGGCGGGATCATGGATCGTTTTGACAGTGTGATCTTTACTGCACCGGTTATTTATTATCTTTCCATGTTTATGATGAGATAAGGAGGAACAAATGAAAAATATAGCAGTTTTGGGTTCAACCGGATCGATCGGAACGCAGACGCTGGATGTGGTGCGTGCCAATCCGGAAAGGCTCTGCGTAAAAGCACTGGCAGCAGGTCATAATATTACACAGCTGGAGAGCCAGATCCGCGAGTTTCATCCGCAGATCGCAGCTGTCTGGGACGAAGAAAAAGCAAAGGAGCTGCGGATCTGTACCGCAGACCTTCCGGTGAAGATCGTTTCCGGCATGGAGGGACTTCTTGAGATCGCACAAATGGAAGAAGCAGAAGTGCTGGTGACAGCGATCGTTGGCATGATCGGGATACGCCCGACCATTGCAGCAATAAAAGCAGGAAAGGACATTGCACTTGCAAACAAAGAGACACTTGTAACTGCCGGTCATATCATTATGCCTCTGGCAAAAGAATACAACGTAAAGATCCTTCCGGTGGACAGCGAGCACAGTGCGATTTTCCAGTCCTTAAACGGAGAAAAGAAAACACAGATCGACAAAATCCTGCTGACAGCATCCGGCGGTCCGTTCCGCGGAAAAGATAAAGCATTTCTGAAACATGTGCAGCTTGAGGATGCACTGAAACATCCAAACTGGTCGATGGGACATAAGATCACGATCGATTCTGCGAGTATGGTAAACAAAGGACTGGAAGTGATGGAGGCAAAATGGCTGTTTGATGTGGAACTGGATCAGATCCAGGTTGTGATCCAGCCGCAGAGCATCATCCATTCCATGGTGCAGTACAAAGACGGTGCGGTGATCGCCCAGCTTGGAACCCCGGATATGAAGCTTCCGATCCAGTATGCACTGTTCTATCCAGATCGGGAATATCTGGCCGGAGAACGTCTGGATTTCTGGAGCCTGTCACAGATCACCTTCGAAAAACCGGATATGGAGAATTTCGAAGGACTTCCGCTGGCCTTTGCAGCGGCAAAAGCAGGCGGCTCCATGCCGACTGTATTTAATGCGGCAAATGAGCTGGCAGTTAAGAAATTTCTGCAGGAAAAGATCGGCTTTCTGGATATTTATGAGATTATCGGACAGTCTATGGACAGACATCAGGTAATCGCAAATCCTGACCTGGACGAGATACTGGCTGTTGAGGCGGAGACTTATAAATGGATCGAAAGCAGGGGGTAGATTGAAAATTATTCTGGCAATTTTGATTTTC
>OLQD01002351.1_pt1 | contig 13789 bp, 10 predicted proteins | sample 1672841 | NCBI WGS metagenome assembly OLQD01 (sample SAMEA3136729, study PRJEB25190) | human gut metagenome | biome: human gut; feature: human-associated habitat; material: faeces | place: Austria | collected 2013 | reverse complement strand
TGAGGTATTATTCTAAAGGTTTCATTCACAGATATGTTTTACAACATGTTTTTCGGGGATTGTTGGGAAAATGTAACGGTGCGAAAGGCGGAATCGGGTGGATTCGAATGCAATGACGGAAAGAAAAGGGAGAAATTATTTGCGTTTGTTTGCATTTCAAAAGGAAATTACAGAAAAGCCGCACCGGAAGAGGCGATGCAATACAATGAAGGTCCCCATATAATAATGTGAAGCCTTCCGCATCGAAAAGAGAAGGGGAAGCATCTGCGCGACGCCTCCCCTCCCATACATCGAATTTATTAGAAATTTAAACAATTCCTTGTGCCATCATGGCTTTTGCCACTTTCATGAAGCCGGCGACGTTCGCGCCCTTCACATAGTTGATGTATCCGTCGGGCTCGGTACCATATTTGACACATGCCTCGTGGATATTCTTCATGATGCTCTTCAGACGTTCGTCCACTTCCTCCTTGGTCCAACCCAACTTGATGGAGTTCTGGGTCATCTCCAGACCGGATACCGAAACACCGCCGGCATTGGCTGCCTTACCCGGAGCATACAGAATCTTCGCTTCCTGGAACACGCGGATGGCTTCGGGAGTGGAAGGCATATTCGCACCTTCGGAGACGGCAATCACGCCGTTGGCAACCAACTGACGGGCATGGTCGCCGTTCAACTCGTTCTGCGTAGCGGAAGGCAACGCGATGTCGGCCTTCTCACCCCAAGGCTTCGCACCGACAACGTACTTGCAACCGTATTTCTCGGCGTACTCGCGGATACGGCCGCGGTAGAGATTCTTCAACTCCATGATGTAGTCGAGCTTCTCGCGGTCGATGCCGTCGGGGTCATAGATGTAGCCGTCGGAGTCGGACATGGTGACCACCTTGCCACCCAGCTCGAGCACCTTCTCGGCCGTATATTGTGCCACGTTTCCGGAACCGGAAATGAGGCAGACTTTGCCTTTCAAATCCTCGCCGCGGGTCTTCAGCATCTCCTGCAGGAAGTAGATGTTGCCGTAGCCGGTTGCCTCGGGACGAATCAGCGAACCGCCGAACTCCAATCCCTTGCCGGTCAGCGTACCGGTAAACTCGCGGGTCAGCTTCTTGTACATGCCGAACATGTAGCCCACCTCGCGTCCGCCGACACCGATGTCGCCGGCAGGTACGTCGGTCTCGGGACCGATGTGGCGCCACAACTCAAGCATGAATGCCTGGCAGAAACGCATCACTTCCGCATTGGACTTGCCGCGCGGGGAGAAGTCGGAACCGCCCTTGCCGCCACCCATCGGAAGCGTGGTCAGCGAGTTCTTGAACGTCTGCTCGAAAGCAAGGAACTTCAAGATACCCAGGTTCACCGAAGCGTGGAAACGAATACCGCCCTTGTACGGACCGATGGCGTTGTTGTGCTGCACACGGTAGCCCATGTTCGTACGGATGTTGCCTTCATCGTCCACCCAGGTCACACGGAACTGGTAGACGCGGTCGGGGATGCACAGGCGCTCCACCAGATTCACCTTGTCAAATTCGGGGTGCTTGTTGTACTCCTCTTCAATCGTACTCAATACTTCTTCTACCGCCTGGTGGTATTCAGGCTCGTTCGGGAATCGTCTCTTCAAATCCTCTAATACGTTAGCTGCATTCATAAAGCTTACTTACTTTTACTAATAACCTAATATATGATTTTCTCGTTTACGGTGCAAAAGTATATATTCTCCCGAATATAGAAAACATTTTCGCAACTATTTTCGCAAAAAATCTATCAAATTTACATTTTAACCACTAAAAGTACAACAAACAGTAAACAATCGGGTGCAAACAACGGACAAATGACAGCCGACGGACCGTCCGCCGACGCCTCTACTTCCAACTCCGCCACACCGGGATGCCGACCAGCACCGCGGACAGCACCAGCGAGACCACCAGCGGACCGTCAATCTTCGCACCGGACGTCAGCACGATGAAGCACAGGGCGACCCACAACAGCACGAAGCACACGGACTGCGAACGGGACAAACGTTTTCTCATAGCTCTTTTCTTCATTTGGGATAAAACAAAGGGAGCTGCCGCAAGACTTGCCTTCCGCTTGCAGCAGCCCCCGGGATTCTCTGTTCAACGGGCTCACGCACCCAGGATGGTGCAGACCTCACGCTTCTTCTTGTCGACAATCGCGTCGATGACCGCAACGGCGGTGATGTTGACGATGTCGCGCACGGAGCTTTCGAAGTCGGTGAAGTGGATGGGCTTGTTCAGACCCATCTGAATCGGACCGATCATCTCCGTCTCGCTCATGGCCTGGATGAGCTGGTAGGCGGAGTTCGCCGAGCTGAGGTTCGGGAACACCAGCGTGTTCACCTCCTTGTCCTTCAGACGTGTGAAGGGATACTTCGCATCACGCAGCTCGCGGTTCATCGCGAAGTTCACCTGCATCTCGCCGTCGATGGCAAGGTCGGGATAATGCTTCTGCATGTAGTCCACCGCCTCGTGAACCGTCGCAGGACTGCCCGTGGTGTCGGAACCGAAGTTCGAATACGAGAGCATCGCCATCACCGGCGTCCGGTTGAAGAATTCCACCGTCCGACGTGCCAGACGGGCGATGTCGATGAGCGTTGCCGTGTCGGGATGACGGTTGATGAGCGTGTCCGCCAGGAAGTAGGTGCCCTTCTTCGAGTTGAGGATGTGCATCGTGCCGAAATGCTTGAACTCCGGCTGGATGCCGATGACCTCCTTCGCCACCTTGATGGTGTTCGAGTAACGGGTGTACAGGCCGGTGATGAACGCGTCCGCCTCGCCCGTCTCGACCATCATCATGCCGAAGTAGTTGCGCTCGAACATCTTGTCGTTCGCCTCCTCGAAGGTCATGCCCTCGCGGCCGCGCTTCTCCGCCAGGATGCGGGCATACCGCTCGCGGCGCTCCGTCTGGCAGTCGTGGCGCAGGTTGACGACCTCGATGCCCTCCAGGCTGACGTCAAGCTCCTTAGCAAGCTTGGCTATGCGCTCCTCGTTGCCCAGCAGGATGGGGTAACAGATGCCTTCCGCCTTTGCCTCGACGGCCGCCTTCAGCATGTGGGGGTGCGTACCCTCGGCGAAGACCACGCGCTGCGGGTCGCGGCGTGCCGTGTCGTACAACTGACGGGTGAGCTTGCTCTCCTGACCCATGAGCTCGCGCAGGTGGGTCTTGTAGGCGTTCCAGTCGGTGATTTCCCGACGGGCGACACCCGACTCGATGGCGGCTTTTGCCACGGCGACGGACACCTCGGTGATGAGACGCGGGTCGACGGGCTTCGGGATGAAGTAGTCGGGACCGAAGGTGAAGTTGTTCACGTGATAGGCGACGTTCACCACGTCGGGCACGGGCTGTTTCGCCAGGTTGGCGATGGCGTAGACGGCGGCGAGCTTCATCTCCTCGTTGATGGCGGTGGCGTGGGTGTCAAGCGCGCCGCGGAAGATGTAGGGGAAGCCGATGACGTTGTTTATCTGGTTGGGATAGTCGGAGCGTCCGGTGGAGATGAGCACGTCGGGACGGGAAGCCTTGGCATCCTCGTAGGAGATTTCCGGCGTCGGGTTCGCCAGGGCAAAGACGATGGGATTCTCCGCCATGCTGCGCACCATGTCCTGCGTCAGCACGTTGCCCTTCGACAGGCCGAGGAAGACGTCTGCCCCGCGGATGGCCTCAGCCAGGGTATGCACGTCGCGGCGGTCGGTGGCAAAGAGGCGCTTCATCTCGTTCAGGTTCTCGCGGTCGGAGGTTATCACGCCCTTGCTGTCGAGCATGAGGATGTTCTCCTTGCGCGCACCCAGGGCGACGTAGAGCTTCGTGCAGGAGATGGCGGACGCCCCGGCGCCGTTGACCACGATGCGGACGTCCTCGATGCGCTTGCCTGCCACCTCGAGGGCGTTGAGCAGTCCCGCGGCGGAGATGATGGCGGTGCCGTGCTGGTCGTCGTGCATCACGGGGATGTCCAGCTCCTCTTTCAGCCGACGCTCGATTTCAAAGCACTCCGGCGCCTTGATGTCCTCGAGGTTGATGCCGCCGAAAGTGGGTGCAATCGCCTTGACTGCCGCGATGAACTTCTCGGGGTCCTTCTCGTCGATTTCGATGTCGAACACGTCGATGCCGGCGTATATCTTGAAGAGCAGTCCCTTGCCCTCCATCACCGGCTTGCCGCTGAGCGCACCGATGTCGCCCAGACCGAGCACTGCCGTACCGTTGGAGATGACTGCCACGAGATTGCCTTTGTCCGTATAGTCGTACGCCGTGTGGGGGTCCTTCTCGATTTCGAGACAGGGCTCGGCGACGCCTGGCGAATAGGCGAGCGACAAGTCGGTCTGCGTACGGTAGGGTTTGGTGGGAACTACTTCAATCTTTCCGGGCCTTCCTTGTGAATGATAGAGCAAGGCCGCTTCTCTCGTTATCTTTACCATAATAATATGTATTTAGTGATTCCGTTTAACTAGTTGTAGCAAAGGTAGGAAGAATATTACAATGTGCGCATCTAGCCATCGTTTTTAACGTGATTTTGATATTTCGAACACAAGCAAGGGAGAACGCGCAAGGCGACATCGGCTGAACAAAAAACAGACGGACGCCGCAGCCTACATGCTACGACGCCCGTCCCAAAAATTCCAACATTACATTTCTTTACACTCAGATGCCCTCGTCCGTGTCATCGCTGCTGCCACCACCGGAAGGCTTTCCGCCGTCCTCCGTCGGTGTGCCGCCGGTGTTGCCCGACGTCGCGGTGGCGTCCGCCTTCTGCCCGATGACCTCGCGCTTGTAGTGCGTCACCTCGGTGTTGGCGTAGTCGATGAAGGAGGCATAATCCTTCTCGCCCTCGATGAGCGCCAGGGCGTTGACCCATTTCACCAGCGTACGGTAGGCCTCATCGGACGCCCGGCGAGCCTTCTTCAGCGCGCCGACGGGTTGCAGCATCCGCTCCTGCGTGCGCTGTGCGGTGAAGGTGCGCACCTGCTCGTTGGCACCCTTCAGCGCGGTGACGAACGGGGTGAGCGAGAGGGTGCTGACCTGTGTGGCATACTTCCCTTCGAGGTCGGCGACGAAGTTGATGAGCAACCCCGTCTCCTTGTCGAGCTGGTCGGTCGTGGAGATGCCGTAGTCGATGATGTGCTGGTTGAGGACCCGGGCAGCCGCCGCCATCGCTTCGTCGGGGAGGTTGAGGAAGCCCTTCACCGCCTTCTTGTAGCCGTTGTAGAGGGCGTCGCGCAGCCGGTCCGCCTCCATGATGTCGTCGGTCAGCAGACTCTTCTGCGAGAGTTTCAGCGCGTCATCCTCGGCAGCGAGTGCTGTCTTGAGGGCGGCGAGTTGGGCGGAAGCCTTGGTTTTCAACTGTGCATTTTTCTCGGCATTAGCCAAGATGTTGCTTACGTAGAGATAGTGCGCACCATTGTTCATGCGCTCCAATGTGATGTTTTTGAGTTCCATCATACACAAACTATTTTTATGATTAATACTAGGTGCAGGCGTCGTGCCTGCATCGGAACAGGCACGAAATTACAGAAGTTTTCATAATTATTCCCATTTCTTAGGAGGAATTTTTTCGCGGACGTTATATTTCAGTCATTTTTGCCCGGAAAGATGTTAAGAAACATGTTTTCCGCGTCCGTTTGGTTTCCCGCAACGCTGGAAATGTCGTATCCAGCACCAAACTGTTTCCCGGGACGCTGGAAATGTCGTATCCGGCACCAAAGTGTTTTGAAAGGTTAAGGATACGCTATATCCAGCTTCAAAATATTTTCAAAGGTTAAAGAAACGTCGTATCCAGCACCAAAACATTTTGCGGGAAGGTTTTGTCATTCGTTTCTCGTTTGAACGGCATTCGAACGGTGTTCATGTCGGGTGTTTCTTGCCTGACGGGGAGCATAAGGAAGGGGGCAGCCCCTTGTTGTGGACTGCCCCCGTTCGCTAGTTGAATGATAATTATGTTTGTGTGATGCTTGCTAGAGAAGGAGTTCAATTACGCAATGTAAATTCAGTTGTACCGCTCTTCAATGCGCCTACCGTTGTAGTGGCAGAATATGTACCCAAATATCCCTCATAGCTGAAAGTTATTTGCGTATTGTCATTATAATCAGAGAAGTCCTCCAAATCTAAAGTTATACCTCCTCGGCCATCTTTTATTTGATAAGTTTCTGTATGGTTACCCATTGTAACAGAAACAGACGAACCACGATCAATATAACCAGTCCAAATACTCAATCGCAAATCAAATGTAGTCACCTCCGGATTCGTAAAGCTCAACAAGTCATGTTCCGCGAACAAGTCGCTCGATACTTTAATATCCGTAGCACTCTCTGCGACATTCGACAAGAAATGGAACTCAAAGGTGCGATTGGCAGTCGTTTCATACTGCTCTTGCGTGATGGTAGCCACATAGTCGAACGAAGAATTTTCGTGCAAGCGGACAGGCAGACTATTCTGCGAAGCATCGGGATAGATGGTCTTGTCGATGGGTTCGATGTAGAACTCCAAGGGGAAGGCCGAGTTCGGCAATTCTTCGGGCAAGGTTATCGTGACCGTCTGTTCGGCTCCTACTACTGCCGGAATTTCTTCGATGCAGCTAGCATTAAACGTGAACGGTTCACGCAGACGGACGGTGATGTTACGGGACAGACCGGTACCGTCGGTCGTATAGAGCACCAACTCGATGCGCTGCATGCTCGTCGGCCACAGCTCCTTCGGCGTTGCCACAATCCGGTGATCGGTATAGTCAATCTCGAAATCCAAATATTCATTCTCTTCGTAGGAGACAGCGACGTCATCGCTTTCTTCACGGGGACTGATTGAAGACAGGTATTCGAAGCCGATGTAGTGCTTCATGTTTTCTACCCAAATGACATCATTCTCATCGACTGTCAGACGGTGGTTGTCATACTCGATGGAAGTCACCTCGCTGACCTCGACGGAAGCCGAGATGTTGTTCGACGCCGCGCTGTTCATGGCATCCTGCGGATTGGTGTAACCGGCGCCTCTCACTGCCGTAATCGTCATGTCGTAGAAGAAATTCCGATAGAGATTCAGGTACGTGTTCAGCTTCGTGTTCGGGTCTTGACGGACAATGTCTATCTTATAATAATAGGTGCCGCTCTCCTCCTCGTTCACCGCATCCGTATAGTGCGCTTTCACCAGGACGTAGGCAGGGTCTTCGGTGTCCACCTGCGGACGCTCGTAGACATACTTGGCATCGTTCGTGAATGCTGTCGTCACAGGCACATCGTCGTTCAATTCACCCCGACGGTTGCCCACATAACCCTCGTTTGCCACAGCGGCATAGGGGTCGTCAGCAACATCCAAATTGAAATTGGCAAACGGCTGGTCTACCTTGCCGAGGTAGGGAGCGACCGTTCCGGCAGTGGTGTTGTTGAGCACCACGAAGCCTTCAATCTGGAAGTTGTCAAGGTTGGCATGTACGCTGACCTTGGCAAAGTTGCGAATCAGATAGAGTCCGTTGATTTGCTTCAACAAAGTCTCCTTATTGGTATTGTCGATGGAAGAGACTTCCACGCGCTGCCAATAGGCGTCCGTATTCCCTTCGACCACGAGGTTGCTGAAGATGGAGCTTTCGGTATCGCCGACGGAGTAGGTTCCAAACGCCACGTCACCGCCTACAAAGTGCAGGATGCGCGGTTGGTCAGACTGCGGCAGGCTGACGGTGAACGTCACTTCCTGCGGACTTTTGTTGTTCACCGTTACCCCGGTAGCTTCCTGACGGGCAACGAACACGCCCGCTTCGTTGAACACGAGGACATTCAGTTTCGTGAAGTTTGCCTGGTCTCCCATGGCACGGGTCACGTCGACCGGTTCGGGCAGCTTCATGGTGAAGCGATACTCATCGGTCTTCAAGTCTGTTGCCGTCGAAGTGTAGCTTTCGTCCTGACAAGCTCCCAACACGACTGTCAACAGCAAGCATATATATAGGTATATCTTATGTTTCATAACCTAATCGTATTTAATTAAACATCGTTAGTTGGAAGAAGGAGTCTGGCTTCCCCAATAGAAGCTTTCATAGTTATTGGATGCATTGCCTTCTTTCCCTTCGCCCCAGTACCAGACGTCGTAGACGCAGCGGACAGCAGCCTCATCGCCCGATGAACCATATACAGTTCCGGAAGAGCACCAATAGCCCTTGTCAAATAACTTTGGGATCTTTTTATCCTCTGATAATGAAATCACATAAGCAATTTCAGCTTCAGTAGGTACACGCCAACGTCCAGCAGGATAACCATTTTCCTGATAAGAAGCACAACGTTCTTTTGCACGTGCAAAACTAATATTCAATGTCTTTCCCCAAGAAGAAGCAATCTTAAATGCCGGAGCAATCATATTAGCAACTTCCCTTCCTCTTGTCGGATAATACGTCTTAAGTTTATTCTTCGTATAGTCTTCTTTTTGAGATATATTCAACGATGCTGCTGACACCGATGTCGACGAACGAGGATCACCAATGGCATAGGGGGAATTGGCAGTAACGTAAATAGTATATTGATTAGGATTATTATTTGTACCACCATTATCATAACCATATACACCACCTAAGGAGCGCTGATTATCATTGTTAACACTTACATTACCGTTATCACTTGTCGCGCGCTCTCCATAAACAAAGCGGTTATATCCACCTCTTGCTTTATTATTTTCACCTTCAATATACATTTCCGGATACTGAGTAATCACCCACGTTCTGGAGATACCTTCTTTGTTCGTCACTTCAATGGTAATCACACGCTTGGCATACATGATGTCAGTATTAATCGCATGGTTAAAAGTGATGGTTTCATTTTCCCGATCTATACCGCTAGTATAATTGGAGAATTTATCATACACATTTCCGCTGACATGTCCACTTGGATTTTTCAAAGTCATCGTCACATCAGAGAAGTTCACTGAAGAATAATCGACATACTCCACACTAAGTATTTTGTAAGAGTCAATCTCCGAACTGCTCACATACGGGTTGGCATAATCAGTCACGTTGTACAAGGTGGTGGAATCCTCCTCCAACACGAGGTACTGGAACTTGTCGATGCTCGACGACAGCTGCATGTTAAACCAGTCGCGGATGAAGATATTCGGCGTCAGCTCAACCATATCGTTGGGGTCCAGACTACCCAATACCCTCACGTCTACGCTGACATCGTAGTAATGGTTGCGCTCCATGTTTGCCACATGGTTGGCAGTGATAGGAATGGTGTAGTAATAGTTGCCTGCCTGCTGACCAGTACCGTCCTCCATCAACCACGGCAGACGCAACTGCAAATAGGCATTCTGACGCTCGCCTGTGGCATCAGCTTCCGGATTCGGATACGAGTAGAGCGGTGCATGAACGTAAGCACCTTCCCCGTTCTTCACGTATTTTTGAGTTACGCCGGTATAATCGCTGCCCGTCGGGCGATAAGTGCCGTCCAATTTCGTTTTTTTGGCAGCATTGACCAGCATCACAGACATGTTCGTAAAGTCCGGCGTATAAGTCACACCGTTTTCATCCGTGATTTTCTCGGCAGCAGTAACCTTCAACGTCACCTTCGCCATGGCACGGATCAAATCGACCGTGGCACTCTCGCCACGCACGACTTGCTGGTTCGGGAGTACCCCGTCCATCAGGAGCGCCTCTTCGCCTCCTTTTTTCCAGGATGTAACCATCTGCAACGCTTTCAGCTCAGCCAACGTGGCATGTCCGTCGGGCCAGTTGACGTCCGTCGGGGCATTTGCCACCACATAGATGTCATACGAGTCGTCGTACATGTCGCTTTCCACCTTGACGGGCAGTGTCTTTCCGTCGGCTGCCGCGGAAACCGTACATTCATATACCGAGTTTGCTGTCTCAGCCTTATTGGCAGGGAAGAAATAGACACGCGCGTTCTGCACGGTGTTCTCATTGTAGGCGTCGTCGCCGGCAATGGTTCCCTCGGGCACATCTCCTTCTGCCCGTGTCACAATGTTGAAGCTGTCGGCATCCAGCACCGGAGCGCCAAGCTCCATTTCGTTCTGGCAAGCTCCGCCGACCAGCAAAGCTCCCAGAAGCAAGAGTCCGTTTAAAATAGTTCGTTTCATAGGCAGATTCTATTATCTAGCTTGAATCAATGTATATCGGTTAATTGTTTCAACGGTTCCGGAAGCTGTTCCGCTCTTGCCCGTCAAATCCAATTCATAGCTTTCGCCGTTGAGCAGTGTGGCAACCACGCGCAACGTGGCTTCGTGGTAATCCTCGTCATCAGGATTGATCACACGTACCTTGATGGCCTGCATGGGAGCCGAGGTTGCATCGCCGATGAAGACTTCACCCGAAGACGGACCATCAAACTCGAAGTAGTGACCGTCGCCTTCCTCCAGCAGCTCGGCTGTCCATCTCACCAGTGAGGAGGGAGCGGTGATGGTGAAATTCAACTCGGCAGCTCTCTGGTCATTAAACAGACGGATGTTGTTGCCCTCTTTCGAGCGGTACGTACCTTCCTTCCATCCCTCGCTGGTGTATGACATCGTGTCGTCAAAGTCAAACGACACTTCTTCATGCTGCCAGGGGAGTACGTTGGCAAGGAGTGTCCATGCCTTGCTCTCGATGATTCCCTTCACACGGACGCACGTGTTGCGTTCCACCGACGTCAGCGGTGTTGGCTGTCCCCCTTCCTCTTCGGGTTCAACCAGAATCGGCGTTGCGCCGTACTCCGAACCGTTGTTGAGCTGGATGGTATAGGCATTCTCGCCTGCATTGGATTCATAGAAATAGAAGCAGAAGGTCTTCGTCGCACCCTCATCCAACGTTGCATTGGTCTTAAAGGTATAAGCCGCATACGTCACACTTTCAGGCAATGCATTGCCCGGGAACAGATAAGTCATGTTCGGGAAGAAGCTACCCATTGCCACTTGGTCCAATTGGAACGACGCCCCGGTGTTGTTCGTCAGGGTCAGTTCCATCTTCGCCACGGCGCGAGTGATGGGGATACGCAATATGTGGCCATCCTCCACATTACTCAAATCCTCGGAATAAATACCGGCTATCGGCAACCCGTTGGTTGCGATGTCATCGGCTGCTCCAGGAATTGTTCCTGTCTGCACCGTGATAATCTCTCCACGGAGTTCTTGATCATCCGACGGGTTGAAAGCAGATTCAGGAGTGTAAGCGGCCAGCTTGTTACCCAAACCTTCAACGCTTTCTTCATTCGCTACTGCATAAAATGTACTTTGTGCTTTCGGAATCTGCCAGAACGTGATGGTCTGCGAAAGGACCGGTGCATCACCTTTGTCCAATCCTTTCGCCTTATGATTTACAATCACCTTCCCGTTCTGCACCAGAATCACACGCAACGTCTTGATGCCTTCATGGATGCGTGCATCTTCGTCCACCCCATCCTGATTGAGGTCAGCACGTGTGGTAAACATCAAATTCACTGTGGCTGTTTCGTCTGAAGACACCGCATAATCTTCCTTGATGCAGGAAGACAGACCGACTGTCATCAACACAGCCAGCAGCAGGCTTATATATTGGTTCGTCTTTTTCATACTTTATAATCTCCATCTTAGATTAGTTCCAATCGGGTTCGCCACTTACAAGTACCCAGTCAGGCAACTCAATAACCGCCGTAATCCCATGGAAATTGATACTGATCGGAAGGTCGGCTTCCTGTTCAGTCACATCAATCACATCGTCGTAACGCTGCAAGTAGTCATAAATGTTGCCACGGATCAACTCTTCACCGGTTTCACCGTTGGTCAGCACCAACGAGTGTGCGCAACAGTCAGCATGCAGATTTCCTCCATCATCCATACGGAAGAGAGCCAAATCATCGGTACGATAGCAGTTGTCCTGGCTGTCCCAAATCAATTCGGGATAAATCGTACCCTTTTCTTCGGTATCGACTTCGTTGTTGAACGAAGTCCGGGCATTTGAATTTTCAATGCTCAGCTGATAAATAATATCATTGTTTGCAGGAGCAGGCAACCCATGGATTTCTACACTCACATTGACGTGCGAGCTGTAGAGCGTCACCGTGTCACGGGTCATTACACCGTCACCTCCAGCAACAAAAAATTCCTTTTGCCCCAGATAGTTGTGGTCATGGCAAGTCACGTCTTCCCCTGAACCCCAATTCGGGCTTTGAATAAAGATGTCATCAAAACTGGTGGCATTCAGATTTACCACTTCGGTATCATCGTAAGCATTACCCAACGCAACGACTTTGTATCGTTTGCCGGCAAGCAATTTGAACGATGGCTTAGCGGAAAAGCTTGAGAGTTCGTCCTGGCTATATTGGCGGGTTCCCAACAGATGCCCGCCTTCATCGAAAACATACAGGTCTACCCTTCTCATATATTGATAAAGTACATCCGTATCGCCGTCCGCCAAATATTGGAAGTAGATGGTCACGTTGTCGCAATCATCATAATCTTCTTTGATGCAACCGGTCGCCAGGACGAGTGCAACCAGCATCAGCATTATATTTTTTATTTTTCTCATATACTTATACTTATCCTTATGGTTTTCTTTTCTGTATGTTTTCCTTCAGAAGAAAGGAAATAAAAACACATCACGGGCAGGGGCGGGATGCCCCGCCCGTAATGACTTATGAGAAACTAAAGGATTAGTTCCATTCTACAGTACCGGAAACGAGTTTCCAAGGCTCAACTTCAATGACAGCTTCTACAACTACATCCTGACCACCGTCAACCGTAGGACCGATAGCTGTATCATAGATGTTCAAATCTTTGAAGCGGTAAACATAACCGGCCTTGAATCCATTCTTGAGGTAACCGTTTTCATCCAACTCAAGTTCTTCAATCCACTCTGCATTCTTATTTTCAGAAGACAAATCGATTTTGTACTTGCTTACAGAAGCGTAACCACCGTTAACCGGATTCCAAGTAAGTTGCTTGCCATCAGCAGCGGTGATGTTGTTGAAGCAAACAGTCAGAATCGGGTTGCCCGGGAATACATTGTAAGAATAGCATTGACCTGCTGCCGGCCATACACCATTAGCCAACTTGAAATCATTTTCAACAACGTCTTCTGTTAAAGGATCATCAGCAATTACGCTATAGGTAGGAGCTGCACCTTGTGCACTAGCGGCAGCCCAGCTTGCATAATGAGTTGCAGAAGCAGCTGTTTCAGACAATTTGATGTTGTTCAAGAACAAGCCACAGATGTTGATTGTCTCAAATGTACAGTCGTTGCAGGCAGCTTCAGAATCCTTGCTAGCTACATGCTTGATGTCTGAGAACTCCAACAAAGCGGTCTTGTGAGCAGGTTTCAAATTTACTTGGAACAAAGGCAGGTCTTCACCCTCAACTTTTACAGTTCCATTTTGCGTAAACTCATTGGAAGAAGCATACATCGGCGCAGCCAACTTGGTGTTATAAACCTCCTCAAGCGACATATCTTGCTTACCATGATTGATCACAACGGTCATAGACTGCGGATTTCTGACACCGGTAAATTGAAATTCATTTGCCTCCGCAACAGAGCTAAAGGTTTTTGTATCTCCACCGACACCGGCAGTCAAAGTAACCTCAATAGATTCGATATCTACATCTTGTGTAGTCCAATCCGCTCCACTAACCGGAGCTGACGGTTCAACGGCACGTGTGGCAGCGTCTGTCAGGATGTTTACTTTCACTACGGCAGTACCCTCCAAATCGGGATTACCAATGACCTCGTTGTCATTACTACAAGCAGCAAACGCAAGAGCAGCTGCTGAGAACATAATTAAACTTTTCAGTTTCATACTCTGAGGTGATTTAAACTTTTCTTTTTCTTACACATTTTCTCAATAGCAAAACGGAA
>OLQD01002348.1_pt1 | contig 13795 bp, 18 predicted proteins | sample 1672841 | NCBI WGS metagenome assembly OLQD01 (sample SAMEA3136729, study PRJEB25190) | human gut metagenome | biome: human gut; feature: human-associated habitat; material: faeces | place: Austria | collected 2013 | reverse complement strand
GCAAAACAGCAAGCCGGAAAAAATATCAATCTCCGCTGCTTTTGTCGGGCGGTGGTTTCTGCAAAGCATTAATTTCATAGATATAACTGTCGATCAGATCACTTTCGATTGCATTATCGAAACCCGCATAGGCGATTTCCAACGCCTGGCGGGTTTTTCTTATGGATTCTTTCAGATCTATGGGAGAGAAATCCTCTTCAATGATTTCCGGGGAGGCATCTGCCTGACTAAAAAAGATTTTCATAACATTAACCGTCCTTTCTGCTAACAGTATAGGAACAAAAAAGGAAAAATATACCTGACATGGAGGAAAACGGAAGACATTTTTACACGGAAAGAGGAATAGATTAGGATAAAGAATTGTCGGGAATGCGAGAACAACAGTGGAACATCCGGAAAATTTATTATGGCTGATAGCAGTGGCGGCATTATTGCTGCTCATAAGCTTTTTGGGGAAAAAGGCAGAGTGGCTCCTCAATTTTGCATTGCGGGGCATTATGGGAACCATTGCCATTTATTTTATTAATATGGGTGTGACTTTCCTTGGATTTACTACAGTGGTTGGAATCAATGCAGTAAGTATTTTGACAACGGGAATCCTTGGAATTCCGGGCATTGTGATGCTGTACGGGCTAAGTATTTATGAAATATTATAAAAAGGTGTTTTGACATACGGAAAGCGTGTAAAATAGCGTATTTCAGGATGACTGAAAATATGAAAAACAATTCTGTTTGTTAAAATGTACTAAAGTTTATCTTTTTACGAAAAAGGTATTGCCAGACGGAAAGTGAGCATTTATAATTCATCTTACAACCAATCGCGATGGTTGTTCAGAGCATCTTATAAGATCTTTTAGAATTTCTATTTTGGGATAGATTCATCCCGCATTACCAGAAGACTGATCTTGAATAGTTGGGAGGAAGGTGACGACAGGACTATACGCAGGAAAATAATGTGAAATCAGGAGAAGGAGATGAGATATTTGGGGTATTATGTATACTTTTGGCAATAGCTTGCTGTTTTGATTACAAAACGCACAGGATACCCAATTGGCTGATCGTATGCTGCATGTTTGCAGGCCTGGGGTATCGGTTGATCAGCGGCGGGCACAAAGGCGTTTTGGAATATCTGGCAAGTGCATTACTGACAACGATATTACTTTATTTTGTTTTTTGGATCGGAGCCATAGGAGCCGGTGATGTTAAGATGTTGGGAGTCTGTGTCGGTTTTTTTCCCTGGAATAAAGTACTTTATTTTCTGTTTTTCGCACTCATGATTGCAGCAGTAATTGCACTTTTCAAAATGTATCTGGAACGCAATATGAAAGACCGTTTGTACTATTTGGGAGAGTACTTATGGGACGTATTCCGGTGTGGAAGATGGAAACTTTATTTTGCCGGAGAACGGGAAGGTGCCGGAGCAGGGATTTGCATGGCGGGACCGGTGTTCTGCAGTGCATTGATGTATATGGGAGGAATGTATTGATGGAACAAAAGGAACCGGTTCTGGTTCTGTATGACCGGGAGGAAGAATACGCGCGGCTTTTTTCAGAATACCTGAAGAGGCAAAAGGAATTGCCCTGGCAGATCCATACTTATACCAGGGCGGAAGAACTGTTGGCGGGAGAGAAAAGCGGGGAGGTAACAATGCTGGTGGTGGCGGAATCCTCCTGTGAGGAGGCATTGAACACATTACAGCCGACATGTCAGGCAATTTTAAATGAGAGCGGAACTCTCCGCTTTCATCAGTTTCCCAATATTAACAAATATCAGGAAGCGGGACAGGTGTGGAAGGAACTGTTGGCGTTGTATGTAGAGACGACGGGGATACGGATGCCGCTGTTATGTGCGGAATATAAGACCCGTTTTATCGGAATGTACTCTCCGGTTCACAGATGCCTTCAAAGTACGTTCGCATTGACTTTCGCACAGCTGATGGCAGAAAAACATCCCACGCTGTATCTGAATTTCGAACATTATGTGGGGATCATAGAATTGCTTCCGGAGAGACAGAACCGGGATCTGGCAGATCTGCTCTATTTTTTAGCAGGAGATGAAGGAAAATTTCCTCTTCGCATGCAGACGGTCATTCAGAGAAAAGGCAATCTGGATTATATTCCACCCATGCGGAACGGACAGAACCTGTTGGGGATCACCTGGGAAGAATGGAGAAGTCTGTTCCAAAGGATCGAGGAGCTGGGGAAATACGAATATGTCATTCTGGATCTGAGTGAAAGCATACAGGGGCTGTTGGATGTTCTGCAGATGTGTATCAAAGTATTTACGCTGACCAGAGAGGACAAGATGTCACAGTGTAAACTGGATCAATATGAACAGCTATTGTCACTATGCGAGAAAGAGGAAGTAAAGGGGAAGACCAGAAAGCTGAATTTGCCATACTTTCAGCGACTTCCCGTGGAAATGGAACAGTATACCAGAGGGGAACTGGCAGATTATGTGAGAAAAGAAATAGAGACATTGGAAGAGTAGAATAGGAGAAGGACAAATGGATTATTTAGAGCAGAGAAGAAAACTTCGTCAGATGGTACAGGAAAGACTGGATTATGGAAGAGATTATACGGATGAAGAAGTGGAGGATACGATCGATGAAGTACTGATGGAGCAGGAAAGTCTGGAGTTATGCCCGGTAGAATTGCGGAGACGTCTGCGTAAGGAATTGTTTGATTCCCTGAGAAGACTGGATATTCTGCAGATTTTTGTGGAGGACAGCTCTGTTACAGAGATCATGATCAACGGCATGGATCACATTTTTGTAGAACAGGATGGACAACTGCGGGAATTGGATCGAGCCTTTGATTCCGTGGAAAAATTACAGGATGTCATTCAGCAGATTGTGGCGGGGTGTAATCGCGTGGTCAATGAAGCGTCACCCATCGTAGATGCCCGGTTGAATAATGGTTCCAGAGTAAATATTGTCATGAATCCCATTGCTCTGAATGGTCCGATCGTCACGATCCGGAGATTCCCGGACAAGCCTGTCACCATGCAGAAGCTGATCGGTCTGGAAACCATTTCGCTGGAGGCAGCCCAGTTCCTGGAGACACTGGTGAAGGCGGGCTACAACATTTTTGTCAGTGGAGGAACGGGAAGCGGCAAGACAACATTCCTAAATGTTCTGTCCGGCTATATTTCGGCGGAAGAGCGGGTGATCACCATAGAAGACAGTGCGGAACTACAGCTGCAGGGTCTTCCGAATCTGGTTCGTTTAGAGACTCGTAACGGCAATACCGAAGGATGCAGAGAAATCGGAATCCGGGAACTGATCCGTTCGTCTCTGCGGATGCGGCCGGACCGGATTATTGTAGGAGAGGTCCGGGGACCGGAGGCTATCGATATGCTGCAATGCATGAACACCGGCCATGATGGGAGTATGTCCACCGGGCATGCCAACAGTGCCACGGATATGCTGGCAAGACTGGAAAATATGGTCCTGATGGGAATGGATCTTCCGCTGACGGCTATTCGCAACCAGATCGCCTCGGGAGTGGATGTTATTGTACATCTGGGGCGGATCCGTGATAAGAGTAGACGTGTCCTGGAGATCACGGAGGTAGTAGGTTGTGAGAATGGAGAAATACGCCTGAATCCTTTGTATCAGTTTGAAGAGCTGGGGGAAAACAGTGAAGGAAAAGTGGTCGGCAGGCTGCGGAGAAAAGGAGAATTACTTCATGAAGGAAAGCTTAAGGCAGCAGGATTATCATAAGGTTTTTCAGAAGCGGGGAGATTGCATACGGCTGTTGGCACAGACATCAGGGGTAGTTATATTTTTTGCCTGGTTTTTCTATCGCTCTATCTGGGCGGTTCCGTTATTGTTCCCTCTGGGGATTCTCTATTTTCGCAGGTGCGTCAACAGACAGTGTCGGAAGAACAGACAGGAACTGACCATGCAATTCAAGGAATGCATCTTGTCTGTGGCAAATTCTCTGAGAAGCGGATATGCGTTGGAAAATGCTTTTCTGGAAAGCCGGGAGGATATACGAATGTTGTATGGTGAGCATTCCGCCATGTACCGGGAACTGGAACTGATCCGCAGAGGAATGATACTGAATATCACGCTGGAAGAGTTGATCAGTGATCTGGCAGACCGGAGTGGCATTGAGGAAATTGAGCAATTTTCCGCTATTTTGAACATTGCCAAGAGAGGCGGTGGAAATGTCACGCAGATCATACGGACTACAGCAGAGGTGATCAGTAATAAAGTGGAAACCATGCAGGAGATGCTGACCATGTTACAGGGGAGAAGACTGGAACAGAACGTGATGGAGATCATGCCGTTTGGAATTTCTCTCTATATCGCAGCCGCTTATCCGGGATATTTTGGAACGCTCTACCATAATGGAATGGGTATCATAGTGATGACACTCTGCCTTGCAGTCTATGCAGGAGCATATCTGCTGGGTGAGAAGATACTGGATCGGATCGAGGAGGAACTGTAGAAAGAGATGATAGGTAAGAAAGGTATCCTGCGTTTTTTCTATAAGGTGATGATGGTCTGCTATAAAAAGCTACATTTGTGGAGAATTCCGATACCTGGAAGAGATAAGGTGCAAGCGGATCTGAATCGTATGCACCCGGGAGAAAATCCGCAGGAGTGTGTGACAGACTATTATGTGACAAAGCTGACACTTTCTGCAGTCATATTGATCGCAGGGATAATGCTTGCCATTACAATGCATTACAGCAGTCGGGAAAGTCATGTCCTGCAGAATCAATGGGTGTATCGGGGATCTGGGGAAGAGGGCAGTCGGGAATACAGCATCACCGGACAGGTGGAGGACGGCGAGAGATATTCTTTCCAGATGGAAGTGATGCCTCGCAAGTATAGCCAAAGCGAATTGGAGAATTTGTACGAGCAGTTTGGGAGAGAACTGCCTCAGTTGATCCTGGAGAAAAATGATTCTCCCGATGAGATCAGAGAGAATCTGGATTTATCGGAAACGTATGAAGGATACCCGTTTCTGGTGAACTGGAAAAGCAATTCTACGGAAGCTGTTGAAGAGAATGGACAGATACATCCCGGGCAGGAGGATGTGCCTGTATTGTTGAGAGCGGAGATACAATACGGGGAATTTGTCAGAGAGACAACGGTTAAGGTAACAGTCGTAAAAAGGAATGAGACCCCACAGGAAAGAGAGAAAAGCAAGTTGTCGGAATTACTGCAGCGGGCGCAGGAGGAAGATCCGGAAAGTGAAAAAATCCAGCTGCCCACAGAAATTGAGGGCAGAAAAATTTCCTGGGAAGAAGATATTCCGGAGACTGGATGGAAGATTCTGGCGGGGGCTCTGTTGTTGGCGGCGGCAGTCTTTTTCTTCCAGGACAAAGACCTGCATGATCTGGTGGAGAAGAAAAAGCGGGAGGAACGTAGAAGCTATCCGGAAATCCTGCAAAAGCTGACACTGTATCTGGAAGCGGGATTGACGGTCCGGTCTGCGTTTTGCCGGGTTGCAGAAGATTACGAGAAGGAAAGAAAACGAGGGGGACGTTGCCGGGAAGCTTACGAGGAAATGCTGATAGCAACCCGGGAGATACATATGGGAGTGCCGGAAGGGGCAGCATATGAGAACTTTGGGAAAAGGACAGGAGTCAGGGAATATGTCCGTTTAAGCACATTCCTGACGCAAAATCTGAAAAAGGGCAGTTCTACGCTTTTACAGCAATTAAAGGAAGAGTCTGTCCAGGCGGAAGAACTGCGGATACAGAATGCCAGAAAACTCAGTGAGGAAGCGACGACAAAACTGCTCCTGCCTATGGTGATGCTGCTGGTGGTAGTAATGGTAATGATCATGGTGCCTGCATTTTCGAATGCGGGAATATAAGAAAAGGAAGGTATGGTTATGGGAAACAACAAATTAAAATCATTTCGACAGTTTCTGACAGAAGAAGACGGAATGGGTACAGTGGAAGTAATACTAATCATTGTGGTACTGGTAGGGCTGGTCATTATTTTTAAAGAGAAGATCACGGAAGTTGTCAATTCCATTTTCACAAAGATTACAAATCAGACCAAAAAGATATAAGGAAAATACGTTATGACATCCGTGAAAAAGGTAACCCCGGGTGGTTATATGACGGTATATCTGGCACTGACGGTGACAGTGATCATGGCCCTGTGTCTTGCTTTGATCGAGGGCTGTCGGTATCGGGGAATCTCACTGGAAACAGAATGCGTCATGGATATCGGAATGGATAGTATCCTGGCTGAATATCATAGAGAACTGCAGAAACAGTACAATCTGTTTGCCATAGACTGCTCTTACGGGACAGAAAGTGCTTCGACAAAGCTGACGGAGAGTCATTTGCTGGAGTATATGAACCGTAATTTTTCTCTGGAGGATGTGTTTCTCGAAAAACTGTTGTACCGGGATTTTTTTGCTGTTCAGGCAGAAGAAGCACAGGCTGTGAAAGCGGCATTTCTGACGGATGGCGAAGGAGAAGTCTTTCGGCGGGTTGCTGTCGATGCCATAGAGGATACGGTGGGAATCGGACTCTTACAGCAACTGACGGACTGGCTGCAGGTCATAGAATCCCGTGGACTGGAGCAACAGGATATTGCGGGACAAAAACAGCAGATCGATGCACAGATTCAGGAATATGACGGGAAGGAGACCACGGAAGGAAAAACCGTTCATATAGAGAATCCTACCGCAGCCCTGGAAGAGAAAAGAAATAAAGGTCTGTTAAAGCTGGTAACAGAGGAAGACAATATCTCCTCCCGCAGGATAGAAACAGAGTCCCTATTGGAGACGCGGATGGAGCGAGGAGAAATAAACCGCGGAAATATGGTGCCGGGAACCGCAGAAAATTATGAAGAATGGGAAGCGTTAAAACAAAAAGTTTTTTTCCATGAGTATCTGTTGCGGTATCTTGGGCGGTATGGCCAGGAGAAACAGGACAGCCCCCTATGGTATCAGACAGAATATGTCATTGTGGGCAAGGATAATGATACTGACAATCTGAAGGGAATAGTGAACCGAATATTCGTTATCAGAGAAGCTGCAAATACCATGTATCTGACCGGTAGTGAGGAAAAACGGGCAATAGCGGAGCTATTGGGAGAGGCACTTGCAGCGGCAATGATGGTTCCGGAGATTGGAGAGTTGCTTGCGGCGACACTGATCCTGGGATGGGCTTTTGCAGAAAGTGTTTATGATGTAAAGGAACTTCTTGCCGGGGAAAAGATTCCCCTGTTAAAAACAGATGCTACCTGGCATTACGGACTTTCTTCCGCATTACAGGGAGAATTGCCCGGGACTTCCGAAGAGGATGCCTCCGGTTCCGATTCACCGGGAATGGGATATGAAGATTATCTGAGAATATTTTTGCTGCTCTGTGAGGAAAAGTCTGTTACCTGCCGGGCTATGGACGTGGTGGAAATGGATATTCGAAATACTCCGGGAAACAGAGCATTCCGACTGGATACCTGCATTGTGGAAATTGCAATGAATGTGAAAGTAAAAAGCAAATATGGCTATTCTTTTGAGATCGAGAGACAGAAATCTTATATAGGATCTTTAGAGGCAATAGAAAATACTGGTAATTAGGAAGACGAGCCGGGAAGGGAGGTGAGCAGCGATGTCCTCTTTATGCAAGTACAGCTTTATAACTATTAACAAGAATGATTCAAGTCCTACTCCGACTTTAAGAAAAACTCTTAACCCATGTAACGATTTACTCCCCGTAAAATTCCTACAGACAGCAAACTTCATAAAGAGGATATCACTGCTTATACTCCCGCGAACACCGGTGAAGGCAAGTATGACGGTGGAAACAGCACTGGTTTTGCCGTTGTTTTGTTTTTTTATGATCCATATGGGAAGCGCTATAGAAATGATGCGTTTGCATGGAAACCTGGAAGTAGCATTGTGGGATGCCGGCAGACAGGTGGGAATCTATGGCGGAATACTGAATGCAGGAGATGCCGGAGAGAAAGAGGATAACGATGACAGGTTGGGAACAGTGGCTGTTTCCTATACCTATGTTAAAAATCAGATCTGCAATCAGCTGGGAGAAGAATATCTGGAGCAGTCGCCATTAGAACAGGGGGCAGACAGCCTGCAATTTCTGGAGAGCAGCACAAAGAATGATATCTGTGAGATTGTAGTCACCTATGGGATCAGTCCGCTCACGGAGGTTTTGGGATTTCGAAAATTCCGTATGGCGAACCGATACTATGGTCATTTGTGGAACGGCTATGCGATTCCGGGGACTGAGAATGATGAAGAATATGTCTATGTAACGGAAGATTCAGAAGTATATCATAGAAGCAGAGAATGTACACATCTGAGATTGTCGGTTCGACGGGTGGAAGCAGCGGAAATTCCTAAGGGTTATCATCCCTGTGAGAAGTGTATGGTACAGAAAAAAGATGCCGCTGCCCCGGAAGAGAATGGCTACTATATTTGCTCGGAGGGTGAATGTTATCACAGAAGGCGGGACTGCCCCGGGCTTAAGAGAACCGTATATTGCATTGCCAGGAAAGATGTGGACGGGTACAGAGAATGCAGTAGATGCGGAAGAATATAAAACGGGAGAATGGTGAAGATGGAGTTGTGGGAAAATGTGATACTGACCGGCTATCTGCTATGGGGCAGCTGGTATGATATCCGGAAGAGAGCGGTTCCGGTGGGGGTATTGTTCCTGGGCGGAGTACTGGCTGTTATGGTTATTGTCTGGAAAGGCTTTGAATGCAGCAGGCTTGTCGCACTACTTCCCGGAATTCTGCTGTTGCTTTTGTCAAAGGCAACAAAGGAAATCGGTGAGGCGGATGGTATCGTACTGGCGCTGACCGGTTTTATAAGCAGAGATAAAAATATTCTTCTTATCTTAGCCATAAGCCTTCTGTATATCTTTCTTTATGCAATGTTCCTGTTTTGCAGAAAGCGGAATCGCAGCCTGCAGATCCCATATCTTCCCTTTTTACTGGCAGCATATATAACGGCATGGATGACAGGATGATTGGAGGGAGCAATCGTATGCAACGAAAGAATTATAAAGCGTATTTTACCGTGGAGGCGGCAGTTCTGTATCCTATAGTGTTGGGAGTGATAGTGTTGATGTCGCATGCATTGTTGTCGCTTAAGTGGAGAGTGTATTCTATTAATTGCTCTGTTTTTTCAATATGATCGCTGCCTTTTGGAACAGGATATGGGAAGGGCGGCAGTGAGAAGCGGCAGTAGATGGATGCAGAAAAAAGAGGAACTGAATCGACAGCTGCAGGAGAAAGATATGTTTTTTGACACGGAGAAATATATTGCCTGGGAGAGTGAATTGCCGGTCTGGAAACTGGAAAAGAATCAGGTAACCGTGGAACAGACGGGAAGAATGCCTTATCCGTTTTCCGAAATAGCGGAAGTACCCAGGTATTGGAGCGCAAAAGCCGCATTTCAGGTGAAGAGGAACAATCCGGTGGAGATTCTGCGAAACAGTCAGAGGTATCGTGGGAAGACGGAAGAAACAACAGAGAGTGATAACAAGGAAAATACAAGTGGTGCGGTACAGTGAGAAAGGATGGAAGAATAGTTGCTAAATACAGAATATATCAGAAGCTTAAATGCGAATTATGAGAGACTATTATTAGAACGGAAACCGGAGGAAAAGAAATATCAGTATTGTATGATCAGCCGGGGAGGGATCAAAGGATTGCTGCCCTGCAGTTTGAGATACATAGACGGAGAGGCCTATCTCTATTATGATATTACTTCCAGACAGAATATTGCACAGCTTTTTGAGAAGAAGCCTATTACAAGACAATGGATCATGGACTTTTTGTGGAGTATGCGCAGAGTGCGGCAGGAAATGTCCCGTTTCCTTTTGGAAGAGAGTAACATCGTGTGGTTTCCGCAACATGTCTATCAGGATCTGGAGAAGAAAGAATTTTATTTTATATATGTCCCGTATTGCACGGAAAATACAGGATTTGATGAGCTGATGGAATACCTGGTGGAACATGTGGATTATCAGGATGAAAGCCTGGTGGAATATGTCTATAAAGCCTACGAGCAATATGAATCGGCAGGAGAGGTCTATTTGCAGGCCAAAATTTTTGAGGATGCAGAGTGCCTGAGAATCCCTGAAAAAATGGATGCCGTAGAGGAGGAAACAACTGTTGTCGTGGGACAAGATCAGGAGAAGGATGCGATAAGGGAAGAAGAGAAGGAAATGCCGGTGGGAGAAGTTACAGTAATAAAGGAAAAGAAAGGCCTGTTTAATCTGTGGGAAAACCGGAAAAAGAAAGAGAAGCAGGAACGGGATAATTATACCCGGAGTCTGCAACTGACCATGACGGGATATGCGGTGGCGGAGGAGACCGCTTATGAGGAAGAAGATATGGGAAGGACTGTGTATATGGAGGAAAGACCGGCCCCCAGAGAGAGTACACACCGCCTGTTGTCGGAAGAAGGGAAGCTGCTTGCAACATTAGAACAACCAATCTACACGATCGGAAAAAAACGGGGAGAAACGGATCTGGTATTGAATGATCAGTCGATCAGTCGTCTGCATGCAAGGATCATAAAGGAAACAGATGGGTATTATCTTGAAGATATGAATTCCACAAACGGTACATTTAAGAACGGATTACAACTGCAGCCTTATGAGAGGCGAAAGTTGGAAGAAGGAGATGAGATTACATTGGGTAAGATCACGGTAATCTACCGGTAGGCAGTGTGCAGCCCCCTTTTTGTTGACGGAGTGATATAAACAGTGGTACATTTGAAATACAATACCGGATGGAGAGAACATTGAGAGGAGCAATGAAGGTGAAAAGGCTTCGTAATGTACCCTGGGTAAGCGGAATGCTTGTGGTGATCAATGTAATTGTGTTCCTGATGTGTACTTTTTCGGGAAATGTGTTATATAATAAAGGCGAACTGGATGTAGTCAGTGTATTGGCCGGTAAACAGTACGGCAGGCTTTTGTGGGCAATGTTTTTGCACGCGGGCATAGAGCATATTTTTAATAATATGGTCCTCCTGTTTTTTCTGGGGGCCATGATTGAGAAGGTGACAGGTCATGTCACGTTTCTGGTGCTTTATTTTCTGTCCGGAATCGGAGGGAATTTATGCTCACTGCTGGTAAAGCTTCTGCAGATGGATTATTCGGCATCTGTAGGTGCCAGCGGAGCCATCTTTGGACTGGACGGAGTACTGCTTGCCTGGATTTTGCTGGATCGGCAATCTATGCCGGATGTGACACCCAAACGGGTGATTCTGATGATAGCATTATCTCTGTACAGTGGTTTTACTGCACAAAATATTGACAATGCGGCACATGTGGGCGGACTGGTGACCGGATTCCTGGTGGGACTTTTGTTTTGTGCGCTCAGGAAACACAGAAGACAGAAGAAAACGAAAGAGGTGTGGACTTGAATATCAACATTTACTATGGCGGACGAGGAATCATTGATGATCCTACGATCTATGTGATCAATAAGATGCAGGAAGTGCTGGAAGAGTTGCGGGTGCATGTGGAGAGATACAATCTTTATGATGGAAAGACCAATATTACGACATTGCCACAGACGCTGAAAGAGGCAGACGGAATTATTCTGGCAACGACAGTGGAGTGGTACGGTATCGGTGGCTATATGCAGCAGTTTCTGGATGCCTGCTGGCTGTATGGGGATAAAGAGACGATCGCGGGAATTTATATGTGTCCGGTCGTGATGTCTACCACCTACGGAGAGAGAGAAGGCAAGCTCAGTCTTGCGGCGGCCTGGGAGATTCTGGGAGGATTGCCCTGCAGCGGCATATGCGGATATATAGAGAATACAGTAACGTTGGAGATGAACGGACAGTACGGCCAGATCATTGAGAAAAAGGCTGAGAACATGTACCGTACTATCAACCAGAAGATTGCCAGTTTCCCGGCCAGCAATAAAGTGATGCGTCAGAAAGTAACGATCCCCAAGGCAATCAACCTGACACCGCAGGAGACAGAACAGTTGTCGGAATATGTATCGGATGATACGTTTGTACAGCGACAGAAGGAAGATATTCAGGAATTGACTTCCATGTTCCGGGATATGTTGGATAACAGCGGAACGGATAATGAACAGGAATATCTGGAAGAGTTCCGAAAAGTTTTTGTACCGCAGCCTGGTTTTGAAGCAAGATATGTTATTAATATAGAAGAAAAGAAGAATCCTCTGTGGATCGCTATTGGCAGTGGCGCACTGGAATGCGGATACGGTGAGACGGAGAAGCCGGATGTGGAGATGCAGATGAATCGTGCTGCCATGGAAGATATTGTGAACGGACGAATGACCTTCCAGAGGGCGTTTATGTCAGGCATTATGAAGCGAATGAAGGGAGATTTCCGAATTCTCAGAACACTGGATCAGATGTTTCCCTTTGAAGAAAATAACAGATAGGAGCAAAACGATGAAAAAGGAAGATTGTATTTTCTGTAAAATTGCAAACGGAGAGATCCCTTCCAAGACATTATACGAAGACGGGGATTTCAGAGTAATCTTGGATCTGGGACCGGCTACCAGAGGACATGCGCTGATCCTGCCCAGGGAGCATGCGGATAATCTCTATGAACTGCCGGAGGATACAGCGGCAAAAGTATTTGTTCTTGCAAAAAAGATGGCAACAAAGATGACAGAGAAATTACATTGCGATGGTCTCAATATCGTACAGAATAATGGAGAGGCTGCCGGACAGACCGTTCGCCATTTTCATATGCATTTGATTCCCCGTTATGAGAATGATGGACAGCATATTTTATGGAATCCCGGGGAAAGTACACCGGAAGAACTGGAAGAGATTCGCAAAACCATTACCGAATAACAGGGAGAAACCATGAGAACAGTAGATGTAGCTACTTTGACGCAAAATATCAAAGAAATGTGCATAGAGGCCAATCATTTCTTATCTGAGGACATGAAGACGGCATTTACAAAAGCGGAACAGCAGGAAAAAGCACCTTTGGGGAAGCAGATCCTGCAACAGTTGCAGCAGAATATGGATATTGCAGGCAAGGATATGATTCCCATCTGTCAGGATACCGGAATGGCGGTTGTATTTCTGGAAGTGGGTCAGGATGTGCATCTGACAGGGGGCAATGTGGAAGATGCCGTCAACGAAGGTGTCAGACAGGGATATGTGGACGGTTATCTGCGAAAATCTGTGGTGAAGGATCCCATTTACCGGGAGAATACGAAGGATAATACACCCGCGATCATTCATTATAGTATTGTTCCGGGGGATCGTGTCAGGATAACCGTGGCACCGAAGGGATTTGGCAGTGAGAATATGAGCAGAGTATTTATGCTCAAGCCCGCAGACGGAATAGAAGGCGTGAAGAACGCAATCCTGACGGCGGTAAAGGATGCAGGACCGAATGCCTGTCCGCCAATGGTTGTCGGAGTTGGTATTGGCGGTACTTTTGAAAAATGTGCGATTTTAGCAAAAAAGGCGTTGACCAGACCGGTGGGCGAACATTCTGCTATCCCATACGTGAAAGAGTTAGAGGAAGAAATGTTAGAAAAAATCAATCGGCTTGGAATCGGACCGGGTGGACTTGGCGGCACAACCACAGCGCTGGCAGTCAATATAAATACCTATCCGACACATATCGCAGGACTTCCTGTGGCAATCAATATCTGCTGTCATGTCAACAGACATGCGGTAAGAGAACTGTAGGACAGGAGGAAATTATCATGGATAAACATATACATACACCAATTACAGAAGAAATTACCGCTGACTTAAAAGCAGGCGATTATGTTTATATCACAGGTACACTTTACGTGGCCAGAGATGCTGCTCAC
>OLQD01002346.1_pt1 | contig 13799 bp, 7 predicted proteins | sample 1672841 | NCBI WGS metagenome assembly OLQD01 (sample SAMEA3136729, study PRJEB25190) | human gut metagenome | biome: human gut; feature: human-associated habitat; material: faeces | place: Austria | collected 2013 | reverse complement strand
TATCAAGCAAGATGCGGATTCATACATCACTTGTATAGAGCGTTGGGAAGGCTTAACAGAGAAGGACTTCATACTTTGGTATGCTGACAAGCACTATGACACGGAAAGTACCAATGACGACCAGTTGAAAGTAATCAGCGATGTGTGCGACCTGCTTGTCAACATACAATCGGAGGTGCTTCAAGCTTCTCTGTTGACGGATCTGAAAGACAAATACCGTAAAGCCTCTGTTTGGAAAGGTAAAAGTTCTTGAACATGGTGCTGAAGCTGGCTGGGTTGGAGAAACCACAGGCATACATGATGTCTGTTATCGTCTTATTAGAGTGACTCAGCAACTTTTCGGCATACTGCAGACGGTAAAATGGCACATCATCGAGCAGGAAATCTACGATTTGGAACATCCCGAAGGCATTCCGGAAACCCTTCCCAACGAGGTTTTCTACAAAGAAAAAGACGGCAAATACATCGACATGCAGAATCTGAAGGCTCAGATAGCCAATATGTTGAAATTTGTTACCCGCAAGAACCACTGGTTCTGCGTATGGTGTGTATTGAATCACAACTGCATGCTTCAGGACAACCAGAACTTCGAAGCCTTTGCCACCCAGATGATGACTCCCGAATGGTTTGGCGACATCGACGATTATCTCCATTTCTCGGGCGACAATCTCCGCGACTACCGCCGTTATTTCTCAGAGATAGATTATCCGCAATGGGATGAAAAGAAGTTTAAGGAAATCACATCCTGTGGACGGGTATAGAAAGCATACTTGCCATCAACGAACTCCGGATGGAGAACCACATTGCGCTGCTGACTCTTGGTCTTCAGATCAGGAAGACGCTCCCAGTTTACCAGGTCCTTGGTACGGGCGATGGCGGCGGTGGCGGTAGCCGATGACAAATCGCCTGCCGGAGCGGAGGGGTCGTGGCGTTCGGCACAGAAAATGCCGTATATCCAGCCGTCTTCGTGCGCCGTGAGACGCATGTCGTAAATGTTGGTGGCGGGAATCACATCTTCGGGCATCGTGACGGGATAGTCCCAGAAGCGGAAGTTGTCAATGCCGTTGGGGCTTTCGGCCACGGCAAAGAAAGACTTGCGGTCGGCTCCCTCCACGCGCACCACCAATACATACTTTCCGTTCCACTTGATGGCTCCCGAATTCAGGGTAGCATTCATTCCGATGCGTTCCATCAGGTAGGGGTTGGTCTTCTCGTCCAAATCATAACGCCAAAACACGGGCGTGTGTGCGGCGGTCAGTATCGGATGCTTATAACGGGTGATAATGCCGTTTTCTTTTTCCTGCGGTTCATTACGACGTGAGAGCAACACTTCATGCTCATCGAACAATTGTTTTACTTTATCTTCGAAATTCATATCTTCTCGTTTATTTAAAGGGGTGTTATTTCTTTGTTTTCATATCACGGACGAACAGCGTGCGCGGGTCGGCATGGAACTTCACGAAGTCATTGGCCGAAGCTTGTCCGGGGTAAGGGGCATAGTAATGGTTGGGGCGTTCGCGTGCGTTGCGCCACACCAATACGTAGCTTATGGGATACTTGCTAATGACCGGCATCAGCGTTTCCGTCCACCAGGTAGAGTCGGGCACGGCTTCGTATCCCGTTTCGGTAACGGCGGTCGGCTTATCGTGCGATTGTCCTACTTCCGTCAGTATGGTCAGCGCCTTTTCCATATTGTTCAGATATTCCCGGCGGTCGAACTGGTACGTGTCGAAGCCTATCAGGTCGATGATGTCGTCTCCGGGATAGCGTTCCAGATATTCGGCGGTATTGTTCGGTTCCGTTCCCGGCGAATAGGCATAAAGCAAATGCTTCACACCTTTCTGCTGCATGAATTCATAAGTCATGCGCCACAAGGCTTTGTATTCGGTGGCGCTGCACAGGGCCTGTCCCCACCAGAACCAGCTTCCCGTATGTTCGTGCCACGGGCGGAACAGAACGGGCACTTTCCGTCCGTCGCTTGTGGTGAGCGAGTTCATAAAATCGGCTATTGTGCCCATCCAGCCCATGAACTTATCATGTTGCGCTCCTCCCGGCAGCACCGAGGCCACAACGGTAGAGTCGCTTACATCCCAAGCGTCTTTCCCTGTAACAGGATTGTCCGTATGCCAACTGAGCGACACCATGCCGCCGCGTTCATACTGTGCGATGATTTCGCGGCGAAGGCGTTCTATGGGAACATTGTCCAGGTTCTTGTCGCCGCCCAGTTCAATGCGTCCCAAGTCGAAGGACATCATGGCGGGGTAATCTCCGCATACGCTTTTCACATCGCTGCGGTTCTCGTCTCCATCCCACCCGATGCCATATACAGGGTCGTCGTGATGACCAAACAGGAAATGGTTCTGCCGAGAGACTTCTTTCAGTTCCGTAAGCATCTGCTCCGCTTCGGGAGTACGCCCCGAGGACGTGTTTGGGCTGGTGCAGGCAAGCATTCCGCCTGCCAGCACCACGATTGTTATCATCATTCTTATATCTTTCATCATGGCTTATTGTTTTTTCTCGATTCGGATATTGGCAAAACTATGATCTGTGTTCCAGTCCGAGTTGGGCTGCATAATCCAGAAGAGATTGTTCCATCCGGCATTGATTCCATTGGTAGCCACTTCCGACAGCTCCAGCCGAACGGTACACCAGTTGCCATAAGTATTAAAACTTCCGTTAGCAGAGGGATTCCAAGCATATTGCCCTCCGTTCAGCTGAATGAGATAACCGACAGAAGCGGAATCGTAGAACGGATTGCCGTTGGCGGAGTTTACTTCGAACTTGAACCAATAGTCCGAAGGATTGGCAGCGGCTTCGGCCGGGATGTCACATCCTCCGCACAACAGGCTGTTCCAACTCCATGCGGCATACGATCCTTTGACGCGGAAATAAGAACCGTTCAAAGGAGCGGGCTCGTTGGATCCGTTTCCGGTAGTAATCAGTTCGGTTCCCGCCCAAAAGCCGTAGGCGTCAGGAGTGTCCAGATTCCAAAGAATACCGGTTGTATTGCGATAAGGAACACTGACTGTCTTTGTTCCGCTTGCACTTTCCCAAGAGAAAACGATCGTAGAGTTATCCGAAGTATTTTCGGGTACGACAATGGACATATATTGTTCGGTCAATGAATCTACTTCCAAGGCCACTCCGTTCATCGTGATGGTGGAGGATTCCGTGCCGCCCCCGAATCCATAGAGGTCGAAATAAGCACCGTTTACTTTGATGGAGCTTCCCGGCAGGGCAAACTCATTATACAATCCCGAGATACTGACTTCGGGAATCTGGACCGTAAAGTCTACCGAGGTGTTTCCCAATTCCGTTTCATAGTAAAGCTTGTTGTTCACTTCACCGGGGATGGTGCGGGGTATCGGAAAATAGACGGCATGAGCGGTGGCATAGACTTCGCTCAGTGCTATCTCTACATCATTCAGCATCACCTTTCTTGCGTGGCTCAGATTCTCGCCGGTCAGCTTGATCATGTCTTCAAAGGCTGCTCCGGTGAGTGGAGCAGTCATTTCCGTATCGTCGGCACGATAAATGGCGGAGATGGATGGAGCACCGTTTGAAGTCATTCCGTCATCATATCCATCATTATAAGTCACTATATCCTGGCAGGAAACCAGCGTTGCTGTGGCAGCGGCAAACATCAGCCCGCAGACAGCTATATTCAGCTTTTTCATATTCTGTTTATTTTTTGATTGTACGACAATTCTTTTTCTATGTGTTTAGCTCCAGCCCGGGTTGTTGCTGTCAATGGCATCGTTGGTCGAAATCTCGGCCGACGGGATGGGGAAAAGCAAGTGCTTGGCTTCACGGTGTTTGTTCACCGATGCTTCATCGTAGTTGGTTTTCGTACCGTCTTCGTTGGTTCCGCCAATGGAGTTCATGACATCCAGATACAGTCCCCAGCGAATCAAGTCCCAGCGACGGTCGCCTTCCAATGCCAGTTCCTTGGCACGTTCTTCAAAGATAGCCGAACGTAAAGCGACTTTCGAATCAATGGCACCATTGCCCGAAGTGACAGCCGGATTGGCATTTGAACGGGTGCGGATGGCATTCAGGGCTTTGATGGCTTCGCTATCAACACCGCTGCCCAACTCACACATAGCCTCAGCATAAATCAGCACGATATCGGCATAGCGCAGGAACGGCCAGTAGGCATCCGAACGCTCTACGGTGGGGTCGGTTACATCGGAATACTTGGTGCTGTAGGCCAATGTGGAGCTGCTTACATTGAAGGTGTATTGCACACCGTCGTTGTAGGGAGCCACAGGATCTGCCACCTTGTTTCCGTTTTCATCATAACCGGTTGCCATGAGTTTGTATTCAGGCGTATTGGGATAATAGAAACCGTAATTGTCGCTGGCTTGATAAGAATAGCGAAAACGGTGTTTCACACCTTTGGTGATACGATAATCCTTGCTGTCGAACAGCGTGTACCAATGATAACGGTTGCCAATCCATTGGCCTTGCTGAATCAGACCTTGGGCATTTTCCGTTCCACTAAACCAACGGTGAATGGTATTGCCATACTCTTCGTCGTTGTTCAAGGTTTGCAGCATGAACATGTGCTCTGCCTTGTTATAGTTGCTGCGTTTCCACAGTTCATCATAAGGAAGCAAGTCATAGCTGCCGTACTTTCCACCCATCACGTCCTTGGCATATTGTGCGGCTTTGGTGTAACAGTCTTTGGTGTCGAAACTTTCATATCCGGCGACTTGCGTCTTTCTGAAAGTCTTGCTCGTGGGGAGAACCAGCACTTTCTCACCGTTATTGAACTCATAGCTGGCACCGGTCTTTACTATCATTTCTTCGCCGGCAGTCATGGAACCGGAAGCCATCGTGACATACACTTTGGCCAAGAGACCGGCTGCGGCACCCTGTGCTACATGCCCTTCCTGGAAATCGACATCTGTATTCTTGTACATCACAGGAATGGCTTCTTCAAGCAAGCGGATGATTTCGGCATATACCTCTGCAATAGGGCGGCGGGGCTGTTCATAAGAAGCACCTTCGCTGATAGCCACATTGAACATCGGAATATCGCCGTATGCCTTGGTGAGCATGAAGTAGGCAAAAGCCTTGTTGAACTTCAGTTCCCCGATGGCGTTGGCTTTGACCTTTTCATCCGCTCCCGTAATTTGGTTCACATAGTTTAAAGCTACATTGGCCCGGTTGATTAAGCTGTAGCAACCTTTCCAAACGGCATCGGCCACTTCGTCTCCTTGAAAGTTGCCGGCTCCCAGATTACTGAATGCCCAATCGGGACCGCTTGTATAATCACAGTCCATTTCGAGGACACGGGGGAAGTTCTGCCAACGGAACATGTCATTGGCCCATTTACTATATACGCCTGTCACCCAAAGATTCACGGCAACATTGTCATTACCTACTTGGTCGGGACCTACGAAAGCGTACGGATCTTCGGCCAAAAAATCATCGCAAGATGTGAAGCTACCCATTAAGGCAGCAGAAAGAGCGACACTGAGAAATATATGGTTGAATTTCATTGTTCTTTTTCTTTTAAGTTATTGTTTGCTATTGATATCTCACAATCAAAAAGTGACCTTCATTCCGATGGAATAAGTCCGGCTGCTCGGATAAGAATAGATATCCACTCCACGACGGGAAGCATCGGAACCGAAGGCGTTTACTTCGGGGTCGAACCAGCTATAGTCCGTAATGGTAAACAGGTTGGTGGCACTGGCATAAAAGTTCAAGTTCTTGATACCCTTGAAAGGATTGGCCCAGTTATAGCCAATGTTCAAGTTCTTCAACTTCAGGTAAGAGCCGTCTTCCACATACCGGTCGCTGATAAGCATATTACGTTCGTAGCTTGATACGGCTTTCGGCCATTGGGCGATTGCGGTTGTTTCAGGAGTCCAACGGGTGTCGTAAGCGGCTTGCGGAATGTTGGCTACATTACCCATTTTCACATCCATCAAGTTACCGTTGAAAATGTCGTTGCCCTGGCTGCCCTGGAAGAAGAAACTCAATGTGAAGTTCTTCCAAGAAAAGTTATTGGTGATGCCATATACAAAGTCCGGATTCGTGTCGCCGATGATAACACGGTCGGCATTGGTGATGGCAGGATTATCATCGAAATTGCGATACTTTATTTCGCCTATCATTTTCTGTCCTTTGGCGCGAACGGCGGGATCGGGGTCGGCCATCACTTCAGCCAGATTGTCATAAAAGCCATCTTCTACATAGCCAAATATGGTACCGATGGGGCAACCGTTGCGTTGCAAGAACACCTCGTCGGCCTTATACCACAAGCGGGTAGCGAACTGGTCGGCTTCCAGACCGCCGATCTGGTTCTTGTTGAAAGAGATGTTGGCATCAATGTTCCACTTCAACGGTGTGTTTTGCAACAGGTAGAATTTACCTGAGATTTCCAGACCTTCATTGGTTACATAGCCACTGTTTACCATCATGTTGGCAAAACCTGTACTCAAAGGGATCTTCACTTCTTGCAACAGGTCGCGGGTTTTCTTGTGGTAATAATCCACCGTCAGATTGATGCGTCCATTCAGGAAACCCATATCGAGGCCTACATTGTATTGTGCAGTCGTTTCCCAACGCAAGTCATCGGCTACCGGTCCACGCCAGTCTACTTGGGCAAAACCGCTGTTGATGCCACCGGCAAACGGATAATTAGCAACACTCAGCATAGGCAGGGTACGATAGCTGCCGATACCTTGATTACCCGTTTCACCATAGCTGGCACGGAACTTTAAATTGCTGAAGATGTTCAAGTCCTTGATAAACTTCTCCTCACTCATGCGCCATGCAAAGGCACCCGAAAGGAAACCGGCCCATTTGTTGGCATCAGTAAACTTACTGGAACCGTCGGTACGGTAGGAGGCGGTAAAGATATACTTGTCCAGCAAGGTGTAATTGATACGGCCGAGGAAAGAAGCCAATGCCGCATCGCCACGGTCGCTTTGCAGCTTGCCGGGCTTGGTACCGAGGCTCATGTCATAGTCTTGTGTCAAGTCATTGGGAAATCCGGTGGCGCTCATTGACTTGCTGCCCCAATTGGTCTTTTCTGCCGTGAAACCTACTACGGCATTGATGCCATGCACTCCGAAAGTCTTGTCAAAAGTGAACAAAGATTCGGTCGTGATTCCCATGTACCAATTGTCCGATTGTCCTGCTTTACCGTTGATGCCGTTCTGTCCCGATCCTTCTTGGGTTTGCTGACCGAAGTAAGTACCGCGATTGTGGTTGGTATAACTGATACCTAAATTCTGACGGAATTTCAAGAAAGGGAACAACTTGACTTCTGCATACGATGACGTGAATACATTGATGGCCTTCAGGTGATCCTTTGTATCATTGATGTAAGCGTATGGATTGGATGCCAGCCAGCTCAATTCGTCATTGGTTGTCTGGTCCATGTGTGTCGGGTCGTAATTGGGCGGGAAAATCAATGACGAACGAATCACACCATAGTCATTGGAGTTTGTTTTGCTGAAATCGGTTTCAGTGTGGGTAAAGTTCATGTTCATTCCCATTTCCAGCCATTTGTACATTTTGCGACCGATGTTGGCACGCAGTGCATAACGGGTAAAACCGGACTCTTTGATAATACCATCCTGATTCAGGAAGTTACCGGAGAAGGCATGCCATCCTTTTTCCGAACCGCCGCTTACACTCAAGTTGTATTCTTGCGAAAAGCCGTTCTGATAAATCAGGTCTTGCCAGTCGGCTCCTCCCACCCAAGTCTGGTTGCCGTATTCATCGGTATAATAACCCGGATTACGGTAATCTTTAGGAGAAGGCAGGTATTTGCCGTTTTCATAATCCAGTGTTCCGTTGGGCAATGAAGGATAGCTCCACATTCCGGGATAAGACAGTTGGGCATAAGGCTTGCCATCGTATTGGTAGCTGTTCAGGTCTTGTTCGTTTATATAGCTGGCGTAAGTCGCAGCATCAAGCACCTTCACTTTGTTGGCTATGCGTGAAAAAGAAAAATTACTTGAAAATTCCACTTGCTCATAACCGGCTTCGCCCCGTTTGGTTGTGATAATCACCACACCATTGGCTCCACGTGAACCATAGATGGCTGTGGCGGAAGCATCCTTCAACACTTCAATGCTTTGAATGTCGTGTGGATTGATGAACGACAAAGGGTTTGAAGTGTTATTGTTGTTCTGATTGGCATCGCTGGCCGGAGTGGAACCGGCGTCAAAAGGAACTCCGTCCACAATAAACAAAGGCTGCGAACTGGTAGAGAACGAGTTGGTTCCACGTACCTGAATGCTTACTCCACCACCGGGAGCACCATCGGCGGCATTAATCTGTACGCCGGCTACCTTACCGGCCAATCCTTGGCTTAAATCAGTCGGATTTCCTTTCATCAGGTCATCGCTCTTGATCTGGGATACCGCACCGGATAAATCTCTCTTCTTCATCGTACCATATCCCACCACTACCACTTCATCCAATACCTCTGTATCATCTTTGAGCGTAACCGTAAGTTGAGTTTCATTTCCTTTTAAAGCTACATCTTGCGATTGATATCCGATAAAGCTGACGGTCAGTACGGCTTTTGCAGGCACTTCCAAGGTGAACTTACCGTCAATGTCGGTGATGGTTCCGTTGGTTGTTCCTTTCTGTATTACATTGGCACCGATTACCGCTTCACCGTTTTGGTCAACCACGATACCGGCAATCTTCTTGTTTTGTTGTACAATCTCGATGGCATCTGCTGCAACGGCGTAAGCCTGCTGTACATTGCCCAATAAAAATGCGGCACAAGCACTGGTGACTAATATGCCTTTTTGAAGATTTCTTTTCATATTGTGTCTTTCTATAAAATTAAATGTTTCTTGTTTATAATCCCATTTGCGCCCACAGCCATTGGCTCCATTGCTCGTATTGTTCCTGATACCAGTAGTGTCCGGTTTCCAGATAGGGGTGAAGTTCCTTGGGAGCGGTGATACTGTTGTAAGCGGCGTATGTGGAAGTAGGTGGGCACACATCGTCGTTGTATCCCCAACTGAACCAGCCGGGCACCGTAATCCGGCGGGCAAAGTTGACCATGTCATAGTAATCTGCCGTTTGGATTCGTTGCGGGGTAGGAGTCGGGAAATAGTAAAAATAATGCGGCCAGCCTCCGGCTACCTTCTGCAAGTGTGCCCGATGGTCGCACATGGCAGGATGAATGGCGGCATAGAACGTAACCCGTTTGTCTAATGCGGCTGTAACCATAGACAACGCACCGCCCTGGCTGGAACCGGTTACACCCAAGGCCTTGCCGTTGTATTGGGGAAGAGAGGTTATGAAATCGACCGCCCGCAGGGCACCCACAAATACACGCTTGTAATAACTGTAGTTACGATTGTCATCATTTTGATACTGATAATTGTAAAGTGCCCCGTATGCCAGTTCGTCATAGACAGACTGCTGCATGGTTACCGGAATGCCATGAATACCGATTTCCAAAGTAATGGCACCTTTGGCAGCTGTTTCCACATCGCCGTAGTAGGGACGCACTCCCGCACCGGGTACACGGAGCAGTGCCGGATAATTGCCGGAAGCTTTAGGCATGCAGAGAATACCGAAAGTACGCGAGCCTTGACGGATGTTTTGGAAACTGACCTGATAGACATTGACCGTTTCGGTGCAGCGTGACGGTAGCAGTTCCATGGTGGAAGACAAAGGTACCTGGCGGGCTTCTTTCAAAGTGCCTTCCCAAAAGTTGTCAAAGTCGCTTGGGTTTACGGCATGTGCCCGGATGGATTCCGGAGCGTATGCGGCGGTTGCCATGCCGTCGTATGTCTTGTTGCCAACGTACGCCTTCACTTTGCAACGAAGAAAACCGGGAGTGTTCATGCTGCTGCTGACAGTCAGCTTTCCATCCTTCAGTGATACTCCATCTTTCTTTTCTGTGGGATACCACTCAGGGCCTAGTTCATAGTCCACTTTCACATCGGGCAATACATTCTGCGCTTTGTACACCTGAATGGTGAAAGTACATTTCTCTTTCAGTCGGTATGTCCAGTCCGAATGATCGGGCGAGACCACCACGCGGATTTCATTTCCGCGGATTTGTGCAAACATGGATGCGGTACACAGGTACAGCATGAAGCCGGCAATCCAAATTTTTCTGTTTCTGTTCATGGTATAAATAGTTAAAATGAATGTTGTTTCAGTTGTTGGTTGGCAGTACGGATAATGGCTATAGTGGTACTGTCGGACATAAATACCGAATTCAGGCCTTGCTGCTCTTGCGCCGGATCGCCCGTATAGTCATCTCCTCTTTGCCAATATAAGTGCTTGGGGGCAGCCAGTCCGCCCCATGCCCAGAAGTTGCATCCAGTCAGTCCGGCTGATTGCGCGGTCCTATCGGTTATCAGGCTGAATATGTATTGATAGTAGGTATCTCGTGCCTGTGTTGTAGCTGATTTGTCAAACCGGAACCCGTCCCTTGGATAACCGAATTCTTCCAAAACCAACGGTTTGCCATATTTTTGTGCTATTTCCAGATGCTCGTCTATGTATTGTTTCGATTGCAACTGCGCTGCCTCTGCCTTTTCCGACAAACTGTCTGCCGGCGCCCATCCCCAGTTGTAGGGCCAGATATGAATGTTCATATAGTCAATGTGCTTGTCGGCATGGATTCGCTCGAACAGGGCGAGGTCTTCCTCACAGCCATGTTTGCCCTCGCTACCTGTTGAGACCAGATGATTCCGGTCGAGCGACTTGATGAAACGACTAACCTCAGCCATCCAGATAGCGAAAGCCTCTTTGTTTTCTCCCGAGAACGCACGAGGTTCGTTGCCTATCTGCCATGACATGATTGTGGGGTCTTCCACATAACTTATGTTTGTATACCTATTGATTCGGGTAATGATATCCTTTACATAGTCGGCAAAAAGTGATTTTGCTTTCTTGTTGTTTGGAAATTCCTTAACATAATCCATGAATGCCGGCCATCCGTCTATGCTTGGGACAGGGGCTTTTCCTTTTCCGGCCCATTCCAGATATTGGCTATACCCGCCGCTCCATTCCCAGGAATTGTTCAGGTAGAGAACTGCCAGCATGTCTCTTTTTTTCATTTCAGAAAGAAGAAAGTCCAGCCCGGCAAGAATGGTATCGTTGTAAACACCCGGTGCTGTCTGGAGCGTAGGCTCTACTTTCGAGGTAATTCCACGGGCACCGTCGCTGCCTACCAGTATTCTTAAATTGTCTATACCTATACTCTTTAAGGAATCCAGTTCCTGAACCAAGCGTTCACGATTTCCTCCTTCACCTTCGGAAGCAAGAATGCCTCCATACCAAAAGTTGGCACCGATATATTTATAAGGTTTGCCATCACGGACAAACATTCCCTTTTCAACTTGTACAAAGGGAGATGCCTGCTGTTGCGTTTCTGTACAACACGCACCGCAGAGTACTGCGGAAAGACATAGGGTTACAAGGGTGTTCTTCATGTTATTCATTAAATTTAAATTCGGTTCTTTTTGTGCTGGCAAATGTATGAGGAAAGATATAGATCGGCTTCTTCAATTGATTATCAGACTATCCGTATTGTGTATTTATCAATTTGGGAAGTGTTTTTACTCATTTGGGATAGTGTTTGCCTCTATTATCCCATTTGATTTTTATAACTTTGCAGCGTTAAACCTAATACTGATATGATGAAAAAGAACTTGCTCCTGATTTTGATGTGTTTTGTCTGTGGGCTTGTATATGCGCACGACGGATTAAACTTTAGAAATCTTGATGTGAAGTCCGGGATTTCGGATAATTATGTACGGTCTGTTCTGCGCGACCAGTATGGCTTCATGTGGTTTGCCACGCTCAACGGTCTGAACAGATACGATGGTTATCAGTTCAAGAAATACACAACGACCCAATTAGGGGCTTACAACAATGACATTGAATCTATCGCAGAAGATGCGGCAGGCAATATTTGGATAAAAGGTCCCGTCAGTTATTATATCTACGATCGGGAACAAGATAAATTGGAGAACAAGATACAGCCTGTCTTAAATAAATATGGAATAACGGGAGAGGTGAGCTATCTTACTGTCGATAAGGATTACAACCTGTGGTGTACCGTGATGGATACGTTGTTCCATTATGATTTTGCAAAGAGTAAGTTGCATACCTTTCAACTGCCTGGAAAGGAAAAAATGCAACAGGTTGTTTGTCGGCGTTCGTGTGCCTATCTGCTCTTCTCGAATGGAGAAATAGCCCGCATCGATTCAAACTTTCAACATATCCGTCCGGAAACACGAAGAACCCTCTCTTCCGGTTTGCAATATAACCTTTATATAGATACGGTGGACAGGCTTTGGTTTTACGCTTCGCATGCTTCGGGCTTGCAATGTTATGATACCAATCAAAAACAATGGATAGATTACGTGGGTAGGCAGGAAGTGACAGATGCGTTGATAACTGCCGTAATGGATGACGGGGACGGCAATTTATGGATTGGAACGGATGACAAAGGAGTTTATATCAGTTACAATCAAGACAAGCAATTGGTGCGGATAAACAAGAAATCAGAGAATCCTTTTTCATTGGCCGACAATCATATCAATTGTTTTTTCAAAGACAATCAGAACACCATGTGGGTAGGAACGGGCAAACAGGGAGTATCTTTTGCCGCTTTGGATAAAATAGCCTTCAACACTTGTTTCTTGCCGGAACAGGAAGACGTGAAATGCTTGCAGGAAGACAAGGAAGGAAACCTGTGGATGGGGTTCGATGGAGAGGGGCTAATCCGACAGGATGCGGGCAAGGCCTCTTATACGCGCTTTAAAATGAAAAAACACTCCATCCCTTCCGATTTGATTATTTGTTCGTGTCTGGATGCCAAGGGCAGGCTTTGGTTCGGAACTTATGGAGGAGGAGCTTTTTATGAACAAGGAGGAACGTTCATTCCCTTGCGTAATGCCGCTCCCGCTTCATTGAAATACATCCGACGCATAGCGGAAGATGCGAACGGAACCATTTGGTTCGGTACGTTTATGCAAGGATTGTATGCCATGGATGCCGATGGGAACTTTACCGCCTATACGATGGATTCTTCCATCCTCCAAACGAACAGTATCATGGATCTGGCTTATTCGGGAGGACGTAACCTGTATGTCGGAACCAGCAGCGGACTTTATTCCATGGATATCTATACGCGAAAGATGGTTCCCCTAACAGGGAATAAAGCTGGGACTCAGTCCTTGCCCGATTCTTATATCACCTGTCTGTTTTATGACAGTCGTGGATTGTTGTGGATTGGTACTCGTACCGGAATGACTGTTTTTGACGAGAAAAAGGATGGAATGATACACCTTTCTATAGAAGACGGGCTGTCGCACCAGTGCATTCGTGCCGTGACGGAAGACAAGTATAAGAACATTTGGGTGGCGACCGATCATGGAATAACAAATATTTGGGTGGCGGCCTCTCCGACGGGAAAGTCTTCATCCTACTTGTGTTACCCCTATTTTGAAGAAGACGGTATTGGCGATATGACTTTTAACTCACATTCCATTACCTGCACCGGGCAAGGGGAAATCCTGATGGGAGGCATTGGCGGATATTTGAAAATAACTCCCCGGCCAACCGACTTCTACAATCGTTCCGGGAATCCTGTTGTATTTACCGACTTGCTGTTGGCGAATCAGAAAATGGAAGTCGGTTCCCGTACTTCCAACGGACGCATCCTGCTCCCCAAAAACATTCAGCTATTAGAGGAGATAACCATGGACTATTCCGATAGTAATTTTGCGCTGGAGGTATCGTCCATGGATTATCAGAATCGGCACAAGCAGCAATTTGCCTAT
>OLQD01002342.1_pt1 | contig 13811 bp, 9 predicted proteins | sample 1672841 | NCBI WGS metagenome assembly OLQD01 (sample SAMEA3136729, study PRJEB25190) | human gut metagenome | biome: human gut; feature: human-associated habitat; material: faeces | place: Austria | collected 2013 | reverse complement strand
GCTGCGCGAGATCATTACCGCCTGCGTGCGCTTGGGCGTCGACGTGCTTTCGGCCTATGCATTTTCGACCGAAAACTGGAATCGCCCGCAGCACGAAGTCAACGTTCTGATGCATCTGTTTGCCAAGACGTTTATCGATGAGCTGCCGCTACTTAAGCGCGAGAACGTCCGCGTTGTCTTTTTGGGCGATATTTCCGCGCTGCCCAAGAAGACCCGCGACGTCTTTGAGCGCGGCCTTGCCGAGTGCGCTGACCATACCGGTATGACGCTGGCGCTGGCCGTTAACTACGGTGCCCGTGCTGAGATCACCCGCGCTGTCCGCCAGATCGCGCTTGATGCGGCTGCCGGCAAGATCGATCCCGCCGCTATCGACGATGATATGGTTGCTTCGCACCTGTACACCGCTGGGCTGCCCGATCCGGAGCTTGTGATTCGCACCTCCGGCGAGCTTCGTCTTTCGAACTATCTGCTGTGGCAGGTTGCCTATTCCGAGTTCTATGTCACCGATACCTATTGGCCCGACTTTGATCGCTGGGGCCTTGTCGACGCCATTTTGGCCTTCCAGGGTCGCGACCGTAGGTTTGGTGGACTGAGTAAGACCGAGGAGGCTTAATCGTGTCCGAACGTCCCAAGGCATCCGCTCCCAAGGCGCCTTCTTCCGCGAAGCCCGCGCGTAAGGCTCCCGCTGCAGGGTCGCCTGCAGCGAAGGGCAGCTCCGGTTCGTGGCTGGCGGGCTTTATCCCCCGTGCCGCCGCCGGTATCGTCTATGCCGTTGTCTTTATCCTGTGCCTGGTTTTGGGTATTGTGCCCACGGCCATCTTCGTGTCCGTCATGAGCGGTCTGTGCTGCTATGAGTTCTTCCGCATGACGAGGCTCGACGGCAAGGTTGCCAACGAGCGCCTTGGTATCACTGCCGCCGTGCTCTTTCCGCTCTCGGCTCTGGGCGATTCGCTGCTGTTGAACGCCCTGCTGTTCGCTTTGATGCTTGCGGTTGGTATCTGGTATGTCTGGTCTCCGCGCACTCGCATCTCTGACGTTGCCGTGACGCTCATGGGCCCTATCTACACTGGCTTTATGCTGTCGGCTATCGTGCTGCTGCGCGATGCCGTGCCCGGTTTTGCCGGCGCCCTGCTTTCGGTGGGCGTTTGCGCGTCCCTTTGGGTCTCCGACTCGTTTGCCTACATCGTGGGCAGCCGCATCGGCAAGCATAAGATGGTTCCCAAGATCTCTCCCAAAAAGAGCTGGGAAGGCTTTGTCGGCGGCATCTTGGGCTCTGTCTTGATCTGGCTCATCCTGTGGGCAACGCACTTCTATAAGCTGAGCCTTCCCTATGCACTGCTGTGCGGCGTGGTCGTCTCCATCCTGGGCGTTATCGGCGACCTCATCGAGTCGCGTATCAAGCGCGGCGTGGGCGTCAAAGATTCCGGCAATCTCATCCCGGGCCACGGCGGCATGCTCGACCGCAGCGATTCGCTCATCTTTGGCTGCATTACCGCGCAGCTGCTGCTGATGATCGGAGGCGTGCTGTAATGGCTTATCAGACCACCTACGGTCCCGACGGGCGTCTTCGTGTTGCCGTTCTGGGCTGTACTGGTTCTATCGGCACTCAGGCGCTCGATGTGTGCCGTCAGCATGCCGATCGCCTGCAGGTGACGGCGCTGTCTGTTAATTCCAGCACCTCCGAGCTCGTTGCCGCTGCCCGTGAGTTCTCGGTTCCGGCGGTTGCCGTGGCGGACGCCTCCCATGGCGCCGACGCCGTGCTGCAGGAACTGCCCGAGGGCACGGAGCTCGGAATTGGCGCGCAGGCCGTGTGCGAGCTCGCATGCCGCGATGATGTCGACTGCGTGCTCGTGGCCATCGTGGGCGCTGCCGGTCTCGAGGCGAGCCATGCTGCCCTGACCTCGAACAAGCGTCTTGCCCTGGCCAACAAGGAATCGCTCGTTGTCGGTGGCGATCTGCTTATGCCGTTGGCGCAGCCGGGCCAGCTTATCCCGGTCGACTCCGAGCATTCTGCCATCTACCAGTGCTATCTGGGCGAGAATCCGCGCGAGGCTCACTGCATTTGGCTTACCTGCTCGGGCGGCCCGTTCTTTGGCCGCACGCGTGACGAGCTCGATCGCGTGACGCGCGCCGATGCCCTGGCGCATCCTACGTGGGCTATGGGTGCCAAGATCACGATTGACTCCGCCACCCTCATGAACAAAGGTCTGGAGCGTATCGAGGCCATGCATCTGTTTGGCTGTGATCTCGATTTCATTAACGTGGTCGTGCAGCGCCAGTCTAAGATTCACTCCATGGTCGAGTTTGCCGACGGTTCTGTGATGGCGCATCTCGGCGCATCCGACATGCGCATTCCCATCCAGTTTGCCTTCTCGTATCCTGAGCGTTGGGATACGCCGGCTCCGCGTATCGATTTCCGCGAGTTGGGTCAGCTTACCTTTGACGCGGCCGATATGGATACCTTCCGCTGCCTTGCGCTGGCCGAGCGTGCCGGCAAGACGGGCGGCACCATGCCGTGCGTGCTCAATGCCGCCAACGAGGTCGCCGTCGATGCCTTCCTGCATGACGGCTGCAGCTTTACCGATATCGACCGCATTGTTGAATCCTGCATGGACGCTCACGATGCGCAGACGGTCGATTCGTTTGATCAGCTTCGCGACATCGATGGCTGGGCACGTACAAAGGCTGCGCAGGTGCTCGCCGCAACCCGTTCTTAACCCATAAGGATTGCTTTTTCGTTTTATGGATACTGTTCTGAGCGTTCTCTCATCGGTCTTTTGGGGCCTGCTGATGCTTTCCGTCCTCGTGTTTTTGCACGAGGGCGGCCACTTTTTGGCGGCGCGTGCCTGCGGTGTCCGTGTGACTGAGTTCTTTTTGGGCCTGCCGTGTCGCTTTGATATCCACCACACGTCTCGTCGCATCGGCACCAAGTTTGGCGTGACGCCGCTGCTGCTGGGTGGGTATGCTGCCATCTGTGGCATGGATCCGACCGATGTCTCGTGTGCCGATCGCGTGCTTGCTGCCATCTATCGCCACGGCCGTGTGACGGTGGCCGATCTTGCCGTCGAGCTCGAGCTGTCCGAGGAGGATGTGCTCGAGGCCTGTGCTTTGCTGTTGGGCTGGGGCTCCATCTCTCCTTGGTATGAAGAAGGGGAAAAGCCTTCGCCCAGTTACTATCCCACCAAGTACCAGTCCCTGCCGCGTGACGCGGCGGGTTATACCACCTTTGACGGCCGTCGGTTCGATCGCGAGCATGCGACTGCCGAGGGGGATGTATGGGAACTGCCGTGCGGCGAGGCCGAATTCCTTGCACGCGAGCGCTCGCACATCTATTTGGGCCAGGGCTTTGCCAAGCGTGCCTTTATGCTGCTTGCGGGCATTATCGTCAATATCCTGACGGGCTTTTTGCTCCTTATGAGCATCTATTCCATCGCAGGTGTCACCGTGCCGGTGGATACCAATGTGATCGGCCAGGTTGACGAAGGCTCGATTGCCGCCGCGGCGGGAATCGAGGGCGGCGACGCAATCCTTTCGGTCGACGGAGTATCGTGCTCTACCTGGATGGACGTTTACGATGCCATCGGCAAGGCTGCCGGTAAGGACGATATCGCCATCGAGTACGAGCGTGACGGCAAGCAGCATTCGACCACGGTTGCGCTCAAAGAGGACGAGCGCCTAGGTGTGTATGCCTCTACGCAGGTGGTCCGTTTGGATCCCATCACGTCAGCTCGCCTGTCGTTCTCCTATGTCGTGCAGACAGCGGAGGGCGTGATGCGTCTTCTCCAGCCGCAGCATACGATGGAGATTCTCGATCAGTCCTCTTCGATTGTGGGTATTAGCGTTATGTCCTCGCAGGCTGCTGCTGCCGGCCCTGCCACGTTCCTTTCGTTTGCCGCCCTCATTTCGTTCTCGCTTGGCTTTATGAACCTGCTGCCCATCCCGCCGCTCGATGGCGGTAAGCTGGTCATCGAGATCATTCAAAAGATTGCGGGCCGCGAGCTTCCGCTCAAGGTCCAGACGATTGTGAGCTATGTGGGCATCGCGCTCTTTGCGCTGCTGTTTGTCTATATGCTTCGTTCCGACATCCTTCGATTTATTCTGTAGGGGAGTGTTTGGATTGTCTTTATCCCATCCTTTACCTCGCGAGCTGACGCGTCCCGTGCATGTGGGCGGTGTGCAGATCGGTGGCGGCGCGCCGGTGGTGGTCCAATCCATGACCTGCACCGATACCGCCGATGCCCAGGCAACGCTTGCGCAAGTGCGTGCGTTGGCGCAGGCTGGCTGTGATATCGTGCGCGTGAGCGTGCCTACAGAGGCTGCGCTTGAGGGTTTCCGCACCATCTGCGCCGAGTCTCCGGTGCCGATTGTCGCCGACATCCACTTTAACCATAAGCTCGCCATTGGTGCCGTCGAGGCCGGTGCTGCCAAGCTGCGCATCAATCCTGGCAATATCGGCGATTGGGCCAAGGTCGACGCGGTGATCGATGCTGCGGGCGCCGCGGGCTGTGCAATTCGTATCGGCGTCAATGCCGGCTCGCTTGAACAGGATATCGCCGAGCGCGACGACCTCACGCAGCCCGAAAAGCTCGTGATGTCGAGTGAGCGTTTCGTCAGGCATTTTGAAGACCGCGGCTTTACGAACATTGTGCTTTCGGCCAAGGCCCATAGCGTGCAAACGACGCTCGATACTTATCGAGCCCTGTCGCGTGAGATTCCCCACGTTCCGCTTCACCTGGGCGTAACCGAGGCGGGTACCAAGTTACAGGGCACCATCAAGAGCTCCGTGGGACTCGGTATCCTGCTGTCTGAGGGCATCGGTGACACCATGCGCGTCTCGCTCACGGCCGATCCGGTTGAGGAGCCGCCGGTCGCCTGGGGCATTTTGCAGTCGCTGGGCCTGCGTCGCCGTGGTCCCGAGATCGTCTCGTGCCCCACGTGCGCCCGCTGCCAGGTTAACCTGATTGCAATCGCCGAGGAAGTAACCGAGCGGCTTAAGAACTATGCCGCGCCGCTTTCGATTGCCGTCATGGGATGTGCCGTTAATGGCCCCGGTGAGGCTTCTGATGCCGACCTGGGCGTTGCTTGCGGACGTGGTCAAGCCCTGCTCTTTTCGCATGGCCAGATCATTGGTAAAGTAGCTGAGGACCAAATTGTCGACGCGCTTATGGCCGAGGTCGACAAGCTTATTGAGGAGAAATAAATGACCCGAGCAATGTATATGTCTAAGCTCTATGCGCCGACGCTCAAAGAGGATCCGGCCGACGCCGAGCTTGCAAGCCATCGTCTGCTGCTTCGTGCCGGTATGATCCGCAAGGAGGCCGCCGGTCTGTATTCCTATCTGCCGCTCGCTTGGCGCTCGATTCGCAAGATCGAGAACATCGTGCGCGACGAGATGGACGCCGCCGGCGCCCAGGAGCTCATGATGCCCATTATGGTCGATGCCGAGCTGTGGCGTGAGTCCGGCCGCATCGATGCCTATGGTAAGGAGCTCGTGCGCTTTGACGACCGTCATGGTCGCGAGTTTGTGCTGGGCCCCACGCACGAGGAGACCGTCACGGCCCTGGTGCGCAATGAGCTGCGCTCCTATAAGCAGCTGCCCGTCAACCTGTACCACATTCAGGACAAGTTCCGCGATGAGTTCCGTCCCCGCTTTGGCCTGATGCGCGGCCGCGAGTTCATCATGAAGGACGCCTACAGCTTCTCTGCCACGCAGGAGAGCCTGCAGGAGGAGTACGACAAGATGAAGCAGGCTTACGCCAACATCTGCGAGCGCTGCTACATCAAGGCTCTTCCCGTTGTCGCCGACTCCGGCGAGATCGGCGGCGATACCTCCGTCGAGTACATGGCTCTGGCCGATGCCGGCGAGGCTTCGCTCGTGTATTGCGACGATTGCGGCTTTGCTGCCGATGACGAGGCTGCAAGTACCAAGGTCGTTGTGACCGAGGGCCCCGGCGACGGCACGCTCACCAAGGTCGAGACTCCGGGTATGGGCACCATCGAGGCCGTCGCTAAGTTCTTCGGCTTCCCCGAGAACGGTACGCGCAAGTCGCTGGCGCTCATCGACGCCGAGGGCAAGCCGGTTGTGGCCATTGTCCCGGGCGACCACGAGCTCAATGACTGCAAGGCCGAGCATGTTTTTGGCAAGGGTTATCGCATGATGACCGACGAGGAGCTTCAAGCGAACGGCCTGCACAAGGGCTTTATCGGACCGGTCAACCTGCCCGAGGGCATTCGTCTGGTGTGCGATGAGAGTCTGCGTGAGTCCAAGCAGTGGGCCTGCGGTGCCAACGAGGTCGATTATCACTTTACCGGTGCCTGCCCCGAGCGCGACTTTACCGTCGACGAGTGGGCCGACCTGGTCACCGTCGTCGCTGGCGATCCCTGCCCGCACTGTGGCAAGCCGCTCTCTGCTGCTCGCGGCATCGAGGTTTCCCAGGTCTTCCAGCTGGGCACCAAGTACTCCGAGGCCATGGGTGCCACCTTTATGGACGAGGACGGCAAGGAGAAGCCGCTTATCATGGGTTGCTACGGCGTGGGCGTGTCTCGCTCGCTCGCTGCCGTCGTGGAGCAGCACAACGACGAGCATGGCATCGTCTGGCCGGTCTCCGTTGCCCCGTACGAGGTTGCGGTGATTCCGCTCGACCCCAAGAAGGAGGAGTGCGCTACCGTTTGCGAACAGATCGTTGATGGCCTGTGCGCCGAGGGTATCGAGGTTGTCGTCGACGATCGCGATGAGCGTCCCGGCTTTAAGTTTGCCGACAATGACCTTATGGGCTTCCCGTATCAGGTGGTGCTCGGCAAGCGTGGCCTTAAGAACGGCACCGTCGAGCTCAAGGACCGTGCCACGGGCGAGCGCGAGGACGTGGCGATTGACGAGGTCGTCGCCAAGGTTTCCGAGCTTGTGAAGGCGGCCCGTCGTTAATCGTCGATTCCGTTTGTAGTTCGATATGCGTGACGGCCTCGCATTTCTCCAGATTGGGGAGATGCGAGGCCGTTCTTTTATCTTGTCGGCGTGATCAAACGCTAAAAGGAAAAACCCCACAGCCCATGCAAGCTGCGGGGTTTTCCTTTGTGCCTCCGATGCGAAATAAATCGCTCAGATATTACTGATAATCGACGACGTCGATCCAGTTCTTAAGGAACTCATCGTTCACGTTGCGCTTACGAGCGAGTTCGGAAGCGGCGACGATGCTCGTCCACTGACGCACGACCTGCATGGGCATGTCGGCGCGGTCGCAGTAGAGCGCCAGGTAGGCCTCGGCCTGGTCCTTGCTGTTGAGTGCAAAGAGCAGGTAGGTGGTGGCAACGTCGGCGGCAGGGGAGCCCTGGGTGGCATGTGCCCAGTCGCAGACGTACAGCTGGCCGTCGTCGCCGACGATGACGTTGGAGGGGTTGAAGTCGCCGTGGCAGACCTTGAACTCCTTGGTCATACCGTCCAGACGCTCCTGAAGGTTGTAGCGCGTGGTGGCATTGAGCTGATCGAGGCTGTCGATCATGCGGGCGAACTTGTCGCGCTGACGGTTGAGCAGCGGGGAGGCGTAGCCGTGGATCTCGATCTGGAGGTCGACGAACATCTCGAGGTACTCACCAAAGCGCTGGGGCTCGGCAGTCATCTTCTCGGCAAGGGTGGTGCCCGGAACCTTCTCGGTCACGAGCGCCCAGCCGTTGGCGTTCTCGAGCTGGGAAACCTCGAGAGCCTTGGGGCTGCGGATGCCGCACTCATTGATGCGGGCAAGATTCAAAGCCTCATTGAACACGTCGGAGACGGGCTTGGTCTCGTTAAAGACCTTGACGATCTTGTCGCCCAGGTCGTAAACGACCTTGTTGCCACGGCGGACGAGCTCGGTCTTGGAATCGGGTAGCAGCATGGTTGCATCCTTTCAACGATGCGATAGAAGCAACGGCAGGGGGCGTGCGTACACCCGTGCCCCCCCGCCGCAAATAACCGTGCTAAAAACTAGCAGACGGCGTAATCCTGAGGCTCGCGGCCGTAGTAGGCTTTCAGATAGATATCTTTCAGCTCGGATACAAGTGGATATCTCGGGTTAGCGCCGGTGCACTGGTCGTTGAATGCCTGCTCGGTCATCTCGTCGAGGGTGTCGAGGAAGTACTGCTCGTCAACACCGTAGTCGGCGATGGTCTTCTTGACACCGATGAAGTCCTTGAGCTCCTCGAGCTTCGTGATGAAGTTCTCGAAGACCTCCTTGTCGTCCTTGCCCTCGATGCCGCAGTACTTGGCCATCTCGGCGTAGTTGTGCAGCGCGTTGGGGTAAGGATACTGGGAGAAGGTACCCATCTTGACGGGAGCCTCGGCGGCGTTGTAGCGCATAACGCGGGTCAGGATGACGGCGTTTGCGAGGCCGTGGGGCAGGTGATGGAAAGCGCCGAGCTTGTGGGCCATGGAGTGGTTGAGGCCCAGGAAGGCGTTGGCGAAGGCCATACCGGCCATGCAGGAGGCGTTGTGCATCTCCTCGCGGGCATGCGGGTCCTTAGCGCCGTTCGTGAAGCTGGAGGGCAGGTTCTCAAAGACGAGCTTGGCAGCGCGCTCGGAGAGGCCCTTGGTGTAGTCGGAAGCCATGATGGAGACGTAGGACTCGATGGCGTGGGTCATGACGTCGATGCCGGAGGCAGCGGTCAGGCCGCGCGGGGCGGTCATGCAGTTGTCGGCGTCGACGATAGCCATGTTGGGGAGCAGCGCGTAGTCGGCGAGCGGCCACTTGATGCCGGTCTCCTTGTCGGTGATGATGGCGAACGGCGTGCACTCGGAGCCGGTACCCGAGGAGGTCGGGACGGCGACGAAGTAGGCCTTCTTGCCCATCTCGGGGAAGGTGAAGATACGCTTGCGGATGTCCATGAAGTCCATGGCCATGTCCTCAAACTTGCACTCGGGGTGCTCGTACATCATCCACATGATCTTGCCGGCGTCCATAGCGGAGCCACCGCCGACGGCGATGATGACGTCCGGCTCAAAGAGAGCCATCTGCTTGGCGCCGCGACGTGCGCACTGCAGCGACGGATCGGGCTCGACGTCGTAGAAGCAGTCGTGGGCGATGCCCATCTCGTCGAGCTTGGCCTCGATGGCGCGGGTGTTGCCATTCTTGAAGAGGAACTGGTCGGTGACGATGAAGGCGCGCTTCTTGCCCATGACGTTGCCCAGCTCGTCGAGGGCGACGGGCGTGGAACCCTTCTTGAAGTAGACCTTCTCGGGAGCGCGGAACCACAGCATGTTCTCACGGCGCTCGGCCACAGTCTTAACGTTGATCAAGTGCTTCACCCCAACGTTCTCGGAGACGGAGTTGCCGCCCCAGGAGCCGCAGCCCAGGGTCAGAGACGGCTTCATGCCAAAGTTGTACAGGTCACCGATGCCGCCGTGCGAGGACGGGGTGTTGATGACGATACGGCAGGCCTTCATGACGTGCTCGAACAGGCTGATCTTCTCGGCCTGGGCGGGGTGCACGTACAGAGAGGCGGTGTGGCCCGGGCCACCGGCGAGCACCAGGTGCTCGGCCTTGTCGACGGCCTCCTGGAAGTCCTTGGCGTGGTACATGGCCAGGACCGGGGAGAGCTTCTCGTGGGAGAACTCCTCCTTGGCGGGGTCGGTGGAGGTGACCTCGGCGATCAGGATCTTGGTCTTGGCGGGAACCTCGATGCCGGCGAGCTCGGCGATCTTGGCGGCAGCCATGCCGGGGATGCGGTGGTCGAGAGCGCCGTTCTTGAACATGGCGGCACGCAGGGCCTCCATCTCGGCACCCTGCTTGACGAAGTAGCAGCCGCGCTTCTGGAACTCGGCCTTAACCTGGTCATAGATGGTGTCGATGACGGTCACGGACTGCTCGGAAGCGCAGATCATGCCGTTGTCGAAGGTCTTGGAGTGGATGATGGAGTTGACAGCGAGCAGCACGTCGGCGGTGTCGTCGATGACGACCGGGGTGTTACCGGCGCCAACGCCCAGGGCGGGCTTGCCCGAGGAGTAAGCGGCCTTGACCATGCCCGGGCCACCGGTGGCGAGGATGATGTCGACGTCGCGCATGACCATGTTGGTCAGCTCGATGGAGGGGACATCGACCCAGCCGATGATGCCCTCGGGGGCGCCGGCCTTGACGGCGGCGTCAAGCACGAGCTTGGCGGCGGCGATGGTGCACTTGGCGGCAGCCGGGTGCGGGGAGATGATGATGGCGTTGCGGGTCTTCAGGCAGATCAGCGTCTTGAAGATCGCGGTGGAGGTGGGGTTGGTCGTCGGGATGACGGCGCCCACGATGCCGATGGGCTCGGCGATCTTGGTGATGCCGTAAGCCTCGTCGCGCTCCAGGACACCACAGGTCTTGGTGTTCTTGTAAGCGTTGTAGATGTACTCTGCGGCGTAGTGGTTCTTGATGACCTTGTCCTCAAGAACGCCGCGGCCGGTCTCCTCGATGGCCATCTTCGCCAACGGGATACGAGCCTTGTTGGCGGCCATGGCGGCCTCATAGAAGATCTTGTCGACCTGCTCCTGCGTGTACGTAGCAAAAAGCGCCTGGGCCTCTCGCATCTGAGCGAGCTTAGCCTCAAGCGCCTCTACGTTGTCCACAATTGCGGGAGTAGTGTTTTCCGGTGACTTTTTCACCATTTGTGTCTCCTTGCGATCGGAGATTTACCCTACGCCTTGCATGATAGCAAGAAATTATTCGGCGAACGGTAAGATTCCCGTAAAAGGCACACTAAAACGCTTCAACTAAATGAATCGTTTCAACTAATGCTGCATCGCCCCGCTCATTGGGGACAGACTTACATGAGTGCTTTCACTCATTTGGGACAGACATCGTTTTGCCATTTTGGCGTTTTGGGCCTGTTTTTGCCGCTCATTGGATATAAATAGGTCACAGGCTCAGCATTTCGCGTTCCTTCTCTCCTTTTAGGTGTTGCCTGTTCAGTTTTGAAAGGAGAGAATATGCCTCGTTCCGCCCGCGCCGTTTCGCTCACCGGCTACTACCACGTTTTTGACCGTGGCAACTCCAAGCAGATTATTTTTGAAGATGACTCCGACCGCTATCGTTTCTTATCGGACATCTCGGACAGGTTTTCACGCCATGAAGTGGCGGTGTTGGCTTGGTGCATTATGGATAACCACTTCCATTTGATGGTTGATGACCCATATGACAACCTTTCAAAGGCAATGCAGTGCGCATTGACGGCATATGCTAAATATTTCAATGGGAAAACGGGAAGAACGGGCCATCTGTTTGATAATCGCTATTCGCGGGTCGCGGTTGAGTCGGACACGCAGGCGGTACAGCTGCTCGATTATATCCATCTCAATCCTGTGAAAGGCGCGCTCGACTCGCTCGAGGCGTATCGTTGGTCAAGCTACAAGGCATACCAGCTGGGCTACGATCCCTTTGACATCTGCAAACACTCATGTAAGTCTGTCCCCAATGAGTGCGACTGCAAAAAGGCGCCCTCCGTAGGGGAGGACGCCTTTGGTAAGTTCTATGTGAACGCGAGGTCTTTGACCCGGAGAGTCCGAGGTACTTGTTGGTAAGACCTTATTTAGGAGCGCGCAACCTTGCCAGACTTGAGGCAGGTGGAGCAAACGTTCATCTTGCGACGGTGACCATCGACGACGACGTAGACGCGCTGGATGTTGGGGCGGAACTTACGGTTGGTGACGCGGTGAGAGTGGCTGATGGAGCGACCGGCAACGGGGTGCTTACCGCAAACTTCGCAAACTTTGGACATAACTGACCCTCCTTGGGCGACAAACGAACATGTCGCGTTAACAAACAAGCCTGAACTATAGCACAGAAGCATGTCTCTGTGTGCAATCTACACAGAGACATTTCTCTTTTGGCGATAGTGCCCACGCCACGGCCCTGGACGTAGATCCGATTTGCGTGCAGCAGAGGGGATTATGCCAGCTCGCAACAAGGTTTTCAAGCGCGTCCTACAAATATATATATGTTTATGGAGCTATTGGCTCCGTTTACGGATTGACTTGTATTTATGCTCGCAATTGAGCCCGAGGTTGGCTACACTATGCCTTGACCATTAAAGGGGTACGAGATACCCACATGGAATTACATAGCTGCCAATGAGTAGTACTTCCTGTGGGTGTCTGGTTCCGCTTTGAGCGGTCGGGCATCTATTTTTTTGACTGTGTCAGCAGTCAAGACATGTGAGGAAGGAGATCGATGGGCACGACTTCCCCCAAGGCGGTCATCATGGACGAGACCGCCGTCAACCGAGCGATGACCCGCATCGCGCACGAGATTCTCGAGCGCAACGAGGGCTGTGAAGACCTCGCTCTGGTCGGCATCGTCACGCGCGGCGACCTTCTGGCAAAGAAGCTCGCCGAGGCGATCAAGGAGATCGAGGGCGTCGACGTTCCGCTCGGCAGCCTGGACATCAGCTTCTATCGCGATGACTATGCGACCAATTTCGCTCCCGCGATCCACGCTACCAACATTCCCTTTAGCGTCGACGGCAAGCGCGTCGTGTTGGTGGACGACATCCTGTACACGGGTCGTACCATCCGCGCCGCTCTGGACGCCGTTATGGACCTGGGCCGTCCGAGCCGAGTCGAGCTGGCAGTTCTCGTTGACCGCGGTCACCGCGAGCTCCCTATCTCGCCGGACTTTGTCGGCAAGAACGTTCCCTCGTCGCATGAGGAGAACGTGCACCTATATATGAAGGAAGTCGACGGCCGTACCGCCGTCGAGATCAACGACGTCGCGCCGGGTTCCCACGTGGGCTCCGCGCCGCTGGGAGGTGAGTAGTACCGTGGCGTTCAACCATAAGCACCTGATCGACATTACCGAGTACTCCGAAGAGGACATCAAGCTCATCCTCGAGACCGCCAAGGCGTTCTCCGAGGTCAATGAGCGTGCCATCAAGAAGGTCCCCACGCTCAAGGGCCTCACGGTCGTGAACATGTTCAACGAGCCTTCCACGCGCACGCGCTCGTCGTTTGAGCTGGCAGAGAAGCGCCTTTCTTGCGACAGCCTGAATTTTGGCGGCTCCTCCACGAGCTCCGTGAAGGGCGAGAGCCTCATCGATACGGTGGAAACGCTCAACGCGTACAAGATCGACATGATCATCGTTCGCGACAAGCATGCGGGCGCACCGCGCATCATTTCCGAGCATACGCCGGCAAGCGTCGTTGACGCGGGCGATGGCAAGCACCAGCATCCTACGCAGGCGCTGCTCGACCTGTACACCATCTGGGAGCACAAGCACGACTTCAACGGCCTGAAGGTCGGCATCGTGGGCGACATTGGACACTCTCGCGTGTGCGGCTCGCTCATTCCGGCGCTCAAGATCATGGGCTGCGAGGTGACGGTCATCGCACCGCCGACGCTGCTGCCCGCGCGCCCCGACATCCTGGGCGCCGACCATGTGACGAGCAACCTGGACGAGGCGCTGCCCGAGCTGGACGTGGTGTACATGCTGCGCATCCAGCGCGATCGCTTCGAGGGCGCGCCGTACCCGAACCTGCGCGAGTACAACCTGCTCTACGGCCTCACCGAGGAGCGCGACCGTCTTTTGAAGCCCGACGCGTGCGTGTGCCACCCGGGCCCCATCAACCGCGGCGTGGAGCTGGACAGCTTCATGGCCGACCATCCCAAGCGCTCCATCATCCTCGACCAAGTTTACGCCGGCGTCCTCGTGCGCATGGCCGCCCTGTACCTGCTCCTAGGAGGTAGCAACGATGGCATTGATGCTTAAGAACGCCCGTCTGATCGACCCCCAGATCGGCCTTGATGAAGTGGCCGACATCCTCATCCGCGACGGCAAGATCGTGGAGGTGGGCCACGACCTCACCATGGAGAAGGGCG
>OLQD01002341.1_pt1 | contig 13818 bp, 8 predicted proteins | sample 1672841 | NCBI WGS metagenome assembly OLQD01 (sample SAMEA3136729, study PRJEB25190) | human gut metagenome | biome: human gut; feature: human-associated habitat; material: faeces | place: Austria | collected 2013 | reverse complement strand
CCCATCGAGCGAAATTCGCCAACAAATCAATTGACAAAACTATAGGAACACCCCCTTTTTTTCCGTCCGTTATATTATCAATGTCATTATTTTACAGTTGCGAACATAGCACATGGGGTTAGTTTAAGGCTATGACCTGGTGTAATACAAAACAACTACTGTTGTAGACGAATAGTATTACCATTGTAGTCATTTGTAGTTGCCCTGTATTCCAGGAGGTCAGCGCGTGGAATCGGAGAAGAGGACAACCCCTATCTCTTTTCGGCCGAAAGAACGGGAGCTTGAGCAGATAAGGCTCATACAGGAGAGAAAGGGATGCAGCCAAGCGGGTGCTATCCGATTCGCCCTCGATGCGGCTTGCGAAGCATTGGAGCCGAAGGAGGAGCCGCAGCCGGATACGGACTGGAAAGCCCTCTATTTCAACGAGAAGGAACTCAACGAATCGCTCTCTAGCCGTCTTATGAAGCTGTCGGAGAAGGTTGCGGACAGCCTGCAGGCCGCGCAGGTGCTGCATGGGGCCGCTGTGGCCGAGTCTAAGGCGCTTGAGAGCGAAGAAGCTAAGGAAACCCGTAAAAGCCTTTGGTGGCGCTTGAAAGCCGCCTGGAAGGGTTGATGCAGCGATGATCTGGTTCACGTCCGACACGCACTTCGGCCATGAGGTCGCCCTGCGCTCATGCGAGCGTCCCTGGGCAGGCGTTGGCGAGATGAACGGTGCATTGGTCGATGCGATCAACGAGCATGTGGAGCCGGGCGACACCCTGTACCACCTGGGCGACTACTCCTTCAAGACGACGCTCGAAGATGCCGCCAACCTTCGAAAGCGAATCAGCTGCAACGACGTTCACCTTGTGCCGGGCAACCACGACAAGGACTGGGCGCAGCCGGCTGTTGGCTGGGCGTTCACAGTCGAGAAGCCCATCACGGTTCTGAAGATCGGCAAGCTGAAGCTGGTTCTGAGCCATTTTCCCATGGCGGACTGGCAGAGCATGTCCCACGGCTCCATCCACCTGCACGGCCACATCCACTCGCGCGGGATGCAGTACAACGAGCTGAACCGCATGCAGGGGCTGTACCGCTACGATGTGGGGGTGGACGCCAACGGCTTTCGCCCCGTGTCCTTGGGCGAGGTCCTGGCGTGGTTCGAGGGCGTTCCATGCAGCGGGCGCGTCGATTGGCGCAACTGGGTTAACGAAACGGGAAGCAAGGCCGTGAGCAGGAAGCTCGCAGGATGCAAATAGAAGCCCCGCAGCGCACCAGGCTCCCGTTGCCTGGGTTGCGGGGCTTGTGCCGAGTGTCTGGCGCAGCGCCGATTGCTGCGGAACTGCTCGGCGATTCGATGATACCAAGTACGACAGTAAAGATCGCGCAAAGCGAAACAACGGTTTGTACGTCCATGAGCGGCACCTGCGAACGGTAGGTCGCGCTGGCAGTCTTGATGATGTGTTATAGTAGTACCTGTAATACAGCAAGGTTAGGAGGTGCGGCATGGCCACTGCGGTTACTTCGCTTAGGATTCCTACGGATTTGAGCGAGCGCTACAACCGTCTTGCAAAGGAGACGGGTAGGTCGCGGAGCTACTACGTCAACGAAGCGCTCGCGGCCGAGATTGACAGGCTTGAGTACGAGTACGGCCTCATGAAGAAGGTCGAGGACTTTCGCGCTGGTAGGCTTGAGACCGTGACGCTGGACGAGCTGGAGGAAAGCCTTGGCCTGGCGGATTGAGATTGACAAGGACGTCCAGCGTTCGATGAGGAAGCTGGACAGGCAGATTGCCAAGAGAATCGTGGCGAAGCTGCGCGAGATTTCGCAGCTCGAAGACCCTAGGAGCATGGGCAAGGGCTTGACCGAGAACAAGTCGGGTCTCTGGCGCTACAGGGTCGGAGACTATCGAATCGTTGTCGATATCGAGGACGATGTTCTCGTCATTCTCGTTGTCGATGTTGACCATCGAAGCAGGGTCTACAGGACGAGAAGGTAATAAAAAATCCCCAGCAAGCTTGGCGGCAGCAGGGGCATTCGAGTCTAGGTGTAAAATAACCTATTGATAATATAACGGACGGGAAAAGGGGGGCCGGGGGAGCTTCTGGGGTACCCATCGGATTGTGGGTAACCCTTGGTTGATTTTCGGTCGGGTGAGACTGTGGGGGTTATCCACAATCCTTTGTTTTTCCCTCTTCATATTGATCAATCAGAGGGTCGTAAACCCTGGATCATCAGCCGTGCGTGAGCTTGGTTTGGCAACAGCAGGAAGCTTTTCTTTTTTGCTTCTTTTTTCTTTTAAGAGGAGAGGTGATTCGCATGACTTTGTGGGTTTCGATGGAAAACCCTTTTCTTCTGCCTCCGTCAAGGGAGGGCTTTGACGGAGTCCCCGACATCCTCCCCCTCGATCCCCACCTTCGGTTCCTCAATGACGGCTTCGAGGAGCTCCACCCGCGTGAGTTCTACCGGGCTTTGTTCCCTGTTGGGGAGCTTGATAGGGAAGGGGAGTTCAACAAGGGCAGGTACACCGCCATTGCTGTGCGCGTGAAAAGCAACGGCAAAGTTTGCAGGTACAGCGTCTGCGACGATCTTTACGTGATTGACGAGCTGAATGAATGCGACGACTTTTGCGTCATGTCGCCCGTTTCGTATGCCGGCAAAAGCCAGCGCCAGGCGAACGCCCGCAAGCTCTACGCTGTGGTTTTCGATCTTGACGGCCTGATGACCGCGGACGATGGACGGTCGAAGAGCCTGATAAACCTTTTCAGCCACATTGAGCTTGGCCTTCTACCGAAACCGAGCCATATCGTGTTCTCCGGCACTGGAGTTCACCTGTATTACATGCTGGAGAAGCCGCTTCCGCTGTTTGCGAATGTCTTGAAAAGCTTGCAGAACTATCGAACGTGCTTAGTCCCGAAAATCTGGAATCCGTATATATCCTCTCTTTCCGAAAAGCCTCAATACGAGAGCGTGACGCAGGGCTTCCGTATGGTTGGAACCATCGCAAAGAGCGGACGCACGGTTCGCGCCTTCGAGGTCGGGGACAAGGTAAGCGTTGAGTACCTGAATCAGTTTGCCGATCCGGGCTTTGAGATAGCCGATGTTAAGTACACCTCCGAAACGCCGAAGTCTGTTGCAAAGGAGAAATGGCCGGAGTGGTACCAGTCGCGCATAGTCGATGGCAACCCCCGTGGCTCCTGGGTCGTCAAGCGCGACCTTTACGACTGGTGGAAACGCAAGATCGAGTCGGGAGCCACTGTCGGGCATCGGTATTTCTGCGTTATGGCCCTGGCCGTGTACGCTAGGAAATGCGCGGTGCCGTACGAAGAGCTTGAGCAGGATGCGCTGCATCTTGTTCCGTTCTTGAACGCATTGGACAGAACGGGTTCGCAGCCGTTTACGGCCGAGGATGTCGTGAAGGCTCTGGAAGCATATGATGCGAGCTATTTGACCTTCCCCCGCCACACAATCGAGGAGCTTACGGGAGTTGAGATCCTGCCGAACAAGAGGAACGGGTTGAAACAAAGCCAGCACCTCTATCTTGCTCGCAGACGCAAAGAGGACATGAAGGCTGTAGGGGTGCCAATGAAGGGCAAGGAAGGCAGACCGAAGAAGCGCGACCTAATCCGCGCCTACGCCCGCGAGCATCCGGAGGCGAATCACAGCGAGATAGCTCGGGCGCTTGGCGTTAGCCGTCCCACCGTCATCAAGTGGCTTAAAGATGATGAGCAGGCTTCGCCTGCTGATTGATTTTTCGGTTTAAGGGAAATGGGAATGAAAGGATTGTGGATAACTGCCCACAGTGGCGCACCCCTTGCGGCATCCTTTGCAGTTACCCACAATCGCCTACGGAACCAGCGGCCTGGTTCCGTAGGCGATTGTTTTCAAAGCCCCTTTGAAAACCTTGCTGCAACGCAAAGCCGGCGGCCGAGCGGCCTTGGCTCGCCAGCTTCGGCAAGGTTGGGAGCCAGCCGCGCAGCCGATTGGCATCGGCGGAGCTTCCCCGCAGTGGTACACTGCGGGCAGGATGTAAGAGCAAGCTCTTACGTATCCTGCTACATAAGAGCTACTTAAGAGGGGGAGGGGCCTCCCGTTATGGCAAACCTCGCAGGCTACGACATCGCCAGCTACGGCAACATGCTCAACCACTACACGCGCCACACCGGCGACCCAGACCAAGCCAAGTACACATACCGCAACGGCGGCATCGACAAGCGCCGCACGCACCTCAACTACGCGATCTACGAGAAGAGCGCCGACCTTGCAGCCGAGGTTCGCCGCGCTATCGACTTGTCAGACGTGAAGCCCAGAACGGGCGCTAAGGCTACCAATGTCCTGTCAGACTTGATCGTGACGCTTCCTCGCAACGAGAGGTTGGAGGGCAGGGAGAGAGAGTTCTTCGAAGCGGTGTACCGATTCATAGTCGAGAACTACGTTCACGAGAGGTACGTCCTCGGTGCATGGGTTCATATGGACGAGACGCAGCCGCACATGCACTTCGCCTTCGTTCCGTTGGTGAACTCGGTGGCCATGACCAACGACAAGTCACAGCCGCTTTTAGACAAGGACGGCAAGCCGAAGCTGGACGGCAAGGGGACGCCGCGGTACAAGCGCGTGCCCAAGCTGGACGAGAGCGGCAAGCCAGCCATGCACTACGCATTCGGGCAAAGCAAGATATTCGATCGCGGGAAGCTCCAGAAGCTGCACCCAAACATGGAGAAGGCTTTGGAGCAGCACTTCGGCTTCAAGGTGGGCATCGAGCTGGAGGACAAGGGCGAGAAGGTGCTTTCGAGCCTTAACCAACCGGACTACATCGCAGCCAAGGAAACGCTTGAGAGGCAGAACCGGGAGATTGCGGCAACGGAGCAGCACCTGGTCGAGATCCGTGACAAATTGGGTGCTTTGCAAGAGGAAGAGGGACGACTAAACGGGCGATTGGAGCGTCTTCGGCAACAAGAAGCGCGAGATTCCAGCGTTGAAGGCGAGCATTGCGAGCTTAAAAACGAAGAACAGGCTCTTAGAGCGGAGAACCAGCGACTTGCCTCTAACAGCGGAACAACAGAAAGAGATAAGCGATTTGACGAAGAATATAACCGACTTGGAGATCGAGAATACGAGCTTATCGAGCGCAATGAGGGCCTTAGAGAACTTGTTGAAGAGCTGATAGACAAGGTAATTGCCGTGTTTGGCGTAATACGTGGCTTGCCGACCGAAATAGCCGACTTTCTGCGAGATGAGTTTTGGCGCAAAGATTTGCCAATCGAAGAAGCTGTTGAAGAGCCAGCAGGAGAATCCGGCTATGACCTCGACAGCATTATATCGAATTACGGAGATTGCGAACGCGGCCGCCGCTTCGCAAACGACCATGAACGGTATGCGTCTGGGCAGCAGCGCGAGGTTGGGAACCGAAAAAATCCCCAAGGATGGGAAAGCCCCGATGGAAGGTAGCCGAGAAAAAAGCAAACACGGCTTCGGGAAGGCGATGAAGCATGGCAAAGAAGGTTGACGGCCCGTTTGTGGCGGTGGCAGTCGAGATTCCGGAAGACGCCCCTACGGACTGTGTTCCCGGCGTGACGGGCGTTCTGGAAGTTTGGGAATCAGAGCGGAAGTGGCCCGGCAAAAGAGGTGCTTTCTTCTGCTACCCACTGACGGTTGAATTTGAGACAAATAGGTATTTCAAAACAAGCTTCTCTTACGACCTGACTATGAGCGACGGAATCGCTTCTTTCGAGAAAGAGGGGCGTTGCTATCGGTTCAAAATCGTGGAACCTGTGGAGGAAAAAGCAGCTGTTTGACCCAAGTGTCCATTCTGCTGGACACTGAAACCCCAGGTCAAAGGTATGCTTACTGCATACCTTTGGATGAAATCAGCCAAAAGAAAAGGCTCCCTTGGAACCCCCCCTTTTTTTCCGTCCGTTATATTATCAATGTCATTATTTTACAGTTGCGAACATAGCACATGGGGTTAGTTTAAGGCTATGACCTGGTGTAATACAAAACAACTACTGTTGTAGACGAATAGTATTACCATTGTAGTCATTTGTAGTTGCCCTGTATTCCAGGAGGTCAGCGCGTGGAATCGGAGAAGAGGACAACCCCTATCTCTTTTCGGCCGAAAGAACGGGAGCTTGAGCAGATAAGGCTCATACAGGAGAGAAAGGGATGCAGCCAAGCGGGTGCTATCCGATTCGCCCTCGATGCGGCTTGCGAAGCATTGGAGCCGAAGGAGGAGCCGCAGCCGGATACGGACTGGAAAGCCCTCTATTTCAACGAGAAGGAACTCAACGAATCGCTCTCTAGCCGTCTTATGAAGCTGTCGGAGAAGGTTGCGGACAGCCTGCAGGCCGCGCAGGTGCTGCATGGGGCCGCTGTGGCCGAGTCTAAGGCGCTTGAGAGCGAAGAAGCTAAGGAAACCCGTAAAAGCCTTTGGTGGCGCTTGAAAGCCGCCTGGAAGGGTTGATGCAGCGATGATCTGGTTCACGTCCGACACGCACTTCGGCCATGAGGTCGCCCTGCGCTCATGCGAGCGTCCCTGGGCAGGCGTTGGCGAGATGAACGGTGCATTGGTCGATGCGATCAACGAGCATGTGGAGCCGGGCGACACCCTGTACCACCTGGGCGACTACTCCTTCAAGACGACGCTCGAAGATGCCGCCAACCTTCGAAAGCGAATCAGCTGCAACGACGTTCACCTTGTGCCGGGCAACCACGACAAGGACTGGGCGCAGCCGGCTGTTGGCTGGGCGTTCACAGTCGAGAAGCCCATCACGGTTCTGAAGATCGGCAAGCTGAAGCTGGTTCTGAGCCATTTTCCCATGGCGGACTGGCAGAGCATGTCCCACGGCTCCATCCACCTGCACGGCCACATCCACTCGCGCGGGATGCAGTACAACGAGCTGAACCGCATGCAGGGGCTGTACCGCTACGATGTGGGGGTGGACGCCAACGGCTTTCGCCCCGTGTCCTTGGGCGAGGTCCTGGCGTGGTTCGAGGGCGTTCCATGCAGCGGGCGCGTCGATTGGCGCAACTGGGTTAACGAAACGGGAAGCAAGGCCGTGAGCAGGAAGCTCGCAGGATGCAAATAGAAGCCCCGCAGCGCACCAGGCTCCCGTTGCCTGGGTTGCGGGGCTTGTGCCGAGTGTCTGGCGCAGCGCCGATTGCTGCGGAACTGCTCGGCGATTCGATGATACCAAGTACGACAGTAAAGATCGCGCAAAGCGAAACAACGGTTTGTACGTCCATGAGCGGCACCTGCGAACGGTAGGTCGCGCTGGCAGTCTTGATGATGTGTTATAGTAGTACCTGTAATACAGCAAGGTTAGGAGGTGCGGCATGGCCACTGCGGTTACTTCGCTTAGGATTCCTACGGATTTGAGCGAGCGCTACAACCGTCTTGCAAAGGAGACGGGTAGGTCGCGGAGCTACTACGTCAACGAAGCGCTCGCGGCCGAGATTGACAGGCTTGAGTACGAGTACGGCCTCATGAAGAAGGTCGAGGACTTTCGCGCTGGTAGGCTTGAGACCGTGACGCTGGACGAGCTGGAGGAAAGCCTTGGCCTGGCGGATTGAGATTGACAAGGACGTCCAGCGTTCGATGAGGAAGCTGGACAGGCAGATTGCCAAGAGAATCGTGGCGAAGCTGCGCGAGATTTCGCAGCTCGAAGACCCTAGGAGCATGGGCAAGGGCTTGACCGAGAACAAGTCGGGTCTCTGGCGCTACAGGGTCGGAGACTATCGAATCGTTGTCGATATCGAGGACGATGTTCTCGTCATTCTCGTTGTCGATGTTGACCATCGAAGCAGGGTCTACAGGACGAGAAGGTAATAAAAAATCCCCAGCAAGCTTGGCGGCAGCAGGGGCATTCGAGTCTAGGTGTAAAATAACCTATTGATAATATAACGGACGGGAAAAGGGGGGCCGGGGGAGCTTCTGGGGTACCCATCGGATTGTGGGTAACCCTTGGTTGATTTTCGGTCGGGTGAGACTGTGGGGGTTATCCACAATCCTTTGTTTTTCCCTCTTCATATTGATCAATCAGAGGGTCGTAAACCCTGGATCATCAGCCGTGCGTGAGCTTGGTTTGGCAACAGCAGGAAGCTTTTCTTTTTTGCTTCTTTTTTCTTTTAAGAGGAGAGGTGATTCGCATGACTTTGTGGGTTTCGATGGAAAACCCTTTTCTTCTGCCTCCGTCAAGGGAGGGCTTTGACGGAGTCCCCGACATCCTCCCCCTCGATCCCCACCTTCGGTTCCTCAATGACGGCTTCGAGGAGCTCCACCCGCGTGAGTTCTACCGGGCTTTGTTCCCTGTTGGGGAGCTTGATAGGGAAGGGGAGTTCAACAAGGGCAGGTACACCGCCATTGCTGTGCGCGTGAAAAGCAACGGCAAAGTTTGCAGGTACAGCGTCTGCGACGATCTTTACGTGATTGACGAGCTGAATGAATGCGACGACTTTTGCGTCATGTCGCCCGTTTCGTATGCCGGCAAAAGCCAGCGCCAGGCGAACGCCCGCAAGCTCTACGCTGTGGTTTTCGATCTTGACGGCCTGATGACCGCGGACGATGGACGGTCGAAGAGCCTGATAAACCTTTTCAGCCACATTGAGCTTGGCCTTCTACCGAAACCGAGCCATATCGTGTTCTCCGGCACTGGAGTTCACCTGTATTACATGCTGGAGAAGCCGCTTCCGCTGTTTGCGAATGTCTTGAAAAGCTTGCAGAACTATCGAACGTGCTTAGTCCCGAAAATCTGGAATCCGTATATATCCTCTCTTTCCGAAAAGCCTCAATACGAGAGCGTGACGCAGGGCTTCCGTATGGTTGGAACCATCGCAAAGAGCGGACGCACGGTTCGCGCCTTCGAGGTCGGGGACAAGGTAAGCGTTGAGTACCTGAATCAGTTTGCCGATCCGGGCTTTGAGATAGCCGATGTTAAGTACACCTCCGAAACGCCGAAGTCTGTTGCAAAGGAGAAATGGCCGGAGTGGTACCAGTCGCGCATAGTCGATGGCAACCCCCGTGGCTCCTGGGTCGTCAAGCGCGACCTTTACGACTGGTGGAAACGCAAGATCGAGTCGGGAGCCACTGTCGGGCATCGGTATTTCTGCGTTATGGCCCTGGCCGTGTACGCTAGGAAATGCGCGGTGCCGTACGAAGAGCTTGAGCAGGATGCGCTGCATCTTGTTCCGTTCTTGAACGCATTGGACAGAACGGGTTCGCAGCCGTTTACGGCCGAGGATGTCGTGAAGGCTCTGGAAGCATATGATGCGAGCTATTTGACCTTCCCCCGCCACACAATCGAGGAGCTTACGGGAGTTGAGATCCTGCCGAACAAGAGGAACGGGTTGAAACAAAGCCAGCACCTCTATCTTGCTCGCAGACGCAAAGAGGACATGAAGGCTGTAGGGGTGCCAATGAAGGGCAAGGAAGGCAGACCGAAGAAGCGCGACCTAATCCGCGCCTACGCCCGCGAGCATCCGGAGGCGAATCACAGCGAGATAGCTCGGGCGCTTGGCGTTAGCCGTCCCACCGTCATCAAGTGGCTTAAAGATGATGAGCAGGCTTCGCCTGCTGATTGATTTTTCGGTTTAAGGGAAATGGGAATGAAAGGATTGTGGATAACTGCCCACAGTGGCGCACCCCTTGCGGCATCCTTTGCAGTTACCCACAATCGCCTACGGAACCAGCGGCCTGGTTCCGTAGGCGATTGTTTTCAAAGCCCCTTTGAAAACCTTGCTGCAACGCAAAGCCGGCGGCCGAGCGGCCTTGGCTCGCCAGCTTCGGCAAGGTTGGGAGCCAGCCGCGCAGCCGATTGGCATCGGCGGAGCTTCCCCGCAGTGGTACACTGCGGGCAGGATGTAAGAGCAAGCTCTTACGTATCCTGCTACATAAGAGCTACTTAAGAGGGGGAGGGGCCTCCCGTTATGGCAAACCTCGCAGGCTACGACATCGCCAGCTACGGCAACATGCTCAACCACTACACGCGCCACACCGGCGACCCAGACCAAGCCAAGTACACATACCGCAACGGCGGCATCGACAAGCGCCGCACGCACCTCAACTACGCGATCTACGAGAAGAGCGCCGACCTTGCAGCCGAGGTTCGCCGCGCTATCGACTTGTCAGACGTGAAGCCCAGAACGGGCGCTAAGGCTACCAATGTCCTGTCAGACTTGATCGTGACGCTTCCTCGCAACGAGAGGTTGGAGGGCAGGGAGAGAGAGTTCTTCGAAGCGGTGTACCGATTCATAGTCGAGAACTACGTTCACGAGAGGTACGTCCTCGGTGCATGGGTTCATATGGACGAGACGCAGCCGCACATGCACTTCGCCTTCGTTCCGTTGGTGAACTCGGTGGCCATGACCAACGACAAGTCACAGCCGCTTTTAGACAAGGACGGCAAGCCGAAGCTGGACGGCAAGGGGACGCCGCGGTACAAGCGCGTGCCCAAGCTGGACGAGAGCGGCAAGCCAGCCATGCACTACGCATTCGGGCAAAGCAAGATATTCGATCGCGGGAAGCTCCAGAAGCTGCACCCAAACATGGAGAAGGCTTTGGAGCAGCACTTCGGCTTCAAGGTGGGCATCGAGCTGGAGGACAAGGGCGAGAAGGTGCTTTCGAGCCTTAACCAACCGGACTACATCGCAGCCAAGGAAACGCTTGAGAGGCAGAACCGGGAGATTGCGGCAACGGAGCAGCACCTGGTCGAGATCCGTGACAAATTGGGTGCTTTGCAAGAGGAAGAGGGACGACTAAACGGGCGATTGGAGCGTCTTCGGCAACAAGAAGCGCGAGATTCCAGCGTTGAAGGCGAGCATTGCGAGCTTAAAAACGAAGAACAGGCTCTTAGAGCGGAGAACCAGCGACTTGCCTCTAACAGCGGAACAACAGAAAGAGATAAGCGATTTGACGAAGAATATAACCGACTTGGAGATCGAGAATACGAGCTTATCGAGCGCAATGAGGGCCTTAGAGAACTTGTTGAAGAGCTGATAGACAAGGTAATTGCCGTGTTTGGCGTAATACGTGGCTTGCCGACCGAAATAGCCGACTTTCTGCGAGATGAGTTTTGGCGCAAAGATTTGCCAATCGAAGAAGCTGTTGAAGAGCCAGCAGGAGAATCCGGCTATGACCTCGACAGCATTATATCGAATTACGGAGATTGCGAACGCGGCCGCCGCTTCGCAAACGACCATGAACGGTATGCGTCTGGGCAGCAGCGCGAGGTTGGGAACCGAAAAAATCCCCAAGGATGGGAAAGCCCCGATGGAAGGTAGCCGAGAAAAAAGCAAACACGGCTTCGGGAAGGCGATGAAGCATGGCAAAGAAGGTTGACGGCCCGTTTGTGGCGGTGGCAGTCGAGATTCCGGAAGACGCCCCTACGGACTGTGTTCCCGGCGTGACGGGCGTTCTGGAAGTTTGGGAATCAGAGCGGAAGTGGCCCGGCAAAAGAGGTGCTTTCTTCTGCTACCCACTGACGGTTGAATTTGAGACAAATAGGTATTTCAAAACAAGCTTCTCTTACGACCTGACTATGAGCGACGGAATCGCTTCTTTCGAGAAAGAGGGGCGTTGCTATCGGTTCAAAATCGTGGAACCTGTGGAGGAAAAAGCAGCTGTTTGACCCAAGTGTCCATTCTGCTGGACACTGAAACCCCAGGTCAAAGGTATGCTTACTGCATACCTTTGGATGAAATCAGCCAAAAGAAAAGGCTCCCTTGGAACCCATTACAGTCTGAGATAAGCCATCGATGAACTTCGGTGGCGAGCATTCGGCGCATGGCCTACAGTTTGGCCAAGCCCCGAGGGGCCGCCGATCGGGCGTCCCCGGATGGCCGCGTGCCCCTGCCCCTCGAGGGCCCGGGGGGGGTGTTGCCACCGAGGACGCTCGCCGCTCCGAACGACTGATAGGAAACTGCCGGGCCCGGGGGCCACGGCCAGGTAATGTGGGTGTCGAGGGGAGGGCTTCCGATCGGCCTACCGATTGGAGGATACCACCATGGCACCACCCGCCAGGCCGGAAATCGTCATAGGGCTCGACGTCGGGAAGTCGTCGCACTGGGCGTGCGTGGTCGCGCGCGAGGGCGAGCTTCTGGCAAGCAAGCCTGTCTTGAACAGGGAAAACGCCATCGACGGGCTCTATGCGCAGTACCCGGGCGCGCTGGTCGTCGTCGACCAGGTCCGCAACATCGGGTCGCTGGCGCTTTCGCGCGCCAGGCTCGCTGGGATGCCGCGCGCGTACCTGCCCGGGCTCGCCGCTCACGGCGCGTCGAGGCTGTTCGCCGGCGACGCCAAGACCGACGAGCGCGACGCGATGGTCATCGCGAAGACGGCGCTGGGCATACCCGACGCGCTGCTGCCGGTGGCCGACAGGCCGCCGGAAATAGAGGCGGCCAGGTCGCTCGCCGCGCAAAGGGACTTCCTGACCTGCGAGAACACGCGCAGCAAGAACAGGCTCCGCAGCATATTGCTCGAATCGTGCCCGGAATTCGAGGCGCACGCCGACCTCTCGGACCCGGCGACCCTCAAGCTCATGGCCGCCGTCGGCGGCCCGTGGTCGATATCCGAGGCGTCGCCGCAGGCCGTCGGGGCGCTCACGCGCGGCTGCGGGCGCGCCAAGGTGGCTGCGCTGGTCGAATCCGTCGGATCGTCGAGCAGGCCGCACCCGGCGGCCGTCGCCTGCGAGGACCGCGCCGTCCGGCTGCTCGCGCGAAGGATATCGGAGAACGCCGCCGAGATCGAGTCGCTGACCTCCGAGATATCGGCGCTGCTTTCCGCCGACGAGACGTACAGGTGCCTGCTCACGGTGCCCGGCATAGGGCCGCGAACGGCCTCCGAGCTGGTCATATCCATAGACATAGCCGACTTCCCGAGCCACGACAGGCTGGCCTCGTACTGCGGGCTGGCGCCGCGCAACCGGCGGTCAGGCACGTCGATATCGTCGGTGTCGGCGTCGCGGCAGGGCAACAAGAGGCTGAAGAACCTGCTCGTATTCTCGTGCAACTGCCTAGCGCGCAGCCGCAACCGATGGGGCGGCTACTACGCGCGCTGCCGCGACAGGGGAATGCCGCACGGCAAGGCCCTGAAGGCCGTTGCGAGGAAACGGCTCAAGGTGATCTACGCGATTATGCGGGACAAGGTCCCGTACTCGGCCTAGCGAGCCGATTGGAAAAGAAAAAGCGCAGGCCCCTTACGGGGCCCGCGGCAGCGTTGTCCCCATCGAGCGAAATTCGCCAACAAATCAATTGACAAAACTATAGGAACACCCCCCCTGCGCCTTCGGGGATGAAGGGGGCGCACGCAGACGGCGTCTTTGCCTTCGTCGGCGCGCCAATGCCCGTTGAGGCCGCGCGTCTCGCTCCTTGCCCCGCGATCGCAAACGAGGACATTGCCGGATGGCCGTCGCGGGCATATCGCCTATGCGGCGGCGGCACCACGATTCACGTCGTCGCCGCATCATGGCTTGCGCCGCGCGCGCACATCGGCGTTGGACATAGCAAGACGCCGTCGGGGGCGCAGGGGCGGCCCGCGGGGGATCCCGCCGCAAGGGCATCTTCCCGTCCCGGCCGGATCGGTCGGATGGGGGCGCGCTCCGCCGGGGGAATCGCGCCGGGACGCCCGTCCTTGTGGAGGCTCCTCCACAAGGACGGGCGGCAAGGCCCCCGCGGTAACGATTGCGCGAGCTGGGAAAACCCCGACGGCTCTGCGGAATCCGCCCGCGCGCCGGAATAATTCCGCCCGAATCCGAACTTTCCCTTGACCCGCGGCGGGGAAGCCCGTAATATACATCCTCGCGCCAAGCGGGAACGCGAAGCGCACGGCGGGCCGCAGGCCCCGCCGGG
>OLQD01002340.1_pt1 | contig 13824 bp, 9 predicted proteins | sample 1672841 | NCBI WGS metagenome assembly OLQD01 (sample SAMEA3136729, study PRJEB25190) | human gut metagenome | biome: human gut; feature: human-associated habitat; material: faeces | place: Austria | collected 2013 | reverse complement strand
CCCGTGAGCGAGTCGATACGTTCGGCGATGGCGCTTTTGCGCTCAGCCTCGGGTATGGGGAGGCTGTCGTTGGGAACAAGCCCGCCGGCCGTGCGAAGGCGACGGTCGAGTTCGCCTAAAACGGCGGTCGCCTGATGGGTTAAGTGCTCGTAAAATGCCGGGACGACAAGACAGACGGGAGTAATGGTGTCGCCTGCGATTTGAACAGGAGCGAAAACGGCCTCTTTAAGGTGGCGGGTCAGTTGCTCGAATGCCTCGTGGTCCAGGTCGTTGCTGAGCACGACGAACTGGACGCTACGTGAACGGTAGACCCTGCTCCTGCCGCGGGTGATCGACAGCATGCGGCCTGCGTATTCGGCAAGCATGTTGTCGACAGCCTCGGCCCCGTAGAGCTCGTTGAGCTTTGTCGTGCCACGAACGCGCACCGCTATAAGCCCTGTCTTGCAACGGTCAAGGCGGCAGGTATCGATAGCGTTGACCAGCATGCGCTGCGTTCCGAGGCCTGTGGCGGCGTCGACGGTTTCGGCAAGTGAGTGGTTGACGAGCTCGCCGACATAGAGCGAGGGGACATTTTCGTCGCCGTCGATGCGAAACCCGCGAGCACGGCAGAGGACGTAGTCGCCGACGGCATTGCGCACACGATACTGCATGATGCGACGGTGCTTGGTGCCGTTATAGACTTGGTCGATGTCGTTGACGCAGGCCTCAAGGTCGTCGGGATGGACGCGCGTTTTCCAGTAATCGCGACAGTTGTCTATGTGCTCTGAGGGAAGGCCAAGATCGCGCAAGGCACCTTGTGACCAAAGGGTGCGATGTTTGTCCAAGTTCTCGATAAAGAAATAACGGCCTTCGTTGAGCATCGAAAAGGCGTCGAAAATGCGATCGCTTATTTCGAAGTCGTCGGCGTGGACTTGCGTGATATTGCGCCGATCGAGGTGCATGGCATGACGTAGCTTGTAGTCGTACATGCGATGGTCGGCATCGAGTGTCATGCGATTGGAGGCTTCGCACAGGGCGGGGTCGGCGTGTGCCACTCCGTAGCTAAACGAGTGGGGCATCTCGGAATCGTTGTTTTTGAGCAGGATCGTTCGGCAGTGTTCCAGACGTTCGGCGAGGTCGTCTTCGGTCGCAATCGTAGATAGGATGGCAAACTCGTCGCCGCCTATGCGAAACGCCGCCTCGTCCACTTTCATATACAGCTTGAGATAGAGACTTACCTGCAAGATGTAGCGGTTGCCCTCGTCATGCCCAAAGACGTCGTTGCAGTGCTTGAGGTTGTCGATATCGACGTACGCCATGGTAACGGGGGTGTCCTGCTCCCAGAGCTCCTCGAGGGAACGGGCAAAGCCGCCGCGGTTGCCAAGTCCGGTAAGCTGGTCGGTAAAGGCGGTCCTGATCAGATCCTCCTGACGCTTGAGAAGGTCGCGGACGGTCTTTTCGAGCGTTTCGGTGTAATTGCTGACAGTATCCATGTCGTAAGCGGCTTTCTGAGGTCGGGCGAATTGCGTCGGGCGAGCTCGTTGTGCACACGCGTTGTTGTTCGGCGCTTTGCGTGTATCCAGGCCCCCGCCTTGCTGCGTTGTTGGGTTAATTTACCGGCTAATGTTCGCTGTTGATAACTGCTGAGTAGTATAAACAACAGTGCAGAATTATATATGGGTGTACATGCTACGGGCGGCTATTATTCGCCAAACCGCAACGCCTGGGTGCGCATGAAAAATGCGACTGGGGCGGTATATGTTGACGGGTATACTTGTCCCGGTTTTAAACGCAGGAACGGAGATGGTCGCATGACACAGCCAAATATGACGCGCACGGTGGGGCTTGCGCTCGAGGGAGGCGGCTACCGCGGTATGTATACGGTGGGCGTGCTCGACGTTTGGATGGAGCACGGTTTGACCTGCGACCATATGGTGGGTGTCTCGGCGGGCGCGGCGTTTGGCTACAACTTTAAATCGCGCCAGATCGGCCGCGCCATTCGCTATAACAAGGCCTATTGTGCCGATAAGCGCTATGCGGGTGTAGCAAGCTGGCTGCGGACCGGCGATATGTTCAATGCCGATTTTGCCTATCACGAGGTGCCCATCGAGCGCGATCCCATCGACCTGGAGACATATCGCGCCTGCCCCATGCGGTTTACGTGCGTGTGCACCGATATCGAGACGGGCAAGGCCGTCTACCACGACCTGCCTTATGGCGACGAGCGGGATATCGAGTGGATCCGGGCATCGTCGGCGATTCCTGTGGCGACGCGTCCCGTTGCTATTGACGGGCATAAGTATCTGGATGGTGGCGTGGCTGATTCCATTCCCAGCGCTTGGTTGTTTTCACAGGGGTATGACCGCAATATCGTGGTACTCACGCAGCCGGTAGGCTTTGTGAAGCAGCCCAACAGCGTGATGCCCATGCTGCGTCGCGTGTTCCGTCACTATCCGGAGTTTGTCGCAGCGCTTGAGCATCGGCATGAGGTTTACAATGCCACGCTCGATGACCTGGCACGTCGCGAGGCTGCCGGCGAAATCTTTGTGGTGCGGCCGAGCGAATCGGTGAAGGTGCCGTCACTGTGCCGCGAACCGGATGAGCTCGAGCGCATCTACCAGGTCGGTCGCCGCGATGCGGAGGCGACTTTGCCGGCGTTGAAAGCGTATCTGGCGGGGTAAGGGTCGCATGCGGAAAGCGCATCCCAGAATGGACGTCCAAACTGGGATGCGCTTTCCGTTATTGAAGATATGAGGCTGCGGAGCAACTGCTCGGTCTAGACTTATGCCTTCTGCCAGGTGTCGACGAGCTCCTTGGCGGCGGCGTAAGGGTTGTCGGCACTGCAGACGGCGCTCACCACAAAGAAGCCGTCGACGCCGGTGGCCTTAAGCTGCGGCAGGTCGGCCGTCTTGACGCCGCCGCCCACCACGATGGGCACGGGGCTTGCCGCGTGGAGTGCGGCCAGGTCCTCAAAGCTCTTGGTGATGATAGAGCCGTCGGCTGCGCGTCCGCAATCGCGCTTGGTCTCGGTCTCGTGGAGCGGGCCGATGCCCAGGTAGTCGACCAGGCTCATGTCGGCGGTCTTGACGTACTCGAGCATCTCCTCGCAGCGGGCCGAAAGGCCCACGATGGCATCGGGGCCCAGCAGCTTGCGGCAGACCTCGACGGGAATATCGCTTTGGCCCACGTGCACGCCGTCGACAGCGATGCCCTGTTCGCGCGCGGCGAGTACGCAGTCCAGGCGGTCGTCGATCAGCAAGGCGACCTGACCGGTCTTGCCGGCCTGTGCGATTGCCTGCGCGGCGTCGCCGGTCAGTGCAATGATCTCGCGGGCGCTTGCCACCTTGGAGCGCACCTGAATGCAGGTAAAGCCGGCGTCGAGTGCCTGGGCCACCACATCGCCCACGGGGCGCCCGAGGGTGTTTTCGGGGCCGAGTACCAGATAGGCCGAGATATCAAGGTTGTCGCGGATGCTCATCGTGCTTCCTCCTGCTTTTTGATCTGCGCTTCCATGCGCTCGAGTTTGCCGGTCATGGTGTCGGTAAATCCGGGCCGAATATCGGCTTTGAGCACGACTTCGGTGCGGATGCCCTTGCTCGCCAACACAAAGGTTGCGTCGCGCACGACCTGCATGACCTCGTCCCAGTCGCCCTCGATCTCGGTGAACATCGAGGTGGTGCGGTTGGGAAGGCCGCTCTCGCGAATAACACGCACGACCTCGGCGACCTCGGCGGATAGCTCATCGCCGGTGCCGCACGGGGCGATGGCCACAGCGACGAGCGTGTTCATGCCGGTATTGGTTGCAGGCTCGGACATGGCCTATGCCTCCTCGAGCTCGAGTTGGTTATCGGCAATGTCCTGGGCGGTTGCGCGGTAGAGCTCGTCGATAAAGGCGACCTTAAAGCTTGCCGGGGCGTCGGCGACGGCGGCGGCACGCGTGCCGGCAACGTTGTAGACGGCGGTACCGCAGACGGCTGCCGTAAACGGGTCGGCGGCGCAGGCGTACACGGCCAGCACGCCGCCCTGCGAGCAGCCGCAGCCGGTGATCTTGGACATGAGCGGGCTGCCGCCGTGGGACTTGGCCACGGTCGTGCCGTCGGTGATCAGGTCGACTTCGCCCGAGACCACTACGGCGCCGCCGGTGTAGCGGGCGAGCGCCACGGCGGCATCGCGGGCGGCGTCGACCGTGTCGGTGGTATCGACACCGCGTACGCGGCTCAGATCAGCCGCCTCGCCCTCAAGGCCCCACAGGCCGGCGAGCGCGATGATCTCGGAGGCGTTGCCGCGCACGATGGCGGGCTTGTACTGCTTGAGCTCGTTTACCAACTGGGTGCGCAGGCTACCGATGCCCAGGCCTACCGGATCGAGCACCCAGGGCTTGCCGGCGTCGTGTGCCGCCTTGGCCGCGCGGGGAATCGTTTGCTCGTAGATGGGGAAGAGCGTGCCCATATTGAGATAGATAGCGCCGCCACCGGCAACGAGTGCCTCGCCCTCGTCGGGCAGATAGACCATGGCGGCCGAACCGCCCACGGCGAGCTGCGCATTGGCGACAAAGTCGATCGTCACCGTGTTGGTGATGGAGCCGGCCATCGGATTGGTGGCGCGAATCTCCTCCACGGCCTTGACCATATGTTGCTTAAGCTGTTCCGAATCAATCACTGCACATGCCTCCTTGGCATAGAAAAGGGGCGCTGTGCATAGACAGCGCCCCTGTAAAGGCGGCATGCTCCCTACGCCAGCATTAACTGACAGGTTCAAAGGATTGGGCCCCATGCCCTCTCAGCCTGGTGGTTTGCACCGCCGGCACTCCCGCATCGAATCTGTTGTTCCCTATACTAACGCACCTGCCAAAAAGGGACAGGTTTATTTTGGCAGGTCGTTACAATAGGTAGGACCGATACGAATGGGGGCCTTATGATTAAACTTGTGCTGACCGATATGGACGATACGCTGATTCCAGCCGGGCATGACGGCGCCAGCGACTACGCCATCGAGGGCATTCATGCCATGCAGGCGGCGGGTCTGCACTTTGGCCCGGTTTCGGGTCGTCAGCCGTCCGCGATGGGCTGGATGTTCAAAAATCGTTCCGAGTGTTTTTCGACTGGCGCGTTCTGTAACGGCCAGGTGATGTTTGTCGACGGCGAGGTTGTTGCCTCCCGTGCGAGCGACAACGGTGCCCTCATGCGTCTTGCCGACTATCTGGAGCAAGAGACCGACGATACCTATCTGAAGGTCTATAGCCTGGGCGATGACTTTTGGGGCAACGATGCCTATTGTGTGACGAGCGACCCCGAGCGCGTTCGTCGCGCCATGGAGTCGGGCGGCAACGCATGGCTCAAAGGCGAAGAGGCCCCGTGCCGTCCCGTCGTCGATGACGCGCCGGTGTTCAAGGCGAATATCTGGAGTGCCCGTTCGCGTGAGGAGCTCGCGGAGCTACGCGAGCGCGTTGCCGCTGAGGTGCCGGAACTCTCGCTCGTGTTTCCCAACAACCGAGTGCGCCTGTTCGACATCCTTCCGGCTGGTTGGGACAAGGGCTGCGCTGCGCTGGAGCTAGCGCGCGCTTTGGGTCTGACGCCCGATGAGGTGGCCGTATTTGGCGATTCCGATAACGATTTGCCCATGATCGATGCCGTTCCCAACTCCGTTGCAGTCGCCAATGCCAACGAGGCTGTCACGGCTGCCGCGCGCTGGCATATCGGCGCTGCGGCAGACGATGCGGTTGCCGGGGCTTTGCATCAGATTGCCGCTTGCGCCGCGACGGGGGAGATGCCGCCGTTTATGCGCCTGCCGGGTACTGCCGACGCGAATCTCACGAACAGCTAAGGAGACAGCCATGAAGCTCCAGCAGCTCAGATATGTCGTCAAAGTTGCCGAATGCGGCAGCATCACCGAGGCCTCGCGCCGGCTCTTTGTGTCGCAGCCTTCGATTACCGCGTCGATTCGCGATCTCGAAAACGAGATGGGTGTGCACATCTTTGAGCGCACCAACAAGGGCGTCATTGTGTCCGAGGAAGGCGAGACCTTCTTGGGCTATGCGCGCCAGGTACTCGACCAGGCCGACCTGCTCGAGGGCAAGTACAAGGGCGCATCCGAGCAGGTGCCGCACTTTAGTGTGAGCTGCCAGCATTATTCCTTTGCCGTCAATGCGTTTGTCGATGTGATCCGCGAGTTCGATGCCGCGCGTTACGACTTTACCCTGCGCGAGGAGCAAACCCACGAGATTATCGAGGACGTCGCGCACATGAAAAGCGAGCTCGGCATCCTGTATCTGTCGGAGCACAATCGCGAGGTCATCGAGCGCATGCTGGTGGCCAACGAGCTCGTGTTCGAAGGACTCTTCTGCGCCGCGCCGCATGTCTTCGTGTGCGCCGACCATCCGCTGGCGGGTCGCTCGAGTGTGACGCTCGAGGACTTGGAAGACTACCCGTTCCTGTCCTATGAGCAGGGCAGCTATAACTCGTTTTATTATTCCGAGGAGCTGACCTCGACTTTTGAGCGTCGCAAGAATATCCGTGTGCGTGACCGTGCGACGCTGTTCAACCTGGCCATGGGCCTCAACGGCTACACGGTATGCTCAGGCGTGATCAGTCATGAGCTCAACGGCCCCGGCATCATCTCGATTCCGCTCGATGTGGACGAGTACATGGAGATTGGCATCATCACGCGCAAAAACACGACGCTCACGCGCTACGGACAGGCCTATATCGACGCGATTCGTCAGCATATCTAGGCTGCTGTGCTCCGCGCGGGTCAAATCTCTTTATGACAGTCCAGATTGATATAGGAAGCATCTATATCAAACTGTTATAAACATATATTTTACGATGACCACATGAGCGCTCATACTCTGTCTCGATAAAGCAACCAATGCAAGGGGAGATATCTATGAGCACTTCGATTCAACCGAACGCGCCGTTTCGCGCCGATATCGTCGGCAGTTTTCTTCGTCCCCAGGCCGTGAAGGACGCCCGTGCCGCCTACGCCGCGGGCACGCTTGATGCCGAGGGGCTTAAGGCCGTCGAGGACGATGCCATTCGCGATTTGGTGGCAAAGCAGAAAGCCGCCGGCCTGCAGGTCATCACCGATGGCGAGTTTCGCCGCAGCTACTGGCACCTCGATTTTATGTGGGGCCTTAACGGCATTGAACGCCGTACCTCGCGTACGGGTTATATGTTCCACGACGAGGAGACCACAGCCGACACCGCCGTGGTAACCGGCCCCATTAGCGGCGAGAACCATCCGTTCGTCGAGCACTTTAAATTTGTCAAGGCGCTCGAGGGGGAGGGCCAGGTCGCGCGACAAACCATTCCGGCGCCGATCCAGACGTTCTCCGAAGTCACGCTCGACCGCTGCGATGGCCAGCAGGAGAGCCTGCGCGCTGTCTATAAGACCGATGAGGAACTTGCCGACGCCATCGCAGCCGCTTATCGCACGGTGATCGCCGACCTGTACGCAGCAGGCTGCCGTAACATCCAGTTTGATGACTGCACCTGGGGCATCTACTGCGATACCGATTTTGTCGCCAAAACCGGCATGAGCCCGGTCGACCTGCAAAAGGTAAGCGAGCTGGGCGTGGCGCTCAACAACGCCGCCATCGAGGGCAAGCCCGACGATTTGGTCATCAACACGCACGTGTGCCGCGGCAACTACCACTCCACCTACGCTTTTGAAGGCGGCTACGACCCTATCGCTCCGTATCTGTTCGCACATGAGAATGTCGATGCGTTCTATCTGGAGTTCGACACGCCGCGCGCCGGCGGCTTTGAGCCGCTCAAGTACGTCGCTCCCGGCAAGAAGGTCGTGCTGGGCTTGGTAACCACCAAGGCGGCAGAGCTCGAGAACGAGGACGCCATCGTCGAGCGCATCCGCGAGGCGGCAAAGTACGTGCCGCTCGAGAACCTGTATCTGTCTCCGCAGTGTGGCTTTGCCAGCTGCGAGATTGGCAACAAGCTGACCGAGGACGAACAGTGGGCAAAGATCGCGCTGGTCAAGCGCATTGCCGAGCGCGTCTGGAAATAGCGCTAGCGTTCGCAGGTGACGGCGCGTGCGAGAGGTGGTGACTGGCCCCATCGTCATTTCGGTCGGTCTGATTCTGGCGAGCTCCGCCATTGCCAACTGCCAGACCAACTGGTTTGTTGCCGTTGTTGCCGTGGCTGTGATCGTCATCTGCAATATTTGGGGCCGCGGCATGGTCAAGATTGTGCCGATCCTGCTGGGCGTTGCGGTGAGCTATGCCGTTGCGACTGCGCTGGGCGAGGTCGACTTTTCTGGCGTCGCAGCCGCTCCCTGGGTTGGTTTGCCCATCGTGTGGGATAACACCGTGTTTTCGCTCTTTGGGCCGCAGTTCGATAGCGGTCTTGCCACGACGGCCATCATCACCATCATGCCGCTGGCCTTTGCGACCATGATCGAGCATATCGGTGACATCTCCGCTATCGGCTCCACTTGCGAGCGTAACTACATCGCCGACCCCGGCCTGCACCGCACGCTGCTCGGTGATGGTCTTGCCACGATTCTGGCTTCGCTCTTTGGCGCTCCGGCCAACACCACGTATGGCGAGAACACCGGCGTGCTTGCCCTGACGCGTGTGTTCGACCCGCGCGTGATTCGCATTGCCGCGTGCTGTGCCATCGTGCTTTCGTTCTGCCCCAAGTTCGCTGCCGTAATCGCCGCCATGCCGGCATGCGTTATCGGCGGCGTGTCGCTCGTGCTTTACGGCATGATCAGCGCCGTGGGTGTTCGCAACCTCATCGAGAACCAGGTCGATTTCCAGAACAACCGCAACGTGCTTGTGGCCGCTCTGGTACTCGTGCTATCGCTCGGCATTGCCTATAGCACCGCCGGTGCCATCGTGCTGGAGCTGGGCGGCGTGACGATTTCGCTTTCCGGCCTTGCCGTGGGCTCGCTGGTGGGTATCGTGCTCAACGCGATTCTGCCGGGTAATGATTTTGAGTTTGATGTCTCGGAACTCGAAGAGGCTGCTGAGTAGCAGCTGCGTTCAGCTAAAACAAGATATGGTGCCCATGCGTATATGCGCGTGGGCACCATTTTTAATGCGTCAGTATCCAGTGGATGCCGCGCGCCATGCGCAGGTCAGTTTGGGCAAAGTGATTGCCGGGGTTGAGCTCCAGCGTCGTGGGAATACCACGTTCGCCGAGCAGTTTTTCCATGGCGCGCGAGTCGTCGAGTACGTGCCTCATCATGCGGTTGGGCGTCTTGGTTTCTTTTTTGCCGAGTGACAGGTAGACGGCTTGCGGGCTGCCGGCAAAAGGGGCCGTGCTGGCACGGTCGACAAAGTCGGGAAACCATAGCGACCCCGATGCGCTCGCGGCGCGGTCAAAGGCGTCGGTTTGCCAGAGAGCCCAAAGCGAAAAGAGGCCTGCCAGTGAGTAGCCGGCAATGCCGCGCCAGGTGGGCGGCTGAGGAAGCGACGACTCCACCTGGGGGATTATCTGAGTCAGCAGATAATCAAGAAAACCGGCAGCTTGGCCGCCGAAAGGCTCGGCATCGCGTACGGTCCCGTCGCATGCCCAAGGGCTCAGCTCGCGATTCCAATCGAGCCCGCTAATGGCGACGAGGGTGAATGGCGGACAGTCGAGCTCTCGGCAACACTTATAAACCTCGCTGCCGTCGCCCACGACCACAGGAAGGTAGATGACAGGCGCGCTTTCCGTATGATTCGAATAAACGGTTATCTGCTTTTGATGCGCTTCCATGACGGGCTTCTCTCAGTGTTGTGATATCGGCAGCCCCAATTGTCGCACGCCAGCGTATGCCGGTTGGGCTAGACCAAAGACAATCTCGTGCATCCCCTGCGGACGCATATGGAAAACGCCACCGCCGGAGGGGAGCTCGGCGGTGGCGTTGTTAAACGGTGCTGGGGCTCGGGGCCTTCGCGGGAGCTGCCATGTGCGCAGAGGCGTCTAAGAACGCTTGCGGCTCGCCATGGTGCCTGCGGCGATAGCGGCTGTTCCCGCAAGGACGGTTGCCACGATGGCCGCACTCGAGGTGTCGCCGGTTGCCGCGAGCACGCCGGTAGTCTTGGCTTTCGTGGTTGAAGCCGCAACGGCCTTGGTCGGCTTTGAGCCCTCAGGCTTGGGGTTCTGCTTGGACTCCGCGGGCTTGCTTTCTGCGGGCTTGGTCTCCTCGGGCTTGGGGTCTTCCGGCTTGGCTACCTCGGGAGGTGCGATGGTCGTACTTTTGGCGACTGCTTTGATATAGAGGGAGTCGACCGTGGCGTCGCCCGTGCCGATGGCTTGGCCTGCCTCGTAGATGCCGTCACGGAGCTTGCGATAGTCAATGACCTTGCCGCCTTCGGGCGTCTGGATGGCGGCGTTCTCAATCTTGATGGTGCCGATTGTCTTGCCGTCAGCGCTCATGGCACGGGCAAAGATTGCCGCTGTATCTCCTTCGGCCGTTACCTTGCTGCGGATGATCGAGATGACTGCGGGTGTGACGCCCTCGCTGGTCTGGGCGATGATGCCGATGTTCTCGCCTTGGGGTTCGCGCCTCGTCTCGCCATCTTGGTTTTCGCTGTAGGGGATGGGGCCGTCGCCGTTCTCGACATAGCGGGCTATGGCCTTGACAACGGAGTCGCTGATGTAGATGTGGCCGCCCTTCTCGTTGGGCCGATCGTTTCTGGTGGAGAATGCAGCCGAAACCTCGCCTTCCGCAAATGCGTCCACGGTGGAGCCGTTCTTGACGACGATGTCGTCCTGGTAGGTGAAGAGGGCGTTGGCGCCACCGTATCTGCCTTTACTTGCACGGACCGTCACGTTTGCATGATCGAGGGTGATGCCCTTGTGGGCATAGACGCCATATTCAACACCGTTTACGTTGAGGGAGGCGTTTGTGGCTGCGAGGCTGCCCTTGGCCTCGACGGCAGCGTCTTTCTCGGAGCTTGCCTCGACCGTCCCGCCACCCTTGATGGTGAGGTTCTTGTCGGCTCCAATACCCTTGTCCTTGGTAGCCCTGGCGGTGACGGCTCCGCTGTCGTCAATCGTGATATTGCCGTTTGCCCTGATGCCATCCGATGCACCCGTGGCGTTGACGTTGCCCGAACCTTTGATAGCGAGATCACCTCCGGCATTGATGGCATCAAACCCAGTGCTCGTGGCGTTGACGGATCCGGCTCCGTCGATGTTGATATTACCCGTGGAGAGGATAGCGTCCTCATTAGATGTCACGCTGAGCGTGCCGCCCTCGTCGCCTTGGATATTGAGCTCGGCATTCTCGTTAGTGCCATGAGAAACGTTGATGCTTTCGATCCATTCGGCAGTGACGATGTTGGTTCCCGAGTAATTCACGTTGAGCTTGCCTGCGGCCTGGATCTCGCCGCCGTTATAGTTGTTGAGCTTCAAGTCGTCGGCGCCGTCCCACGACCAGGTACCGGCCTCGTCGCTCGCCGCGGTGTTGTACTTGTTGCCGCCGACCTTGACCCATTCCGCTGCGAGCGAGACGCTCGGCATGAGCAGCGAGCTCACCGTGAGCGCGCACACGGCGCCCGCGACGATGCGGCGCGTCACGCGGCGCCAGCTGCCGTGCGCGAGTCCTATGCGACGGCGAACGTCGGGTTCGGCAACATGGGTTCCGGCGGTAGTGTCATTGCGTTTGGGGGTCGTGAACAAGGCTGCCATGGTTGCTCCCGTTCTCATAGGGCCTATACGACTAGATTCAGCGTATCTGCTGGATGTTGCCGGCGGTAGTGCCGTTTGGAGGGCAAAATGGCCAAAATGGGGGAGAAATAGGCCGCACGCCGGCGCAGGGACCGGCGCTAAAAGAAAAGCGCGGGGCCGCATGGCGACTCCGCGCTTTATTGTTCAGCTTTTGCAGCCTTGCCCTTACGCTACGAAGAAGTAGACGAGGAAGGCAAGGGCCGCGATCCACCCGTCCCGTGCGAAAAAGTGTTTACGAGCGCTTGCGGCTCACCACGGCGCCCGCGGCGATGGCGGCTGTTCCTGCAAGGGCGGCTGCCACGATGGCTGCGTTCGAGGCGTCGCCGGTTGCCGCGAGCTTGCCGGTGGTCTTGGCTCCCGTGACTGCAACTGCAACGGTCTTGGTCGTCTTCGTGCCCTCGGACTTGGAACCCTCGGGCTTGGTCTCGCCGGGCTTTTCCTCGGGTTTGATCTCCTCGGGAGGCGCGATGACCGTGCTCTTGGCGACAGCTTCGTTATAGGGGGAGTCGATCACAGCGTCGCCCGTGCCGATGGTTTGACCCGTCTCGTAGGAGATGCTGGGGCCGTACTCTTCCTCGTTGTAATAGTTAATGATCTTGCCGCCTGCGGGCGTCTGGATGGGAGCGCCTTTGATTTCGATGGTGCCGATCGCCTTGCCATCCTCGCTTATGGCAAGAGCGAAGATTGCCGCCGTGTCTCCCTCGGCCGTGAGCTTGCTGCGGACGATCGAGATACTCGCGGGCGTGATGCCCTCGTAGGTCTGGGCGAAGATACCGATGTTCAGACCCCTAGGCTCAGGGATGGTCTCGCCGCTTTGGTCGTTGCTGTAGTGATCGGGGCCGTCGCTACCGGACTCGACATAGCGGGCTATAGCCTTGACAACGGAGTCACTGATGTAGAGGTGGCCGCCAGCGACGTTTAGCGGGTGGTTTCTGGTAGTGATTGCAACCGAGAATTCGCCTTCCGCGAACGCGTCCACGATGGAACCATTCTTGATGATGATGTCGTCCCCGTCAGTGATGAGGGCGATGGCCTGGCCGCCGCTCGCGCTTGTACGGACCGTCACGGTCGCGTGATCGAGCGTAACGCCCTTGTAGGCATAGACACCATATTCAACACCGCTTGCGTCAAGGGAGGCGTTCGTGACCGCGAGACTGCCCTCAGTGTCGACGGCAAGATCTCCCTCGGAGTTCGCTTTGACCTGGCTGCCGCCTGAGATGTTGATGCCGTCTTCAGCCCAAATCGCCGCTTCTTCTATCGAGCTTGCTTCTACCTTGCCACCGCCTTTGATGATGAGGTCACTGCCCGCGGCGATGCCGTAACCTTCGTCTCCTTTAGCGATCACTGTGCCAGAGGAATCGATGGTGGTCTTGCCCTCGGATTGGATGCCTTCGGTACCGCCCGTTGCATTCACGGTGCCCGAGCCCGTGATAGAAAGATTGCCCTTTGCCTCAATTCCGTCGGAAGTAGTGCTCGTGGTGTTCACAGTGCCTGGGCCAGAAATGGAGAGGTCGCCTGTGGATTTAATTGCATCGGCCTCGGCTGTCACATTGAGCTCATCCGTGCTATTCGAGCTCGTTATGTTCAACTCCGCTTTCTGGTTAGTGCCATCCTGCGCTTTGATGGCGGCTCCGGTGTAATCGGGCTCGGTTTTCACGGTGTTCTTGCCCTCGTACGCAATGTTGAGCTTGCCTGCAGCATTGATCGCACCGCCGTCATAGCCGTTGAGCTTCATATCGTCGGCACCGTCCCAGCTCCAGGTGCCGGCGGCGTCTCCCGCGGGCCCCGCGGCCGCTTCGTGGCGGACGCCGCCGACGTCCACCCACTCGGCCGCGAGCGAGACGCTCGGCATGAGCAGCGAGCTCACCGTAAGCGCGCAGGCCAGGCCGCAGACGATGCGGCGTGTCACGCGGCGCCAGCTTCCGTGTGCGAGCAGCGTGCGACGGCGCACGTCGGGCTCGACAAAATGGGCTCCAGAGGTTTTGTCATTGCGCTTGGGGGTCGTGAACAAGGCGGCCATGGTTACTCCCATCCTCATAGGGCCTATGCGATTACGCCCAGCATATCTGCAGGATGTAGCCGGCGGTAGTGCCGTTTGGAGGGCAAAATGTCCAAAACTCGGGAAGCAATACATCGCGCGTCCGTGCGTTGCCTGGCTTTAAAAGAAAAG
>OLQD01002333.1_pt1 | contig 13859 bp, 10 predicted proteins | sample 1672841 | NCBI WGS metagenome assembly OLQD01 (sample SAMEA3136729, study PRJEB25190) | human gut metagenome | biome: human gut; feature: human-associated habitat; material: faeces | place: Austria | collected 2013 | reverse complement strand
GTACTATCCTGACCAACAGCCTGCTTATCTTCAACAAGGCAGCATCCTATCCGAATCTGGATATCATTTCCGTTCCCGGAAAGCTGAACCGCAAGACCCTGTCCTTCACAGGACCGGATATCAATGATTATCTGCAGACCTACAACATTTCCATGGCTTTTATGGCCTGCACAGGTGTAACCATGAAGAGCGGACTTACCAATGCCAGCGCAGAGGAATACATCACCAAAAAAGCCATTGCAGAGAATGCCAACAGCATGATCCTTCTTGCAGACCATTCCAAATTCGGCCGGATCTCTCTTATGACCTATTCTTCCATGGAAAAGCTGGACGCCATCGTAACCGACCAGTCACTTCCTGAAGAATACGACAGCTTCTGCCAGGAGCACGGTATCCGTGTTATGACGATCGATTAAATCGGATATTGACCCTAAAAAACGGTGCATCTGCCGGAAATCCAGCAGATGCACCGTTTTTGAATATGCTCATTTCATTAGAGGATTTTATCTGAAAAGCAGATCTTACCCGATCTGCCTTACAGTGTCATAAATTTATTTATGAAGCTTTCTTAAGCCTCAGTACTTCCTTCCCATGTGCCGACCTTTCTCTTTCCGGCAGCTTCATCGAACCAGTGTGTTGTAACTGTTTTTGCTCTTGTGAAGAAACGATATCCGTCTTTTCCGAGAACATGCAGATCACCGAAGAAGGAATCTTTATTTCCGGAGAATGGGAAGTATGCTGTCGGAACCGGGATACCAACGTTGATTCCTACCATACCGCCATCTGTCTCCATAGCGAATTTACGGCTGTAATATCCGCTCTGTGTAAAGATACAGGAACCATTTGCAAATGGATTGGCATTCATGACTGCGATGCCTTCCTCGTAATCCTTTACTCGTTTGATACAGGTTACCGGTCCGAAGATTTCACGGTTTCCAACTGTCATCTCCGGTGTTACATGATCAAGAATTGTCGGTCCTACGAAGAATCCGTTCTCATATCCCGGAACTACTACATTACGTCCGTCAAGTACAAGCTCCGCACCCTCATCGATACCTTTCTGGATCCAGTTGCAGATTTTCTCCTTATGACCTGCATTTACAACCGGGCCGAGATCGGTATCTTCATCATATGCACAGCCAAGCTTCATAGCCTCTGCTTTTTTCTTAAGAAGTGAAACAAATTCGTCTGCGATACTATCCTGTACGCATACAACCGGAAGAGCCATACATCTCATACCTGCGCATCCGTATGTAGAGTTGATGATCGCATTAACAGTAGCCTCAAGGTTGCAGTCCTCAAGTACAAGTGCATGGTTCTTTGCCTCACACTGTGCCTGAACTCGTTTGCCATGAGCTGCTGCTTTGGAATATACCTGTTTACCAACACCTGTTGTTCCTACGAATGTAACAGCCTTTACTCTCTCATCTGTAAGAAGGATATCAGCCTCTACACGGTTGCAGGTCACAAGGTTTACAACACCCTTCGGGAATCCGCCCTCTGTATAGAAGAGCTCCATGATCCTCATAGCTGTAAGTGGTGTCTGGGAGCTTGCTTTCAGTACTACTGTATTTCCACATGCAATAGAAAGTGGAACCATCCAGCCCCATGGGATCATTGCCGGGAAGTTCATCGGAACAATACCAGCAGTTACTCCAAGTGGTTTGCGATATGTAGCTGTATCATATCCTGTAGTTACCTGCATTGCAGCATCGCCCTGGATCATTGTCGGAAGTGCACATGCCTCTTCCGTAGGCTCAATTGCTTTCTGAACATCTCCTCTTGCCTCTTTGATGTTCTTTCCGAGCTCTTTTGCACAAAGTACGGAAAGCTCTTCCTTATGAGCATAAAGAACATCTCTCCATCTGAACATATACTGCTGTCTCTTTGCAAGAGAAAGTGAGGACCATTCCGGAAATGCAGCCTGTGCGGAAGCGATCGCCTCTTCTACCTCATCCGGTGTACAGCAGGGAACCTGCGCGATCACCTCACCTGTACTGGAATCTGTAACATCCATGTATTTCTCTGCCTTTGACTCTTTCCACTCACCGTTTACACAGTAACCCATTTTTTTGATCTCAGCCATTTTAGGATACTCCTTTCGTGCTTACCTTTTTATTCTTAACTTCATAAAAATTTTAGTCATTCTCGTTTTGTTCTGGTCACAGATTATCATTTATTTTTAATTTTGTCAATATAGTATGGTTATATTTTGAGTATATTTTTCAAAATTATGTGTTAATTTATTCACATTTCATGGTATTCCATGTTCCCTGTATAAACTCTTGAAACGCATGCATTTACAGCCATAAAGCCGCATAGTGTCTTGTCGTTTTTTATTCCATTGTGAGAGCAAAAGTTACTCATTTTTGTTATTTTCATAACACACCATTCCACACACACTATTTATTGCTTCCAGCTACGCTGAGACTTTTAGACCTGTGCAATCGGATTCACAGACAAGTAAGGGGTATCGTTGTTCTGTTACAATTACAGATTCCTCTGATCCCGGCATATTTCCTCTGTATTTTCCAGGAATAAAGAAATACATCTGTGCGTTCCTTGCGGACACGCTCATTTTTCGCGATCGCTTCTTTTCACTGCTTATTACACCTTTACGATCCCGTGCCTGCTTATCTGATCTACAGCAATTTCATAAATTACTGCTGCAATCAAAAAACAGGATACGGTTATCGTATCCTGCCTTAGCTTTTCATTTTCTGTTTTTCGCATATTTCTGACTAACCAAATATGGTCTGCACCAGCACCATATAAAACACCGTTCCCCCTCCTATGCTGAGCAATGTACTCTTCTTCCATTTATGTAATACCACAATGAACAGCATTGCGATCAGCTCCGGCAGTCCGTAATGCGTACTTTCCGGCTATATCCCAACTGTCATGCCTGATATTCTCCTGACTTCTGTATACGTTCTTTTTTTCTCTTCTCCTCATGCTTCTTCATTCCCAGGAAGCATAAAACGATCGATGCCATTGACGGAAGGATAAACTTCCCGCTTCCAAAGATCACCAGGCAGATCACAGAGCATACAATTCCGACCAGCGCCGGCTTATGATCTTGTGCATCTTCCCACTGATCAACAAACATAACCACAAACAGTGCGGTCATGACAAAATCCAATGATGTACGACCCTTTCTGTTTTACAATTTCCACAGCTGATGCTGACCGTCCATGGTAACAAAATCTCCCTCATTGATATCTCTTTCATAAAGGAGACCGTCATCATGTCGCAGACTTGTTTCATTTCCATTCTCATCTTCCACCAGCACTACTGACATAAGTGCTTCGCCCGGCTGCCGCTCTTCACAGCCGAAATCCATGTCTTCTTCTATCTTCAGAACCTTATACTGCATGATCAGATTTCCTCAAGCAGCACTCAAGCAGCACATCGTTAACAGCCTCATAAGCGTCCTCAAGCGCATCCAGTGCCTCTGTCAGCGTGTCCATCTTCCGGCTGTCCGCATTTTCTTCCTCATAGGCTTCTATCACTTCAGCCATTACATCCTTCAGCTCTTCCAGTGAATTTGCAATGTCCTGCAGCTTCTGATCTTTATCCTCTTTTGATGTGATATTTACGATCTTACTCATGATCCTTCCTCCTGTCGCTTTACTCTCATTCTTTATTCTGATCCTTTATCCTGCATATATCATGCTTTGCATGTCATACTCCACATTTACCCATTGTACCATATCCTGCGCGCAGATGCATCGGATATGTTTTCTATCTACTTTATATAATACCACTGAATTCATAAAAAATTTGGTAAAATCTTACCAAATTACCCGTCTTAGTCTGTTTATACTGATTTTTCCACTCCGGTCTGGTATAATCGATCTAAAGGAGTTTTTCAATTTACAAACCACTCCTTTCCCATTACAAGGAGGCATATTGCCATGAAAGAAAAAACCGAAACCTTTAACCAGGGAAAAAGATATTTCTTTTATATTCTGATGTTCGCCATCCTTGGCTGGTTCATTTTTATGCAGATCTTTGGTGCGGATGAACGTTCTTCCGACACCTCAGCAGCCTCTGTGATCTATTCCGGTACCGTTACCTGGCAGAAACCGGATGGAACCACCCAGGAAATCTCCGTTCCGGGCACCTACAAGGTTCCCGTCGGTGACACGATGGTCCTCACCATCCAGCTTCCCGATGATCTTACAGATACCTGCTTTGCCATCCGTTCTTCCTTGCAGGATGTGGATTTTTATGTAGGGGACAACCTCAGGACCAGCTACTCCACGCATAAAACAAGGCTTGTGGGCAAAAACTCCGCCAGCCGTTATGTTTTCTGCCCGGTTTATGCTTCCGATGCCGGCAAAGAGCTCCGTATTGAACTGACCACCTACACCTCCAATTACACCGGAGTTGTCAATCCTGTTTACTGCGGAAACAAGGCAGATATCTGGATATATATTTTCAGCAGATACGGACTGGAAACCTACATTGCTTTTTTTATCCTGTTTGCCGGAATCGTCACGATCCTGTTCAGTTTCGCTCTGGGATTGGTCTATCATACACGATTTGACACGGAATATCTTGGATGGTGCATGGTTATGGGCGCCGTCTGGATGCTGGGTGAATCCAAGCTCCGTCAGTTCCTGGTCCCCAACGCTTCCGCTCTCGGATCTCTGTGCTTCGTTATGATCCTTTTGTGTCCGCTCCCGATCCTGTTTTTTGCGGACAGTCTCCAGAAAGGGCTGCATCACAGATTTTATGTCTGTCTTGGAAGCATCGCAATGATAAACTTTGCAGTCTGTACGATCCTCACTGCTGCAGGTATCGCAGATTATATCGAAACCATGCCTGTAAGTCACGGAATCCTGGCGATCACCGTTGCCACAATATTTGTACACCTTTTCCAATATATACGCACCGAAAAAAACAAGGCCGACCGGCTTTTGCTCATTGGTCTGCTGGCAGCGATCCTGTGTATTGCCGTTGAAACAACCTCCGTATACTTTGTCACATTGATGTCCGGACTGTTTGTGGGCGCCGGCATGCTGATCCTGCTCTTTGTCAATATTGTAAGAGCCATCAAAAATGTCCAGGATATAGAACTGAAACGCCAACAAAGCGAAATCCGCAAAAACCAGGAACAGAATGAAAAAATGTCTCTGCAGATGATACAGACCCTTTCCACCACCATTGAGGCAAAGGATGCGTACACCCGCGGTCATTCCTACCGGGTTGCACAATATGCAGCCCTGATCGCAGAGGAGCTGGGCTGGACACCGGAGGAGATCCTGAATCTGAAACGGGCTACTCACCTTCACGACATCGGAAAGATCGGTATCCCGGATCCGTTCCTGAACAAACCTGCACAGCTGACCGATGATGAATACAACCTTATAAAAAAACACACCGTCATCGGTGCCGAGATCCTAAAGGATATAACCCTGATCCCGCATGCGGCAGAAATCGCAAGAAGTCACCATGAGCGTTATGACGGAAAAGGCTATCCGGATGGGCTGGTCGGAACAGAAATCCCCATCCATGCCCGGATCGTGGCTGTTGCCGACTGCTACGATGCCATGAACTCCCGCCGAATCTACCGTAATGCGCTTCCACCGGAGGTTGTTTACGAAGAATTCCGCAAAAACCGTGGTACACAGTTCGATCCGGAGATCACAGACATTTTTCTGAAACTGTTAAAGAAAAGCGGCTGCCTCAGTGGGATCCTTCCCAGGAAGAACCGGACACCTATAACCTTCCGGATATGCAGCTTACCGTCAGCAAATTCATCTCTGACATAATGGCCACCATAAAAAGTCAGGAAGACGCAAAAAGCTATGATTTCCTTACCGGTCTTCCCATGCGTAACCTGGGCGAACGTCTTACCGCGGAATTTATGCAGACACATGATGGATGTCTGGTATTCCTTGATATGGACAACTTGAAAAAGATCAACGACATCTATGGCCACAAAGCCGGCGACCGTGCACTGAAATGTCTTGGAAAGCTGCTCCAGAAACGGGCAGATCAGGGAATTTCCTGCAGACTTGGCGGAGATGAATTCCTGATGTTCCTTCCGGACACAGATCCTAATTCCCTGTCTCTGCAGATGGACGATCTGTTCCAGAAATTTCACACCATCACTACCGATGATCCGGAACTCCGGTTTGCCACACTGTCCGCAGGCCTGTGTCTGTGCAGCACCGATGATTCCTTTGAGGACTGCTATTCCAAAGCAGATAAAGCTCTGTATTACGTAAAACAAAACGGCAAAAACCAGTTCTTTTTCTACCAGCAGATCGACCGCAGCACTCTTGCGGCATCTGGTTCCGGAAAGGATCTGGCGCTTGTGGCAGAGTCCCTTCAGAAAAGCGGCATCTATGTAGGTGCTCTTGATCTGAATTACCGGGATTTCGCACGCCAGTATGAATACATGAGCCAGCTTGTCACACGCAGCCAGTGCAGATGTTATCTGGCGATGCTCACCATCGAGACACTTGTGGATACAGTTCCTGATATCGAATCCATTGAGCAGGCTCTGGAGTATATGGAACAAGCCATTCGGCAGAATATCCGCCGTGTGGATATCTGTACACGCTACAGCTCCCTGCAGTATCTCATCATACTGTTTGAGCCTGATGAAACGCATATCCCTGATATCGTAGAACGTATTTTTACCCAATATTACCGTCAGTGTGACAACCATGATTTCCAGCCATCCTATGAATACCTGGAAATATCTCCACAGGAGTTATAAATACTCCCATGACATGATAAAGCCATAACGAAAAAGAGGCCGTACTTGACGGCCTCTTTTTCGTTAGAATTTTGCAAAATATCATTAAGACGTGGCTCTGGAATTTTCCTGCATGAAACTTTTTCCGTATGTTCGATACAGATAAACCGCCATGAAAATAGTCACGGCTTCTGCCAGCGGCATCGTCATCCAGATACCTGCAACCCCTATAAGCTTTGGCAGGATCAATATGAACACAGCCACCAGGATCAAAGAACGCATTGATGAGATCAATGCCGAAATAAAACCATTTCCCAGCGCAGTAAAATATCCGGAAAGAAATACATTTAAACCAATAAACAGGAAGACCGGACTAAACAGCTTCAGGCCATCCCATGTCAATGTAAATACATTTCCCTCCCCAACGAATAAATGGATGATCTGTTTTCCAAATACAAGTGATACCGTGAGGATCAATACTGAACTGATGGCAATCGTAATAAAACTATATCGTGTTATTTCTCTGATCTTGTCATGATTTTCAGAGCCGTAATTATAGCTTATGATCGGAGCCGCTGCAACGGCAATTCCCATATAAAAAGCGATGAAAAAATAGTAAATATACATAATGATCGTCACAGCCGCAACTCCATCTTCACCAAAATATTGCATGATAATAAGATTAAATAAAAATGTAGTGATCCCGGTAGACATCTCCGTCAGCATTTCACTGCTTCCATTGGTGCAGGATTTCAGAAGAACACTCATGTCGGTCTTCGGTCTGCAAAACCTTATATGGCTGTATTTCAGAAAATAGATAAAGCCGATCAACATGCTTACTGTAATGGAGAGAAATGTTCCCCATGCAGCTCCAAGCGTTCCCAGTCTGAATACAGCCACAAAAATATAGTCGAAAACAATATTAAAAGCCAGACCTGTCAGAGACATGATCATTCCGATGTACGATCTCCCATCCGTCCTCACAAGATATTCAAAAAATAGCTTGAATGACATCGAAACTGATCCTAAAAATATGACAAATGCGTATGGCACCACATGCTCCATCAGGCGCTCACTGCTTCCTAAAAAAATACAGATCGGTTTCAGAAAAAGGATTCCCACAGCTGTAAAAGCAACTGAAAGTACGAACAGCACGATCGTGATAAAAGTAAATATCTCATTTGCTTCCTGTTCTCTTTTTTGTCCCATCCTCTCTCCTATGATGGCACCTGATCCCGTTGCAAGCATGACAGATGTTCCGAAAATAACACAGGTGATCGGAATAACAATATTAATTCCTGCAAGCGCGTCAGAGCCTGCATACCGTGATACAAAAAATCCATCTATCGTTGTATAAAATGATAAAAAGATCATGGTCAGCACTGATGGAACCAGATATTTTAAAAATTGAGGATAAGACATTTTTGCCTCAAAGTATTTCATTTCTATAAAAGCCTCCTGCTTAGTTACATAATCAGTCAAAATCTCTGGTAATATTCGTAAGCCATTTATTTCTGAAATAGTGGATGAACACCACAGGCATTTTTTCGAACTCATCCAGGGTCATTATAAAATATACCCAGACAGGCGGCAGTTTTAAAACATATGCTGCAAGGAAGGTGAGAGGAACTGCAACAAGCCACATAAATATGGAATCTACGATCATTCCGAACCTGGAATCGCCACCTCCTCTGAAGCATCCGCATATAAGACAGGTATTGATACCCTCTCCTACAAGACGCCAGGTTGTCATGATTATAAAAATACCAAGATAATAAATAGCTGTCTCTGTCAGTTTATCCCGGTAGAAGTCCAGTATCATAGGGCGGACTGCCAGAATAATGGCACATCCGATGAGACTTACGATAATTGTTATTCTCAGCATACGTTTCCCATATTCTCTGGCTGTATCCTTGTGATCTTTACCAAGCTCCTGGCTGATAATGATGGTAGTAGCGTTGGCAAAACCGCGACAGGCGATGGCACCAATGTTTACCACCATAACAGCAACGGCATTTGCGGCAACCATATCATCGCCAATGTGGCCAAGGATCGCTGCGAACGCTGAACTGGCAAAGCTCCAGACAACATCATTTATCACAGCCGGAGAAGCAATTTTCATAAAGTCCCTGAACAGAATACCGGATTTCGCACAGAAATATTTTATCCGGAATCTGACATCGGAGCTGTTTAATGAATAGATGAGACAGATCAATACCTCTGCGATCCTGGCAATAACAGTACCAAGGGCAACACCGGTAACACCAAGCTTTGGAAGTCCAAACAGGCCAAAGATAAAGGTGGCATTACAAAATACATTGACACAAAGCGATACAATGTATGTAACAGAAGGCAGCATTATTTTTCCGACACTTCGAAGGGCACTCATGAAAACCTGAGAGAATCCCATAAACATAAAGGAAAACGAGATCACCTTCAAATACTCGCTGCCGGCAGCAATCGTATCCGGACTGTTTGTAAAAATCTTCATGATCGTAGTCGGCATGGAAAAGGAGATAACGAAAAATACAAGAGAAACGATCAGTGAGATCCGCTCCGCCAGGCCGAGAATCTTTTCTACTGTCTTTTTATCACCCTTTCCCCAGTACTGGGCACATAAAACCGAAGTACCTGTAGCCATGCCATAATACAAACAGAAAAGAATAAATGTGTACTGGTTGGCAAGAGATGAAGCTGACATGGCAGTCTGGCTTACATATCCCAGCATTACAGTATCCGCAACATTTACTAATGTTCCGATCAGATTTTGGATCATGATCGGAAATGCTAATTTTGATGCATATTTTAAAAAATCTTTTTTATTCAGCATCGGTCAGATCCTCCGTGAATTCCGATAAGATATTTACTTATGAAGAATAGTATATCATATACCCTACAAAACCGCGAGGTTTTTTCAGTACTCTTTCCAATATAATCCTCAATTGTATACTATATTTCACCCTCTGGTCATATTTCCATTGTACATAAAAAAAACAATATCACTTTAACGCAAAAAATCATTCTATTTTTTCACTTCTATGATATAATATTTTATTGTGAAACTAATAAAACGAGGTGAACCAGGTGAAGAAAAAAACAATTGTACCTCTTATCGTTTTTTTACTGGGCATATGCCTTGTTGGTTTAATTGTATACAAAATAGACTCACATGAAACTGAACAACAACACATAAAAGCACAATTAAATGCAACAACCTACGGCGAACGTATAAAAAATGAGATTACAAATGGAATTGCGATCACAGATACGCTAAAGCAGGTCCTGATCAGTGAAAACGGAAAGATCAGTCAGTTTGACACAATTGCGGAAAATATTATGTCTGACGTTATTGAAAGCATACAGCTTGCTCCGGATGGTAATGTAACAGATATTTATCCTTCTGAGGGAACGGAAGCGAGTAAGATCGATCTGCTCCAGGATAAAGATTGCAGCAAAATTTCCTGTTACGCAAGAGACAATCACGTGATCATTACACAAGGTCCTTTCGATTTAAAACGGGGCGGCTGTGGAATTGCTGTCCGCAATCCAGTCTACCTGAAAGATGAAAACAACCAGGAATATTTCTGGGGATTTACCATTGTTATCCTGCGTGTTCCTGACATTTTTTCAGATGCGATCAGTGCACTTTCGGATTTCGGATATGAATACAGACTCTCAAAAACCGACGTTCCCTGGAGCGATACTTATAAAGTTGTTTATCAGTCAGACGACCAATTAACTCATACTGTTTCTTATGGTTTTACGATAGGGGAAAAGAACTGGAAATTAGAAGTAGCTCCTGAAAGCGGATGGAGAGACCTTAGATTACTGGTAATCGTCGGCGGAATGTTTACTACTGTCGTTTTACTTTTCTCAGGTCTTACCCGGGTATGGTTAGTATCGAAAGAAAATAAAAACAAATTTCAAATACTGGCACACACAGATTCTCTCACCGATATTTACAACCGCTATGGATTTGATGAATTAGCCGAAAGGATGATCACTAAAAATCCAAAAACGCATTTTGTGGCCGCACTCCTTGATATTGATGACTTTAAGTTTATTAATGATATTTACGGACATGTCTATGGAGACAGGGCACTAAAGAGTCTTACAGATAGCATGAAGGCTTTTTTCCCAAAAAACACATTACTGGGAAGAAACGGTGGCGATGAGTTCTGCATTCTTCTGCCGGATCATACCTATAAAGAAGCGGGAGAACTGCTGTTGCAATTTACCAAGCTTCCAAAGACATTTTCATGCAAGGGAAAAGAATATCCGTTTTTTATTTCTCTCGGATATGCAGAATATCCAACCTTTGCATCCAGCCGTTCACAGCTTATGCGCTGTGCAGATGCAGCACTTTATGAAATAAAGCTTCACGGAAAAAACGGATGTATGGCTTACAGGGAGGGGCTCCGGTCAGGAGTCCGCAAACAGCTCGGATTTGCATTCAAGGATATCTCTGAACACCTTCCGGGTGCATTTATCATATACAGAGCGGACAAAGATGATGATGAACTCCTGTATGCAAACCATGAGTTCCTTCAAATGACCGGATATAAAAATATAGATGAACTCTTCAGCCTTACAAGGAAAAGCTTCCACAACCTGATCAGGGAAGATGAACAACAGCAGATAGAAACAAGCATCTGGAAACAGATCGATGCCGGCAATAACAATGACTATATCCACTTTCATCTTCGAAAAGCAGACGGCACTTACCTTTCTGTTCTTGATCACGGAAGGATTGTGGACAGCCAGCAATACGGAAGAGTATTTTATGTATTGTTTATGGACTGGGAAGCTATGCATGTTCATTACAGTGATAAATTTTCCGGCTAAGGTACAGACATCTCAGTCTGTATCTTAGCCGGCTGTTTTTTTCCTGAACAATTCAACATCTTATAATATGTATTCCATCTGCCTTTCTTTTGTCCGCATTCCCATTTTTTCATAAAATTTTTCTGCTGAAGTATTTCCTGCCCACACATTCAATGTCACTTCATAGCATCCCAGCTGCTTTGCTTCTTTTTTTACATATTCAAACAGGCTTTCCCCAATATGCTGTCCTCGTGTCTCCTGATCGACACACAGGTCATCTATAAAAAGAGATTTAAACGGTACCATATTGTTTGAAAAAGGCTGCTCCTTTAATTGACAAAATGCATACCCCACACAAACATCAGCCTCATCCGCTGCAACATATACTGGCTTTTCTTCATTTTTCAAAAGCTCTGTCAATTCGTCTGTCGTATATTTTGTTGTGCCCGGAATAAAAATATCAGGCCTTATATCTGCATGGATCTGCAGCACCTGTCCTAACAATTCCAGGATCCTCGGAATATCTTTTTCTTCTGCTTTTCTGATGAACATTTTTTTCCTCCTATTTTTCAATAACTGATTTCATAGATTCTTTATACATACACCATAATACCATCGTGTGAACGCTTATAACAATAAAATCTCTTTAAGCAGTCTCACTTTCCTTTTGCATTATAATGAAAAAGTTTATCGTTTTCCGTGATGTATATCACATTTTTATTCCTGAATCCGTATCATTACAGACAGTCAGCTCAAAATGGTTTCTGTTTGTTTTTATAAGCCCTTCTTTTTGCAGCTTTGATATCTCCGAAGACATTGCCGCACGGTCAATGCAAAGATAATCTGCCAGCTGCTGCCGGTCAAAAGGAATATCAAAGGATAACGATGCCTGTCTGATAGATACCGACGACAGATAGGACAACAGCTTATCCCTTGTCGTTCGCTTGCCCACATGTGTGATCTTATCGTTGAGGATCAGGATCTTATTTGCCAAGACACCGACCAGGTTACGGATCAGCTTCTGATGATGCTCACATACTATTGGGCAGGAAACCAGAAGCCTTTGAACATTTAATAAAATAATCTCACAATCTTCGTCTGCTACCACACTGACATTCAGAACAGCTCCCGGACTTGCTGCATATGGTTCACCAAAAAAATCTCCCGCATGACATTTTGACAGAATATTCCGATGTCCCCACAGGTCTTCCTGAATAACAAGAACACAGCCTGCCACCACAAGTCCCATTACTTCGGTAGAGTCTCCGGCTCTGAAAATATAAGAATCCCGTTTTCTGGAGATCGTTGCTGCATTTACACAATGCAGTATGGATAATATCTCATTATCAGTAAGACCTTTAAAGAAAGGGCTCGTTCTTAGAATGGGTAAATATTTTTTCAAAATTAATCCTCCTGTTGGAAATCAAACATACACGTTGTAATTATTATACTATACTCCTAACAGAAACCAAGGATAAATACTACTAGTCGAGGATAAAATAATAAGAAAGATCCTTCGAAAAAATCACAGGATAAAAGGAGAATACAATAATGGATAAAAAAATGTTTTGTTTTCAGTGTGAACAGACAGTCGGATGTACCGGCTGTACCGGAAATGCCGGTGTCTGTGGAAAAAAAGCAGATACAGCGAAATTACAGGACGAACTGACAGGTGCGTTGATCAGTCTGGCTAAAGCTGCCGACAGCACGGAAACTATTTCAAAAAGAACCGGACAGATCATAATCGAAGGACTGTTTACTACAGTTACAAATGTAAGTTTTGACAATGCAGCAATCGAAAATATGATACAAAAAGTCAGAGCTGAAAAAGAAAGACTGGCTCCTGACTGCAGAACAAAGGAATATGATCTTCAGCAGCTGTGGAATGCCAATGAAGATATCCGCTCCTTGAAATCTCTTATTCTCTTTGGTATCCGCGGAATGGCTGCCTATGCCTATCATGCAAATGTTCTGAATTATGAAGATGCCGAAGTGAATCAGTTCTTCTGCGAGGCATTATCTAAGATCGGTTATGAAGAAAGCACAGAAGCACTGCTTTCCACAGTACTCAAAACAGGAGAGATCAATCTGAAGTGCATGGCACTTCTTGATAAGGCAAATACAGAAACCTATGGAACACCAGAGCCAACTGATGTTACACTTACGGTAGAAAAAGGGCCTTTTATTGTCGTGACCGGACATGATCTGAAAGATCTGCAGCTTTTGCTTGAACAGACTGAGGGAAAAGGAATCAATATCTATACACATGGTGAAATGCTCCCTGCCCATGCCTATCCATTCTTAAAGAAATACTCTCACC